>OFBZ01000008.1_pt1 | contig 42582 bp, 38 predicted proteins | sample 1520731 | NCBI WGS metagenome assembly OFBZ01 (sample SAMEA3696450, study PRJEB22514) | metagenome | biome: water; feature: marine; material: hydrothermal vent | place: Pacific Ocean | collected 2014-08-16 | depth 1514 m
TGGATGAGACAAGCTCTATTAGAGACCTTGTCTCTCAAGAGAGCGATATAAAGATGTTTTATATGACATACTTCTCGCTAAATAGGCTATATGCCTCTATTAGCGAGATAGAGCTAAACAAAGGCTATAGCGACATACTGCTTCTAAAAGCTCCCAATATAAAAGATGAGATACCAAATATCCTGATAGAGTTCAAATTCTTCAAACAGAAGCAAAAAGTAAGCGATGAGCTTTTGCAACAGACAATAGAGCAAGCCAAAGAGCAGATAGGAAGATACAGGCAAAGCTCCAAATTTGGCATAGATAGATCTGTAGTGGTGATATTTCAGGGATTCAGGCTGCTCTATTGTGAGTGGGTGTAGCTATTGGGGCGTTATAATCCTATGCGTTTTATCGAGAAGGGGTGGGAGTGGGAGAGTCTTTCTATCTGGAGTAGGAGTTTTTGTCTCCCTGTAATTTAAGTTGTCACTGCGATAGGTCGGACATTCTATTACCTCCTTTATTTGGATAGAATTACAGATATTTTTCATATCACTCAAGAAAAGGGTATAAATGAATCTGACAATTCTCTTCGGTGCTTCCAGTTTCGAGCATGAGATAAGTATCGTAAGCGCCATTACGCTGAAAAAGATATTATCGACTCACAATCTGAAATTCATATTCGTTTCTGCTGAGAGAGAGTTTTATCTCATAGAGGCGGAAAAGATGAAATCAAGCTATTTCAGCTCTGGTGGATATAGAGAGAGTAGAGTGCTTCATATCGAAAAAGGTGGATTTTTCTATTATACGGGTCTTCTTGGTAATAAAAAAAGTAAAATCGATACGGGAGTCGTACTCAATCTGATACATGGCAGAGACGGTGAAGATGGCAAGATGGCATCGATTCTCGATTTTTATGAGATCCCCTATATCGGACCCGGAATCGAGGCCTCCGTTTTGAGTTATAGCAAAAGATTGAGCAAATGTTTCGCTCACTCTCTGGGTATCGATACGCTTCCCTATACAGTGCTCGAGAGAAATGGGAGTAGGGAAATAGAGTTCGACTATCCTGTCATTGTAAAGCCTGTACATCTGGGAAGTTCGATAGGGGTGAGTATCGTTCACAGCGACTCCGAGTTGGACTATGCGCTCGATGTGGCGTTCGAGTTCGATAGCGAAGTTCTGATCGAACCCTTCGTGGAGGGGATAGCTGAGTACAACATTGCCGGATGTAAAACATCGGTATGGGAGCTATCTATAGTCGAAGAGCCCCAAAAGGAGGAATTTCTGGATTTTGAGAAGAAATATATGGATTTTTCGAGAGATAGCAGAGTAAGCGAGGCTGCAATCGACAACTCTATAAAGAGTGCCTTGGAAGAGTCTTTCAAAAAAATATACGAACCCCTCTTCGAAGGGAGTATCATCAGATGTGATTTCTTCATTCACGAGGGAAGAGTCGTGCTCAATGAGATAAACCCGATTCCAGGCTCTATGGCGAACTATCTATTTGACGATTTCGAAAATATGCTCGAGAGGCTCGCCGCGCATCTACCCAAAGAAAAGTGGATAAAGATCGACTACAGATATATCCACTCGATTCAGAATGCCAAAGGCAAAGCCTGATGCCAGCTTGTATAGCGCTTGTTTAGAAGAGATCCGGCATCGAAGTCGCAGTGGTGGGGGGAGGGGTGACTCTCTTTTCGCTCTTTGGCGGTAGCGGGGAGCTCTTTATTCTCCTTTGCGGAGTGTCGGTATAGTTTTTATGATAACTCTTTGTGTCGGGCTTACTCTTTTTCCTATACTGTTTTTTTATCTCCTCTCTATGTCTCTTCAACTCTTTCTTGATCTTTCTCTTTCTCTCTCTCCTTATCTTCTGAATGGTTTTTTGCCTGATTTTCTCTTGCTCTTTCATCATACTTTGCTCCCTCTTGGTCATCTCTGGTTCGAGGTATCCTAGGGTGACCATACTCTCTACAATCTTCCTGAAAGTCGGTACGGCAGAGCTGGATGCGAAGTGGTATTGAAAATTTTTCGGCTCTATTACGAGGACGCCGATTGTATAGCGCTTGCCCCTCTTGTCGTTCGCAAAACCGAAAAACGAGCTGTTGTATTTTTTGGAATATTTGTTATGTTCCGCTATATGGGCGGTTCCCGTCTTTCCACCAATCTCGAGACCATGAAAGATAGCCGCTTTTCCCGTCCCCTCGTTTACGACTTTTTTGAGTATCTTTTTGATACTATGTGCAGTCTTTGCACTTATCGCCCTCGATTTGCTGTCTCTATCGTTGAGCCTATATCTCTTTCCATCTGCAGATTCAAGATAGTCCACCACGGAAGGTTTCAGAATGATTCCATCGTTGTTGAAGGCGCCATAGGCTCTTAGAAGCTGTATGAATGTGGCTTTCATACCGTAGCCATAGGATTGGGTCGCTTTGTTGACTTTATTTTCCAGAAGCTTGGCGGATCTGATTAGTCCTTTTGACTCTCTATAGAGATCTATTCCGCTGGCTTTGGAGAAACCAAAGCGCATGAGACCACTGTGCATCTCTCTGCCGTTGAGTTTCCACCCGATTTTCGTTATACCGATATTGGATGAATGCACTATAATATCTTCGGCTGTCAGAGAGTCGAAGGGTTCGTCATCCGTTATTGTGAATCGTCTGCTGATTGCCATTCTTCCATTTTGCGTATCAAACCAGCTTTTTGGCTTCACTTTGCCAAGCTCCATAGCGATGGAGAGAGTTACGGGTTTCATAACCGAACCGGGCTCATAGGCATATTCCGACACTTTTGGAATCAGCTTGTATATCTCATCTTTGCCTATATTCGATGGATCGTATCTTTCGCTGCTGCAAAGCGCTATAATCTTACCCGTAGAGCTCTCCATGACGGCCGCTACTATCTCGGAGGCCTCTGTAATCTTTTTCATTTTATCAACGATTTTTTCCGTGTATCTTTGCAGGTCGAGAGATATATTTAGATGTAGAGAGTAGCCGTCTCTTCTAAAAACCCTTATGCTCGAACGATTTCTTACAATTGTACCGGAGACATCTCTCATCCCCTTGATATAGCCGTCTTTTATATCTGCGAGATATTTTTCATATCTTCTTTCGAGCCCTTTTATGCCGATGTTTCTGAAATATCGTTTACTCTCGAGAGTCCTAGTGTATCCAAGGATGGGAGAGAGCGTGTCTTTGAGGGGAAATATTCTCTTTTCCCCGTTTTCTCTTATATCCAGTCCATATAGTACATCTTCGCCTCTGGAGTTGGCCACTCTTCTGAAGACACCCAGCTTCATCAGTTTCCTAGAGAGTGTCTTCAGGAATACAGCTGTCTCGGCATCTATATTTCTCGATAGGGTGACCCTGACGGTTCTCTTTTTCATCTTCTCCTGTCGTCTTTTGCCTTCCATCATTTTCTTTTTCACCGTTTTTTCGTCAATCTTACTATATATGGAAAAGAGTTTGACAAATAGCGGCATCTTCTGTGGTTTTATACTTTTGTAGTATATGCTTGCACTATAGATTTTCTCCGAACGACTAAGTGTAAAGCCGTCTGCCGATATGATGGCTCCTCTTAGTGCGCGCTCATAGTGTGTAGAGCTATGAGAAGGCAACTTCCTCTTAGATGAGAGAGTTTCATAGACTGAATTCAGGAAGATACCCATAAGCAGGAAAATTATTGAAAACAGTGTTAGCAATTTGATAACCCTCTTTCTCCTGAACTCTTTGGCTTCCATACTCTTCCCGACCTAAATTTTTTTACAATTTTAGTGGATTCTATCTTCAATTAGAATATAATTGCACTCTATTCATACTAATTAATAAAAAAAGAAGTGAAGATGACTGACAAAGCTCTCTTTATAGCAGTTATGGCATTGCTAACCATATCTTTGATTGCGACCTACTCCCTATCGACTTTTACTGTACTCTATTATGGTTATGGAGATTTTCATTTTTTCACCAAACAGCTCATTGCCGTTATAGTGGGAGTTGGCGCAATCTATCTGCTTAGTGGAATCGATCCCGATAGGTGGTTCTTGCCGATAGGATTTACGATTTTTATCGTCTCGTTTATCGCGATGTTGTTCATGCCCTTTATGCCCGAATCACTGGTAAAGTCGGTTTTGGGTGCCAAGCGTTGGATACATATAGGATTTATATCCATAGCGCCTGTGGAGTTTTTCAAGATAGGTTTTGTCTTTTTTATAGCCTGGAGTTTTTCGCGAAGGGTGATCCATCATGGAAAACTGCCTCTATCCGACGAGTTGAAGATTATAGCACCGTATCTTTTCGTACTTGGGGTCGCAATCGTAATGATAGCCATATTTCAAAAAGATCTCGGACAGACCGTGCTTATAGCGATTACTTTGCTATTTCTTTTTATTATGGCGGGAAGGAGTTTGAAACTTTTCGCTTTTTTTATAGTTCTGGGTCTATTGGCTGTCGTAGTTCTTATATTGGCAGCACCTCATAGGGTTCAAAGAATCAGAAGTTGGTGGTCAACTGTTCAAGATGGTTTTTTGGGCTTTTTCCCTTCCGAGTGGGTTTCCTATCTTCGAGTGCCGGAAGTCAAAGAGCCCTATCAGATATCCAATTCTCTAAATTCGATATGTAATGGAGGTTATTTCGGTCAAGGATTGGGCGACGGGCAGTTCAAGCTCGGCTATCTGAGTGAGGTACATACGGATTTCATTCTTTCTGGGCTGAGTGAAGAGCTTGGCTACATCGGACTCTTTCTCGTTACTTCGCTCACTCTCTTTATCATCGCTCGTCTCTTCATCATAGCATCGAGATTGCAAAGATCCGACTATTATCTTTTTACGGTCGGTGTGGCATTGACTATCGTTTTTGCATTTATCATAAATAGTTACGGCATTTCGGGCATAACGCCAATCAAGGGCATAGCGGTACCTTTTCTCAGCTACGGAGGTTCGCAGATAATCGCGAACTGCATAAGTATCGGTATGGTTCTCATGATTTCCAAAAAGGCTGACAAGGGTTTGAGTAAAACAGATTCAGACAGTGACAGGCAGAGAGCTGCAAAGGAGGATAAAAAGAGTGCAGAGGATCTTAGGGCACCTTATACTCGACACTCTTGATAATCTGCTCTTCTGTCCATATATACTCTTTGAGCGTTACCACCTTGGAGCAGTCTCTTTTTGCCAGTCTGAGTATGAGCTCGACCTTCACTATATCTCCACTCTCGAGAGAGGGAACTCTATATTCGAGCTTCAGACTCCCTTTTGCAGGCAGATTGTGAGCGATGGTTTCAGTCGCAGTGGCGGGGATATTGATTCTTTTGCCATTTTTTTTGAAGATATAGGCGAAGTAGCTCTTTCTATCCTCTTCGGGAGAGTTCTTGTAGTTCGACCATATCTTTTTGTCGCCTCTAAGAACTGAGACTCTCAGATATTTGGCTCTTGCCGGTTGTATAATCAAGGGATGTGGCATTTTGTTTACGAGTGTCACCATAATCGTATTAGCCTTGCTTGTAACTGCTATATCGACACCCTTTTTTCTGAAATTTTCATCTCTTATGCCCGGGAATCTGTGACTCATATGCTCCGTTCTGTTCTTGTGATTGAGCTTTTCTACTCCCCCGGGGAGCATAGGCATATGGCACTTTATACACTCTTTGCTATCCTCTCCAGGCTTCATCGCTTCAAATATGGTAGTGTTGAAGTCGTTGAGTTTGTGGGAATGGCACCCCTTGCAGGCGTTTGCACGATAGATGGGGCTGTGTAGGGCAGAGTGCTTGTCGTTGTGATCTGGATCTTTGAGAGAGCCAAAAAGTGAAGGTTTGTATCCTTCGGCCTGTTTTGCCGGTAGGTTTATATTGAATTTGTGAGACTCTTTGACATAGGCTATAGTATGGCAGAAGTAGCAGGATACGGCATCGGTATGCGTTACATTCGAAGGGTCGGGAAAGGCATTACCACTTAGAATATCGCTCATATTGTTAGCTGCAGGCATGTGACACACGGCGCATTCGTATCTCTTTGGAGATGCTTTTAGGGCAACCTCTCTATGTAGTTCATCTGTAAAGAAACCCTTCGAGTGTGCGGACATTCTATATTCATCATATATCTTTTCGTGACACTCTTTGCAAGATTTGTTACTTTTATATTCGGCAGCTTGCACACCTTGTATGGCAAGAAGCAGAAGAATCAAGACTATTCTCATTTTACCCTCACAGTTTATCGAAAAAACCTCGATTTTCTCGATAAACCGTACCCCCCCGAGGGGGAGATACAAAAAGGTTGGGATTATGCTCCCGGAACTTCCTGACGATGCTCTACAGAATATGTAAAGGTAGGAGTGGTCAGGTTGTAGATATATTTGACGAACTCGCCTGTATCGGACTTATAGACACCGATTCTTCCAGTCGTCCACTCGGAGATGAATGTCCACTTGCCGTGATTTGCAGGCTCTGCGTGCAACAGTCTGGGCTGTACGGGCTTGGCCACTTTCTTGCCGGGTTTGGCTGTATAGGTGAGGATCTTCTCTTTGGAGAGTTTGGAATCCATCTCTTTGGCACCAGCGTTTTTATACTGAGTGGCATCCCAAGTTTGGAGTATTTTTCCTGTATGTGCATCTATGAGGTGACCCTCCTTCTTGCCGACTTCGATGATTCTGTCGGTTTTGAGAGTCTGCTTATTGATGAGATAGACCTTGTTGTAGTTGGCGCTACCACCAAGTACACAGTCGGACCAGAGATACGGAGTATCTTTGCTGGTACCTACGAAGAGTCCGCCGCCTGCCGTAGGAACATGAGCTACAACTTCGTTCTTCATATTCCAGATAACGACATCACCCACATTCATGCTGTTTGTTGCATTGAGCTGACCATACTCTTTGTTGTACCAAGAGCTTCCCTGACCGGGGTGAGGCTTGGTGCCGGGTCCTGTATAGACCTTAGCGGCGAGTTTTTTGGTTTTGAGGTCAATTACACCCATGAGGTCACTACCCTGAGAAGCGACATATACGAATCTACCGACCTGCTTGCCTTCGTTCTCGAATGCGTCGTGGAGAATTTTACCGATATTGGGAATATCCCCAACGATCGGGAAGTCTGGCTTGCTATAGTCTACAATATACACATGTCCGCCATCTTTGAGTGCAAACGAGAAGTAGGGAGCGTAAGGAGTATCGGCTATGTATGCTACACGGCTGGGTCCAATATTTCCGTCGGGATCGATAACGCTGGAAGTGGGGAAGACTTTCAGAGGCTCGAGAGTCTTGGCATCACAGAGCACGGCTCCACCAGGGTTATAGTTACCGGCCATTACATATTTACCGTCGGGAGAGACAGCCAGACCTCTGGACTCTTGACCGACCTGAACGCTGGCTATGGCAGGCTGACCAGGAGCATTGAGATCGAACATTGTCAATCTACCAGAGCGGCTGATGGAGTATGCATATCTGGGCATTCTCTTGTTGGTCACGGTAACATGGACAGCAAATCCTGCCTTGTGTCTGGAGAGAACCTTGCCCGTAGTACCATCGATGAAGTCAACCAAAGAGGCATCACGCTCTGTAGCGAATACGATATCTTTCACATCCTTCACATCGACAGGAGAGGGATATTTCTTGAAGAGAGCTTCTCTGTCTGCAAGCTTCTTCCATGTCTTTTTGACATCTTTGAGCGAGAGTTTGAGCTCTACGGTGTTTTTCCAATTCATCAACCAATCGACCATGCCTGCGGCATCGTCTCTGCTGAATGTGTGCTTCCATGAGGGCATGGCAGTACCAGGTCTGCCGTTTAATATTGTATCAACGAGCATCTGCTTGTTTTTCTTCTTCAGGGCCTTGGGCCTGAGATCCAGACCGACACCACCTTGGTGGATGGGTCCGTGGCAGCCCTGACACTCTTTTTCGTACATTTTTCCGAAATTCATTTTGGATGTACCTGCATTTGCTACCGTCATAGCAAGAGATACTGCCGCTGCATAACTAAGTACAGTTCCTATTCTCATCTCTTCTCCTTTTGCTTGATTATTAAGATGTTTTTTATCGAACCGACCGGAGCGAACTCCGGCACCTCCAGCACTTTCTGGATTTTAGCAAATAGTAACTTTTAGAAATATGATTTTTATCAACCTTTAAAAAATATTTTTTGTTTTGAAACGCTTTTTCACAAAAAGGTAGAGTCGGCATATCGGCAAAATTGTCAATCAGGATAGAAAATTTTGTCAACTTCTTGCAGCTTCTCCTCGATACTTTCCCTTCTCTTGTCCCATCGGTGTCGGCAGAATCCCTTTTGGGCTTGCGTAGTCTCATTATTCGAGGGGAAGGCGAAGTGTGGCGACCGCTCCTTTTTTGTCTTTTCTGTTTTTGAGGGTGACGGTAGCCCCAAGAGCGTCGGCGGCACTCTTGACGAGAAAGAGTCCCAGCCCCGTTCCCGGTGAGTTTCTGCTTCGCTTGAAGGGAGAAAAGAGATCCGCCGACTCATCCACTCCTGGACCTTCGTCTCTTATGCTTAGAATGAAAGTGTCGTTTTTGATGTAGCTGTTTATCTTTATAACCGCTCCTTCTGGAGAGAATCGTAGAGCGTTTTGAATCAGATTCTGCAATATCTGAGTGAGTAGAAGAGGCTGGATTCTGATATGCAGTTTTGCCGGATGGAGGTTTACTTTGAGCCTTTTGCCATCGTTTCGGGCAAGTAGAGCGTAATCTTTCGCCTTCTCCCCGATAAAGGAGATTATATCTGTCTCCACCGCCTTTTCAAACTGGGCTCCCTCCGCTCTACCAAACTCGAGAATCGATGTGACTGTACGATTCATCTGGTCTATGGAGGCTATAGAGTCCCTGAGAGCTTTTTCCATATCTTCGATACTCTTCTCCTTTTTTATGAGGGCGAGCTGATTTTTGGCCCGCATGACAGCCAGCGGTGTCTTCATCTCATGAGCGGCTCCTATGAAGAGCTCCTTCTTGTATTTCAAAAAAGTGCTGATTCTCGCCAGCAGTTGGTTGACGGATTTACCAAGAGGATAGAACTCCACAGGTATGCGCCAAAGTTCGAGCGGCTCGAGGATATTTTCGTTCATTTTGGCTATTTGGTCCGAAAAGTAGCGTATGGGTGAGAGGAGCATGCGGGATATGATGAAGGCATACAGGATGATGATGGCCATCGTTATACCGTTTAGCAGGATGATACTTCTAAGCATACTCTCCTTCATCTTCATCTGTTGGGTGATATCCTTTTTGAGAACGAGATATTTCTGTCTGCTGAAATCGTAGGGGAAATAGGCTACGATGAAATATCTCTTCCCCTCTTTCATCCTCTTCGTATATGGGGGGCGATAGTTGGCATCGGGAGAGTACTCTATTTTGGCCTCTATATCGAGAGTCTTTTTCAATATGCTCTCTTGGGTCAGAAGCGCCTTTTCCAGATCGTCGTATTTGGCGAAAAGGTATTGCGATTGTCTAAAGAGCGAATTCTCCATCTCCCTATCTATATCGTAACTGATATATTTGTAGAGTATTAGGGAAAAAAAGAGGATCAGCACCGCCATTGCGGTACTGAGTTTGATGAGAAAATTGACTCTTATGCTTTTCGAGGGAAGCAAAATCTGTAACCCCGTCTTCGTACCGTCTCTATCGTGGTTATACCAAGAGGTTTGTCCATCTTCTGTCTTATCTGATTTATGGCCACCTCTATCACATTGGGGGTCACCAGTTCGGGCTCTTCCCAGATTGCATCCAGAAGCTGCTCCTTGGATACTATCTGATCCTTATGCATGGCAAGATGTGTCAGGACCTCGAAAGGTTTCCCCTTCAGCTCTATCACCTCTCCGTTGTAGATTATCTTCTCCTCTTCGGGGTTGATGACGAGCTCGTCAATCTCTATGATATTGCTTCCGCCAAATCTGAGCTTGGCTTCGATTCGCATAAGCAGAATTTCGAAATCGAAAGGTTTTTTGATGTAGTCGTCCGCTCCGGCCTTGAGAGCTTCGATCTCACTCTCTTTGTCATCTCTGGCCGAAAGTACGATAACAGCCGTCTTGGAGCGCTTCTCCTTGATTTCGGGAATGAGCTCTATACCGTTACCATCGGGCAGCATCCAGTCCATCAGAACCAGATCGTAGTTGCGGATGTCCAGATAGTATCTGCCGTCGTTGAGGTTTTCCGCTATATCGTTTTGATATCCGTACTCTTTCAGACCTTCGGCCAATGTCTTGCTAAGTGTCACTTCATCTTCTATAATCAATATTCTCATCTTTGTGTGCCTTTACTCAATTTAAGATTTTTTTAATTATATCACAAAAAGGGAGGCTTTGGGGAGTCAAAGGACAATCTATCGAGGAAAAACGGTGAAAAATCGGATATGATGAAGAGTCAGTATATCCACTCTTGCGAGAGTGAAACCGTACACTCCGAGAGGATATCGGGTTTGCGGATGGAGATACGGAGTCTGTCGATATTTGGAAATTTCGTTTTCAAGAGCCTTTCGATTCCGATAAGAGCATCTTCAAGCAATCCGTAGGACTCTTGGACTATATGCTCTTTCGTCAATCTGCAGACTTCCGCGTAGTCTATGAACTTGCCATCGGCATATCTGTAGAGCAGAGAGATATCGATCTCCACTTTCTGCGGGGAGAGCCTCTCCTCTTCGAGTATGCCGATGATGGCTTCGAAAGAGAGAGCTTCGATATCTATCTTCAAACTACTCTCTCCTCCTCTTTTCGTATGAGTCTGAGGAGGTTGGGGATATGTTTGTAAAATATAATGAAAGATATTATCAGCAGAGGTGAGTGCGAAGCGATTGAGGGAATTCCTTCTGGATAGAGTATATAGGAAGCCACAATCAGAACGAAGAGCGCGATGAGAGAGGAGAGAGAGGAGATTTTCAGGAGCTTGGCCGATGCGAACCATACCGCGAAGGCTATCGATGCCGGTATGGGCAGCAGCAGCAGCAGAACCCCGAAACCGGTGGCTACCCCCTTGCCCCCCTCGAAATTGAGAAAAGGTGTGAAACAGTGCCCTATGACGGAGAGCAGAGCGACCATCCAGACTACCGAGGGCGATGCTCCAAGCAACATCGCGGCGAGGGTGACGACCACACCCTTGAGGGCATCAAGCAGCAGTGTGGCCGCCCCGAGTTTTTTCGCCAGCGCTGGATTTCTGCTCTTGAGAACGCGAAGAACATTCGTGGCACCTATATTGCCGCTACCCTCCTCCATGACATTGACTCCGCCTATATATTTCGCCAGCAGATAGCCAAAGGGAATGCCTCCGATCAGATATGCGGCGAGATAGAGTTGGATATTCATATATGTAAAAAGTTCCATTATGCTTCCATTCGCTTAGATTATTTACCGATATTTTAACCAAAATTATGCTACTTTCACAAAAATTATAATCAAATTGCAGAAGTGGGGTTGGGATGGACGATATCGACTATCGAAAAGAGATCGAGAGGCTCAAGAGTGAGCTTGATGTGACCGTTGCGGTGCACTACTATCAGAGAGACGAGGTTTTCGAACTTGCAGACATCAAGGGTGACAGCCTCGAGCTTGCCAGAAAGTGCCAGCAGGATGAAAAGGAGTGGGTCGTATTTTGCGGTGTGGGCTTCATGGGGCAGAGTGTGAAGGTCATAGCGCCTCACAAGAGGGTACTCATGCCGAAAGTGGCGTGCTGTTCGATGGCGAGAATGATAGACAGCAGCTATTTCGACGACAGTGTGGATTTTATGGTGCGGCACGGGATAGATAGAGAGGATATCATGCCCATAACCTATATCAACTCGGATGTGGATATCAAGGCCAAAGTCGGAAGAATGGGCGGGATGGTCTGTACGAGTTCGAACGCTCCCGTTATAATCGAGAAGGCACTATCCAGCGGAAAGAAGATACTTTTCGTACCGGATAGATGCCTAGGGCAGAATGTTGCCAGGCAGATGGGAGTCAAGTCCTGTGTCATAGGAGAGGAGGGGTGTGAACCGAAAGATGCCGATATTATCTGTTTCGACGGATTTTGTTCCGTTCATCAGCTCTTCACCGTATCGGATGTGGAGTTCTACAGGCGCAGATATCCCGGAATAAAGATAGCCGTACACCCGGAGTGTGATCCTTCGATTACGGAGATAGCGGACTTCACGGGTTCCACTTCACAGTTGATAGAGTATATAAAGGGGCTGGACGAAGAGCAGAAGGTGGCGGTTGGAACGGAATACAATATGGTACACAGGCTCCGTCCCAAAAATACATATATACTCTCTTCGACCAAGCCGGAGTGTCCGACCATGAATGAAACCACCATCGAGGATCTCTATCGTACTCTGAAGTCTATAGAAGATGGTGAACCCATCAATGAAATTTTCGTTGACGAAGAGACGGTACACTATGCGAGAGAGGCGCTGGAGAGAATGTTGGCGATATGAAGCCGTTACGCTATTGAAAGGATAGAGAGTTATGAAAGCCGTTCAGATGCTGAAAGAGGATTTTGTGAGGGCTCTCGTGGCCGAGGATGTCGGGAGGGGAGACCTTTTCGCCCGTATAGGAGAGTCTAGGCCGGTGAGAGCCTATGTAGTGGCCAAAAGTGATGGTATTTTTGCGGGCAGAGAGTATCTCGAAGTCCTGGGAGCGATATTCAATATCGATATAGAGTGGATGATTCGGGATGGAGAGCCGTTTGAAAAAGGTAAAAAGATTTTCGAGCTCTATTGTGAGGACTCCCGCTCTCTGCTCTCACTGGAGAGGAGCATACTCGATATCGTACTGCACGCTTCCGGTATAGCCACGATGACGAGAAGCTATGTGGATAAGATAGCGCAGTACGACTGTATTTTGCTCGATACGAGAAAGACAAGACCTATGCTTAGAGAGTTCGAGAAGTATGCCGTACGCTGTGGCGGCGGAGTCAATCACAGGATGGGGCTGGATGACTGTCTGATGCTCAAAGATACCCATCTGGGGATTATAGAGGACCTCGATGCCTTCATGAAGGAGATGCGCAGAAAAATACCCTTCACCTCCAAGGTGGAGATCGAGTGTGAAGATATGGAGATGGTGAAAAAGGCTATGAAGGCAGGAGCGGATATCGTGATGTGTGACAATATGAGTATAGAGGAGATAGTGGAGGTGGTGAAGTACAGGGAGAGCTTCTATCCCCACATCCTGCTCGAAGCGAGTGGAAATATCACACTCGAAAACATCGAAGAGATAGCCGAGAGCGGGGTTGACGCCATAAGTTCGGGAAGTATCATACATCAGGCTAGATGGCCCGACCTCTCCATGCGAGTGATGGGTTGATGTTCGAATACGATTCCATCGTTGGAGAGAAGGAGAGAAAAAGCTTCGCACAGCTTATCTCCGGGTATCGCAGGATCACGGTCGTATCCTGCATAAATCCCGACCTTGGCGCCATAGGAACTTCTCTGGGGATAGCACATATACTCGCAAGAGAGGGATGGAAGGTCGAGGTGGTGAATCTCTCCGGAAATCTTCCCAGGTGCATGGACTTCGTAGTCGGTTTCGACAAAATCGGAAAGAGGATCAGCTACTCCGATTCGCTGCTTATTAGCTGCAACTGTAGAAGTCCAGAGCGATTGGGGCTGGATGATATCTCTATGCGTACCCTGGTCAATATAGACCACCATCCCGGCAACACGATGTTCGCCCATTTGAATATCGTCGCTCCGGAGGCGGCATCGAGTTCCGTGCTTGCCGCGGCTCTTCTGCAAGCGCTATACGGTCTGGATAGAGAGTCGTCGACGGCGTTTTATGCCGCACTGCTTGCGGATACGAAAAGTTTCACTACCAGCAGTGTGGGGAGAGAGACCTTCCTCGTGGCTGCAGGACTGATAGAGGAGGGGTGCGATCCATATCTGGTCGCCCGGAATCTGACGAAGCGTCGCTCTCTGGCGTCCATGAGAATTCTCGGCAGAGCTCTTGAGTATCTGCGACTCCGCCTGGAGGGGAGGGTGGCCCTTGTCGTTTTGGATGAAAAGGATATGCAGGAGTGTGGAGCCGAATATTCCGACCTGGAAGGTATAGCCGATACGGCCTGCTCTCTGGCAAGTGTCGAAATAGGGCTTCTACTTGTGCGACGAAAAAACGAATGCAGGATTTCGATGAGGTCCAAAGGTGTCGATATAAGTGTTGTCTCCGAGAAATACGGAGGTGGAGGACATAGGGTCGCGGCGGGATTTACGCTGGCGCCGGATGAGTGTAGAGATATTGAAAAGAGACTTCTTTCCGATATGGAAAGAGTACTAAAAAAGGAGTTTGAATAGATGGGAAGAAGATATGTATATGGCAGGAGAAAAAGGTCGAAGGCGCCTCTACTCATGTTTTTGATAATGCTTGTTGCAGCGGGTGCCGGTTTTATATATTTCTCTCCGAAATTCGAGAGAAATCCACCCTCCATAACTCTGCCCGATAGAGTCTTTTGGAGCAAAAGCAGTGGGCAGCCCATTTCCGTCAGGCTCGAAGACGATAGCGGTCTGAAGAGTTATCAGGTGACATTGAGTGACGGAGAGAGAGATGTGGTGGTGAGCTCGGGTACTTTTACCATAGCCAAAAAAGAGGCTCTCATCTCCGTAGATATCCCAGAGCATAGCAGCCTCGATACGAAAAGAGACAACTGGACCATGACGGTGCTCGTGAATGATACAAGTATGTGGAATCTACTCAGAGGCAACTCCGCCAAAAAGAGTATAGAAGTTACGGTGGATAGGCAGATGCCGCTTGTAGGTATAGTGGCCAACAGCCCCAGCATAGTCAGGGGTGGAAGTGCACTGGTGATTTTCCAGGCCAGCGACAAAAATCTCAAAGATGTATATGTCGAGGCTGGAGGCAGACGCTTCGAGGTTCTCCCCTATATAAAAAAAGGTTTCTACGCTACACTGCTTGCATGGCCATTTAGAGTGAACAACTTTTCCGCGAAAGTGATAGCCGAAGACAAAGCTGGCAACAGAAGAGTGGTAGAGGTGCCGTTCGAGCTTATTCCGAAAAAATATCGTGTATCATGGATAGGTCTTAGCGACAGATTCCTCAGAGGCAAAATAGCCGAAGTGGCCTCCACCGATGCAGAGATACCGAAAAATCTCGGCAGCCTGCGTAGATTTAGGGCAGTAAACGAGGATATGAGGAAAAGAAACGAAAGTCTGATTCACAAATATGCTTCCAGAGTCGAGCCTGTAGATTTCGGAAAATGGAAACTGAAAGCCTTCTACCCTCTCAAGCGGGCCAAGGTGGTGGCCTTTTTCGGAGACGAGAGGCACTATTACTACAGGGATAGAAAAAGAGAGGTTTCTAGGTCGTGGCATCTGGGCTACGATCTGGCAAGTACTTCTCATGCCCCCATCTACAGCTCCAATCCGGGCAAAGTGGTATTTGCGGACTATGATGGAATCTACGGGAATATGCCCATCATAGATCACGGTTTCGGTCTCTATACGCTTTATGGTCATTGCTCTTCCATACTTGTACGAGAAGGAGAGAAGATAGAGGGCGGAAAGATAATAGCCAAAACTGGCAAGACGGGTCTTGCGCTGGGTGATCATCTCCATTTCGGCATTTTGGTTCAGGGGGTGGAGGTCTGGCCGATGGACTGGATGAAACAGAACTGGATAAAGAGCCATATAGACCAAGTCTTTGCCCAAGCACGCAGAGTTATAGGAAACAGATGACTATTTTCCTCGGAAAAAGGGTATAATTGGCCATAGAGAGTGAAGAGCTGTGCTGTTGCGTTATAGTAGAGAGAGGGTGAAGAATGTATCAAAGAACCGTTGAGAAAACCGTAGAGGTGGTGGGTATAGGTCTGCACAAGGGTGAATCCGTCAGATTGCGGATAGAGCCTATGGATGCCGGGAGCGGCATACTTTTCTATCGAAGCGACCTCGCCAAGACAATTCGCTTGTCTCCGGAATCGGTATTGGATACTAGGATGGCGACTGTTATCGGAGATGCCGAAGGCTACATATCCACGATAGAACACTTTCTTTCGGCACTCTATGCCTACGGTATAGACAATCTGAGAGTCATACTCGAAGGCAACGAGATGCCTATAATGGATGGTAGTTCGATATCTTTCTGTCTGTTGCTCGAAGAGGCTGGCCTGAGGAGACTGGATGCTCCGAAAAAGATTGTCAGGGTCAAAAAGAGCGTGGAGGTCAGGTCGGGCGGGAAGTATGTGCGTCTCGACCCTTGCGACGAGGCGCTTTTCGATTTCGAAATATATTTCGAACATCCGGCCATCAGAAGACAGAACTACTCTTTCACCTTCTCTACTGGAGCCTATATCGATGAGATAGCCAGAGCCAGAACATTCGGATTCGCGAAGGATATACAGTATCTTCAGAGCCAGAATCTGGCGCTTGGAGCGAGTCTTGAAAATGCGATAGGACTGGACGAGAGAAAAGTACTCAATAAAGAGGGGTTGAGATTTCCCGACGAATTCGTCAGACACAAGATTCTGGACGCCATGGGGGATATGATGGTGACGGGCTACAATATTCTGGGCCGTTACAGCTCCTTTGCCGGCAGTCATGCACTCAATCACGAATTGACCAAGGCTCTCTTCGCACAAAGCGCAAACTACGAAATAGTGTCGTTCGAGAAGTTGACGGATACCCAGTATGCGAAAAGCTTCGCCTAAGACGACTATTGTAGTCAACCCTCTCTCCTCTCCCGTAGAGATAGGTATCTACGGAAGTGACGCTCTTCTCGTCGAACATAGAAAGATAGATGGTTATGTCTCCGAAATACTTGTCGAAGCGATGCTCTCTGTACTCGAAAAGTATGAGGTTGGTGAAATAGTCTATGTAAACGGTCCGGGTAGCAGAATGGGGGTAAAACTCGCCTATATAGCTCTGAAGACGGTGGAGTTGTTGGAGAATATTCCTCTGAGGGCATGCTCGGCTTTCGAACTCAACGGAGGGGCCCCGATAAAAGCGATGGGCTCTCTCTATTTCGTCAAAGAAAAAGAGACTATAATAACGAAAAAACTCGAAGGGGAAGTGGAGGAGAGGTTCGATATGCCCGAATCCATCGATGAGATATCGATAGAAGAGAGCAACCTTCCCGACTATAGAATCCCCGCCGTATAAAAAGGTTTTCTTTGCTGATAAGTGTACCGGCTACAAGCGCGAATCTCGGTCCAGGATTCGACACTCTGGGACTTGCCATAAATCTGAGAAACGAGATAGTGATAAAACCATCTCGATTTCTAAGCCTCTCTACACATGGTGAGGGCTGCAAAAATCCCAAAATCAAAAGGAACAGCCTTTTCCTGCATATTTTCAACGAGCAGTATAAAAAACTGACCGGCAAGCAGAATACTTTCAGATTCGAATTTACCAACAGAATCCCTATATCCAGAGGTCTGGGAAGCTCTTCGGCCGTAATCGTGGCGGCCATTACCGCAGCCCATGTGGCAGCGGGAATAAAATACAACAAAAGGCGTATTCTAAACAGCTCTCTGAGATATGAGCACCATCCCGACAATATCACCCCTGCTGTCATGGGAGGCTTCAATGTGGCCTGTATCGAGGGTGACAGAATATATAGCAAAAAGCGAAGACTCCCCTCCTATCTGAGAGCTGTACTCGTTATTCCCGACAGAACCATCTCCACGAGCAAATCGAGAAATGTACTCCCGAAACATTACAGCAAAGAGGAGATGGTCTTTTCTCTCTCTAGGGCCGCATATATGACGGCACTCTTCATGAGTGAGTCGTGGGATCTACTGAGAATAGCGTCCAAAGACAGAATTCACCAGGAGAGACGAATGAAAATGATGCCGGAACTCTTCGCGGTACAGAAATTGGCTCTCGATAGCGGAGCACTGATGAGTACGCTCTCGGGGAGCGGTTCGACCTTCTTCACCCTCTGTTACGAAGATGACGCCCCCAAGATAGAGAAGAGACTCTCCGACAGATTTCCGCAGTTTAGAGTTTTTAACTGCGAATTGGACAATTACGGTGTTATTGGAAAATACTGAATATTCTGCTATAATTTCTGATGAAAAAGTATCCTATTCGAATGTGTATTGCCTGCAGAAAAAGAGAGCTTCAGAGTCGATTAATCAGAATACAGCATACCGAGGGCAGGATGGTGCCATATAGTGGGAGTGGACGGAGTATGTACCTTTGTCACGCTTGTAGTACCGAAAACAGACAGATAAAAAAAATATCCAAACGATATCGTCTCGACGAGGCGGAATTCAAAGCGATGCTAAAGGAGTTAGACAGGAATGGATGAAAAGATAAAAATCCAGGAGATTGCGGAAGAAGCCGGAATGTCCAACAGCGAGATGATAAACAAGGCGAGAGAGATAGGTTTCAATGTAAAGGCTGCCAATAGTACGGTCACTCCTGAAGAGGCCGGTATTCTGATGGAGTATGCCATGAGCGGAAAACTACCCTCATCCCTCTCTTCCGGCAAAGAAGAGAACAGGAGCAAAGAGAAAAAGGCTGCTGAAGAGAAGAAGAGCACAGAAAAAAGAGCTGCACACTCAAGTGGTGACGAAGCTGCCAAAGCGAAGCTCGAGAGCTCCGAAAAAGCGGAATCGCCGGAGACGGAGAAAGAGGCGGACGATATATCTGTGCCTCAGCAGAAGAAGCCCGAGAGAAAAGCTCCCACCATGAGAAAAGGCATCACCGCCACGGCGAAGAGTGACGAGAAGAGAGGAGAGTTGAGAAAAGCTCCGAGAAAAGCTCCTCTTAGAAAAGGTATCACCATAGTCAAGAAGGCCAAACCGGACAAGCCTGTGCTCAAAAAGCAGGAGAAGAAGATATCCATGCCTGTCTCTCCCCAGAGTAGCACTCCCAAAAAGAAGAAGAGGAAGAGTCCGGCCGAGGCGAAATCGACAGGTGAGAAGCTCGAAATTCTCGGAGACAGAGATCTTGGAGGAAGTATCGAACTTTTCGAAGAGCAGGAGGTGGTACTGCTTGACTTTTCCGACAAGAATATCTACGAAGAGCAGCAGAGACAGGAGCAGCGCAGAAGGGAAGAGGCCAAAAAGAGAGCCGCGGCAGGTGTACGAAGTAGCAGAGGCTTCACCCCTCAGCACAACCGCCCCATAAAAAGAGGCGCAAAGCGCAAGAAGTATAAAAATCAGAATATAAGCAGTGAAAAGGTAAGTGTGGTAAAGATTCCGGAAGATGTCCGTGTATATGAGTTTGCACAGAAGGTTGGCAAAAGTGTGGGTGAAGTGGTAAAGGTACTCTTCTCCTTGGGGACTATGGTTACGAAGAACGACTTCCTCGACAAGGATTCGATAGAGATCCTCGCCGAAGAGTTCGATGTACAGGTAGAGACCATCAACCCTCTCGACGAGCTGGATTATGTGAGCGTGTACGATTCTGAACCTTCCGAAGTACAGGAGCATAGACCGCCCGTAATCACCATAATGGGACATGTCGACCATGGTAAGACATCTCTGCTCGACAAGATTCGCTCCACCAGAGTGGCCGCTAGGGAGGCTGGCGGTATTACACAGCATGTAGGAGCATATCAGGTAGAGAAGAATGGAGAGAAGATTACATTCATAGATACACCGGGACACTCCGCATTTACCGAGATGAGAGCCAGAGGAGCTCAGGCGACCGACATAGCCATTATCGTGGTGGCGGCCGACGATGGTGTGATGCCTCAGACCAAAGAGTCCATATCCCACGCCAAAGCCGCAGGAGTACCGATAATAATCGCTGTCAACAAGATAGACAAGCCCTCGGCCAATATAGACAATGTCAAGTCCCAGCTCGCAGAGATTGGGATATTGCCCGTCGATTGGGGTGGAGAGTATGAGTTCGTGCCCGTATCTGCGCATACGGGAGAGGGTATCGACGATCTGCTGGAGACGATTCTCCTTCAGGCCGAAATGATGGAGCTTACGGCCGATCCCACGAAGAGGGCCAAGGCGATAGTGATAGAGAGTTCGGTCGAAAAAGGTTTCGGACCGGTTGCGAACATCATCGTCAAGGACGGCACCCTCAAGGTGGGGGACAATGTGATAGTAGGTACCACCTTCGGACGGGTTAGAACGATGATTCTCGATGATGGAAGCAGGAGCAAGAGTATCGGGCCGAGTACTCCGGCCGCCCTCGTAGGGCTGCACGAAGTGCCCAATGCCGGAGAGGTTCTCGTGGCTATGAAAGACGAGAAAGAGGCGAGAGATCTGGCATCGAAGAGAAAGGAGTACTCCAGAGTCAAAGAGCTCTCCAAGAGTACGAAGGTCTCCATAGACGAATTGGGCTCTCTCATTGCCGAAGGAAAGATCAAGAAGCTTCCTCTAATCATAAAAGCGGATGTAAAAGGTTCTCTCGAAGCGATCAAATCGGCCCTTGCCGAACTGAGAAACGAAGAGGTAAAAGTGGATGTTATCCACGAAGGAGTCGGCGGCATAACGGAGAGCGATGTGGTACTTGCAGATGCGAGTGAAAACGCCATTATCGTAGGCTTCAATGTAAGACCCACCGGAAATGTCAAGAATAGTGCGAGGGATCTCGGTGTCGAGATAAAAACATACTCCGTCATCTACGACCTGATAGATGATGTCAAGGCGTTGCTGGGTGGTTTGATGAGTCCGGTGATTACGGAAGAGGTGACCGGACAGGCGGAGGTGAGAGAGACCTTCATCGTGGCGAAGATAGGCACCATCGCCGGATGTATGGTTACTGACGGTACGATAGAACGAAATGCAGGAGCCAGACTAATAAGAAACGGCGTAGTTATATATACGAGCAGGATAAGTTCTCTCAAGCGTTTCAGTGAAGATGTCAAAGAGGTAAGAGCCGGATATGAGTGCGGTTTGATGCTCGAAAACTTCAACGATATCAAAGAGGGTGATGTGGTCGAGACCTTCAAAGAGGTGGAGGAACAAGCGTCACTATGAACCCTTCCGAGATCAAAAGAAAGCGTACGGAGACTGCGCTGAGAGAGGTTCTGCCCGAAGCGCTGGGCAGACTGGACGATCCGGCGATAAACGCTTTGTGTGTTACCGAGGTGCTATGTTCACGGGGCAGATACGATGCGAAAGTCTATCTCGATCCGACAGGACTGCAAGAGGATGAAAAGGGTGAGATTCTGAAAAAACTCAGAAAAGTATCCGCTTTTCTCAAGACCTATGTCAGAGAGAGCGAAGGGTGGTATAGGGCTCCGAATTTTACCTTCTATTTCGACGATCAGATGGAGAGAATAAATAGGATGGACGAACTTTTCAAGATAGTAGAGGGTAAGTCATGAATCTCGAAGAGAAGATAGCGTCGATAGTGCGGATGCATGGAGCCGAATATTACGACAGTGAAATTGTCAGTGAAAACGGAAACAGGATTTTCCGTGTCTATATAACGAAAGAGGGGGGAGTCGATCTCGAACTCTGTGCAGATATATCCGTCGAACTCTCTCCCTTTCTGGATGTGCACCCCCCTATGCAGGAAGCCTACTATCTGGAGGTAAGCTCTCCCGGTATAGAGAGGGAGCTGAAAAAGGCTTCCCACTTCATGAAATCGATAGGCGAGAAGGTGAGAGTCAAACTGAGAAACGGTGAGAAACTCAAAGGCGATATCCTTTGTGCCGACGAAAACGGTATCTCCATAGATAGAGATGGAGAGAGAGTGGATATCGACTATTGCGAGATAAAAAAAGCCAGAACCTGCTTCGACTGGTAAGCTCCCATAGTTACAAAATAGATGAATTGGAGTCTTTCTATTAAAATAGAGCGGTTTAGCTCTCGAAAAAATGGCTATTTTATTTTTATTTAAGGGTTAATGGCCTATACTAACGGTAGGGATGAATCCCGAAATCAAATTATAAGGAGTAACTCATGAAAAGCATGAGAAGCGGTTTCACGATGATCGAATTGATCTTCGTTATCGTCATAATCGGTATTTTGGCTGCTGTTGCAATTCCTAAACTTGCCGCAACAAGAGATGACGCAAAAGTCTCTACAGAGCTAAACAACCTTGCTACCTGTATTAATGATGTTGGTACATCTTATACTTCCAGCGGTACGGAGGACAACTCTACTGCTGCTTGTAACGCCCTAAAATGTTATGCTGTTAATCTTGGAAGCAATCATACTGATGGTAATGTCACTATAGATAATGTTGATTCTAGTGACTATTGTGCAAATGTAAAAGAGGCAGTTGAAGCCAAAGATATGAACGGTACCAAATCGTTCGGTGGTACACACGTCAACTACAAAGGCTAAGGTGCGCAACACCGCTCGAAAGAGGATGATACGCTTTTGTCAAGCCGGAGCTTTTCGGCTTGGCTTCAATCTCTTTTCTTTCAAAAGTTATTAACTTCATTTATCTTCAGTATATTGTCTTGTTTGTTTGAAAGTTTTTTAACTCTTCTTGGATATAATTAAATTCGAAAATGGAAGTAGTGAATAAAATAATTCTATGAAGGGTAGATAGATATGGTGAATATTATTTTGTGCGGAGGGAGCGGTACCAGATTGTGGCCTCTGAGCAGAAGGCTCCTTCCGAAACAGTTCGCAAAAATTTTTTCGCATAGATCGCTCTTTCAAAAGAGTGTAGAGAGAAATATGAAACTCTGCTCCAAAAGAGTGATTGTCTCGAATACCGAACACTACTTCATGGCTTATGATCAGCTCGAAGAGACAGGAGCGCAGAAGGGCTCCTCTTTTCTTCTCGAGCCTATCGGTAGAAATACGGCACCGGCAATCATACTGGCCGCTTTGTCTCTGGAGGATGACGACATAGTTCTGGTTACACCGTCGGACCATGTGATAGAGGATGAAGAGAGTTACAAAGAGTGTGTAAAGAGGGCTTCGAAGCTGGCCGAAGAGGGCTATATAGTCACCTTTGGAATAGAGCCTACGGCACCGGAGACGGGTTATGGCTATATAGAGGCCGAAGGAGAGGATGTAAAAGCCTTTCACGAAAAGCCCGACAGAGAGAGAGCCGTGGAGTATCTGGAACGCGGTAACTACTACTGGAACAGCGGTATGTTCTGTTTCAAGGTCTCGACCATACTCGAAGAGGCTAGAAAGTACGCTCCCGAGATATACGAGGCCGCTTCGAGTGCATGGGAGAGTGCCAGGAAGGATGGCTCCGTAGGGAGGATAGATATGCAGAGTATGCTCTCCATACCCGAAGAGAGTATAGATTATGCGGTGATGGAGAAGAGCTCTGGAATCAAAGTGATTGCAGGCAATTTCGGCTGGAACGACCTGGGGAGCTTCGATGCGCTCGACAGTGTCTTCGAAAAGGATAAAAACGGAAATAGCGTAAACGACAAGCTCATCACGATAGATGCCACGAACAACTTTTTCTACGGTACGCAGAGAGTCGTTGCACTGCTGGATGTGGAGGATTTGATTGTGGTCGATACTCCAGATGCGCTTCTTGTAGGGAAAAAGGGGAGTTCGCAGAAGATAAAGGATGTGGTCGCCAGACTCAGAGAGGAGGGGAGTCAGCTTCCACATATCCACATGACGGCATATCGTCCCTGGGGTTCGTATACCGTTCTCGAAGAGGCCGACAGATACAAAATCAAGAGGATAGAGGTAAAACCCGGTAAAAGGCTGAGCCTGCAGAAGCATTACCATAGAAGCGAACACTGGATAGTCGTCAGTGGTACGGCACTCGTGAGAGTGGGTGAGGATGAGAAGATAGTCAGAGCCAACGAGTCGGTCTATATCCCCATGGGAGAGCTCCACAGGCTCGAAAATCCGGGCAAGATAACTCTGGTTCTCGTAGAGGCACAGGTTGGAGAGTATACTGGAGAGGACGATATCGTGCGAATAGAAGACGACTACAAGCGTGAACGATGAAGAGATTGCTGCTCTCACTCTGGAACTACAGACATTTCATCGTAGGTTCCGTAAAGAACGAATTCAGGACCCGTTTCATAAGAAGCCGGCTCGGAGCGGCATGGATAGTACTCCATCCACTGGCACAGGTGCTCATATACGCTCTTGTACTTTCGCAGGTGATGCAGGCCAAACTGCCCGGCGTCGATTCCCAATACGCCTATCCCATCTATCTGCTCTCAGGGATGGTGGTATGGAACCTCTTCGCCGAGCTTTTGGGCAGACTGCTGACCGTTTTTATAGAGAATGCGAATCTGCTTAAAAAGCTAGCCTTTCCCAAGCTGGCTCTTCCTCTCGTCTCGATAGGCTCTTCGATGGTCAACTTCACTCTGCTTCTGCTGGCGATGTACTTGGTTTTCGCTTTTCTGGGACACTTCCCCTTCAGATATATTCTATGGCTCGTTCCGTTGATATCGATCACTCTCGTGCTGACCGTGGGTATAGGGTTGACACTTGGCATACTGAATGTATTCGTAAGGGATATCGGGCAGGTTTTGACGATTGTTCTTCAGTTCTGGTTCTGGCTCACACCTATCGTCTATACTATAGATATAGTACCCCAGAAATATAGATTTCTGCTCCATCTAAACCCTCTTAGCTCTATTGTGGAGGGTTTTCAGAGCGTACTGGTCTATGAACGAAGTCCCGATATTTTGCCGATGCTCTATCCCGCACTCTTTGGACTTTTCATGCTAGGTGCGGGTATGTGGCTTTTCCTCAGAGCCAAAGAGGAGATAACCGATGTCCTTTGATGCGAATATGGCGGTTTTGAGAGTAGAGAGCCTCAGCAAGGTCTTCAGGCGTTACAGCAGCGAATGGCACAGGATAGGAGCGATAGCCGGTCTTGGGATAAAGCCTGTGGAGGTACACAGAGTACTGCAGGGTATAAATTTCACGATTTCCCGCGGCGAAGCCATAGGTATTGTCGGTAGAAACGGAGCGGGCAAGAGTACACTCCTGAAGATCATCACCGGTACCCTGAACCCTTCGGAGGGTTTCGTACAGATAGCCGGCAGGGTTTCGGCCATACTGGAGCTTGGAATGGGCTTTCATCCCGATCTTAGCGGAAGGCAGAATGTCTATCACTCCGCCGGTTTGATGGGCTTCACTCCCGAGCAGATTGCCGAGAAGATCGATGAAATAGAGAGTTTCGCCGAGATTGGAGAGTACTTCGACGAACCGGTGAGGGTATATAGCAGCGGTATGCAGATGCGTGTGGCCTTTGCCGTCGCCACTGCGTGGAGACCCGATATATTGATAGTCGACGAGGCTCTGTCGGTGGGAGACAGCTACTTTCAGCACAAAAGTTTCAAGCGTATAAGAGAGTTTCGGGAGATGGGAAGCTCTTTGCTGATAGTATCTCACGACAAAGCCGCGATACAGGCCGTATGCGACAGGGCCATTCTTCTGGAAAAGGGGCAGATTCTCAAAGATGGGGCTCCGGAAGAGGTGCTGGACTACTACAATGCCCTCATCGCCGTCAAAGAGGAGGAGGAAGAGGAGGGTATCGCTATAGAGCAGATTCGTACCGAAGATGGACGGATAGCCACACTCTCGGGCGATATGAGAGTGAAGCTCAGAAAGATAGCGCTATACAATCGAAAAGAGGAGGAGATAGAGATTGTCTCCGTAGGCGAGAGGGTGACTCTGAAAATAGTCATCGAGCTTGTGGAGGAGGTCGATGAACTGGTCCTCGGATATATGATAAAAGACCGTGTCGGACAGGCGGTCTTTGGTACGAACACTTTCTTCATGGAGAGAGTCCTGCTCAGGCCCGAAGTGGGCAGAGTGCTGGAGTATCGCTTCAGTTTCGACATGAATCTGGGGCCGGGCTCCTACTCCTTCAATACCTCTGCACATGCCGGTTCGAGCCATGTGGCGGGGAACTACTTCTGGCTGGACAACGCACTCATTTTCGAAGTGGTCAATGTGGACAAGAATGGTTTTATCGGTGTGGCGTGGCTACCGCCCGAATTGGAGATAGAAGATGTTGGATGATTTCATTGAGTCGTACAGACGCAGATTCCCTCCCGATGCGGAGTATGAGAAGCGAAGATATGGGCGATATTTCTCCTTCCTGGAGCCCCTATTGCGTTCCTGCGAAGAGAAGAGAGTCCTTCTCATGGGGGAGGCTCCCGCCATCTGGTGTGATATGCTGGATGCCTCTTCGATAGAGTATGAGCGCTTCGAAGAGAAGGGAACTTTGCAGAGTTCGGCATATATGGCCGTGACGATATTCGGCGTGGCGGGCGGAGTCGATAGACAAAAGCTTCTGAAGCTGCTTGCAGCTGCGAAAGAGGCTTTGTGCGATACGGGTCTGCTCATAGTGGATGCGCCGAATCCGGAAAATATCAGACTCTCTACGGACTATATATACAGGGAGCCTCTGGATATGCGGCCCGTACCGATGCAGCTTCTTGGCTTCATGCTGGAGTATTCGGGCTTCCCGCAGGTCTCTTTCGTGCGGGTGGATGAGAATGAATCTCTCTCCTTCCAGAGATATGGAGATATTCTGCATGTTTTGGACGGGGCGAGCAGAAGATATGCCGCGGTAGCTACGAAAAACGGCTCCTGTGTCGCTGTTGAAAATTTCGATACTCACGCCGGAGAGTATGGTACGACATTTGAGGATTTCGTTTCCAAATTCGAATATAGACTTCTCTCTTTCGACAAACATATCGACGATATGAGAGAGAGGATAGAGCAGATGCACAGTAGTGTAAAGGATTTGAAGGAGATAAAAACAAAAGAGCTCTCATATCTCGGTGCTGAATTGAAGATTTTGAGTATGCATATCGATAAAATCGAAAAGGAGAGTGCTCATTTGAGAGATTTCGTATATGACCTCTCTACGAGTCATCACGGCCTTTCTCAGACCGTTCACGGCCTTGCGCAGGCGGTTCATGGGCTTACGCTGAATATGGAGGAGATGAACAGAGTCTCTTCTGGCTGTACAATCCCAAAGAGATGTATAAAACGCATTTTGCGCAAACTGCTTGCATTTGCAGGTAGATTCATAGGTTTCGATGCTAAAAAGGGGGGTACAAGCGCCGCGGTGGAGCGGGAGGAGCCCGTACAGGAGAGAGAGGAGAGTCTGCAGAAGGAAGAGAGAGTGGAGATTCTGCCCTCACAAGAGCTCAGAAGAGTCCCCGGAGGTCTGTGTATATCGTCAAAAGAGGAGACAAGGTGAAAAGGGTATTTCTCCTCGAAGGTCTCGAGAGTACCCATCTGCCCGGGAAGGAGAGTCTGAGACGGAGAATCGGGCGCTACGGGAAGGATGAGCTATGGGTATTTTGCAAGGATATGCAGAGCTCTGTGCTGATTGCTTTGCGCCGTCTCCTGAGGGGGATGATTCCCTGCTACAGAGTGGTGGATCTCGCAGGAGAGAGTGATTTCGCTTCCGCTGGAGCATATGCGAAAGTGTCCGACTTCATTCTCGAGAGAGTGCAGGCGAAGAGATATATACATATATCGGCCGATGGTGACTCCGTAACTCTTGCCCGAAGGCACGCAGCGGTAAGGAGAAGAGAGAGAGGGGCGGAGAGGAAGAGACTGGCTTACTTCTCTCCCTTCGAGCCGGCGAGAAGCGGAATAGCCACATATAGCGCAGAACTTTTGCCATATCTGGCGAAACACTACGAGATTACGCTCGTGGCCGACAACGACAATATGGATGCCTGCAGAGAGTATGCAGGAGTGAGCTTCGGGCTGATATCCTACGAAGAGTTCCGAAAAAGGGCCTCGGAGTTCGATAGGATACTCTACCATATGGGGAACAGTCACTACCATATATATATCTATAGAGCGATACTCGAGTATCCGGGCATATGTGTACTGCACGACTTCTATCTCAGCGGTCTGGTGAAGTATAGGGAGTTTAAACTGCAGGAGAGGAGATTCTGGGCTGCCAAACTTTTCCAGAGCCACGGCTATATACCTCTTGCGAACTATTTCGACAAAAAGAACTACGAGGAGCTCTCTTTCGCATATCCGGTCAATATGGAAGTTTTGCAGAGCTCTCTGGGGATAGTGACGCACTCCGAATATGCCCGGAGTCTCACCCGGGAGTGGTATCTGAGCGAACCGTCGCCTCCCTGGAGAGTGATACCCCATATGAGGGAGAGTGAGGAGCGGTGTGAAAAAGAGGCGGCGAAGAGGGAGTTGGGCCTACGGGAAGATGAGATCGTGATATGCAGCTTCGGGCATATCAACAAAACCAAACTCTCCCACAGAGTTCTCGACGCCTTTATCGCATCTTCACTTCACGAGAATCGAAATGTCCGTCTCATCTTCGTCGGCAATCGCAGTGACCCGCACTACTGCAGGGAGCTCGAGAAGAGGGCGTCGGAGTATGGGGTTTCGCAGAGAGTGGAGATAACCGGATGGATGGAGATGGATAGATTCAGACTCTATCTGCAGGCTGCCGATATTGCGGTACAACTAAGAACACTCTCCAGAGGCGAAACCTCAGGGACGGTGCTCGACGCTCTCAACCATGAAGCGGCGGTGGTGGTCAACGCGAACGGTTCCATGGCCGAGCTGCCCGCAGATATCCTATGGAAGCTCGACGACGATTTTGGCGACAGTCAACTCATAGAGGCTCTCGAAACTCTGAGCGCAGATGAGGAGAGGAGAAGAGAGTTGGCTGCAAAGGGCAAGAGCTATCTTCGCAAAATGCACGACCCCGCCTATTGCGCTTCGCTATATGCGGATGCGATAGAGGAGTTCTATAGCCCCGTGGAGAGTCTCTGCGGCTCTATAGAGACGAAGAGAGAGGAGCTGCAGCCACTCCTGGATAGATTATGGATATCGGCTCCGAGACAGAGACAGATACTCGTAGATGTCTCCACTCTCGTCGATGAGGATCTCAGAACGGGAGTACAGAGAGTCGTCAGAGCCCAGCTGTTGCAGCTCATGAGAGTCGTACCCGAAAGTGTGAGGGTGGAGCCGGTATATCTGAGTTTCGACGGTGCCGCGCACTATCGCTACGCTTCTGATTACTGCTGCAGGATTCTGGGTATGCCGGTGGGTATGGAGGATAGGAGAGTGGAGATCGAAACCGGAGATATATTCTACGGAGTCGATCTCTACAGAAGCGGAGTGATAGAGGCGGCCAGGGCAGGTATATACGAGAAGTGGAGAGCCAGGGGAGTGCTGGTCTCTTTCACGATACACGACCTGCTTCCGATAGACTTTCCCCACTTCTTTCCCGAAGGAACCCGCGAAGAGCATATAGAGTGGCTGAAGGTGATAAGTGAAAATGCTGACCTCCTCGTCGCTACTTCGAAAACGGGAGCCGAAATTACCCGCAGATGGATAGATGAGCTCTTCGATATACCTTCGGAGGCTCTACCTCTCATAGAGTCCGTATATCTCGGGGCCGATATCGCCGCTTCCGCCCCTCTGCATGAGAGCGGAGAGGATGAGAGTGTGCTTTCGAAGATGAGAGAGAGGCCCACATTCCTGATGGTGGGGACGGTGGAGCCGAGAAAGGGGCATCTGCAGGCTCTCGAGGCTTTCGGGAAGCTATGGAGAGAGGGGCACGAGGTGGCACTGCTCGTCGTAGGCAAAGAGGGTTGGATAGGATTGCCCGATGAAGCGAGAAGAAACATTCCCCGCACAGTGAAGGCCATGAGGGAGGCTCGGGAGAGAGAGCCTCTCTTCGATTGGCTCGAGAGTGTGGACGATACACTGCTGCAGAGGCTCTACGAATCCTCTACGGCTCTTCTCTTCCCTTCGGAAGATGAAGGTTTCGGTATCCCGCTCATAGAGGCGGCCCACCACTCCCTGCCGATTCTCGTCAGAGACAGACCCATATTCAGAGAGCTTGCCGCAGAGCATGCCGCCTATTTCGAAGATACGCTCAGCAGCGAGAAGCTTGCACACGAGATTCTGAAATGGCTGGAGGCCTACGAAAGGGGAGAGCATCCGCGAAGCGAAGCAATGCCCTGGATAAGCTGGAGAGAGAGTGCCCGAAGGCTCTACGAACTCTTTGCAAAAGTATGCGAAATCGACTGAAAAGAGTGTCGCCATGAGAATCGTCATCGATATGCAGGGGCTGCAGAGTATGAGCCGTTATAGGGGAATCGGCAGCTATACGCGCTCTTTTGTCAGGGCTTTTCTCTCCATCGCGGCCGAAGAGCACGATATCTATCTACTCTTCAACGGTGCCCAAAATATGGGCGCATACGAGATTATGGAGGAGTTTTCCCAATTAGTCGCGCGGGAGAAGATGGCCGTTTTTTCCGCCGTGGCCCCATGCTCCGTCCTCTCCTCGGAGGATGGGTGGAATCTGTCGGTATCGGAAAAACTGAGAGAAGAGTTCATACACAAAATCGATCCGGACTGGGTATTGATAACATCCCTCTTCGAAGGTGTCGAGGATAACAGTGTAATCTCCATAGGCGAGTGGAGAGAGATGCCCACCGCCGTAATCTTCTACGACCTGATACCTCTTCTGTATCCCGAAAAGTTTCTTGCGTGGGAGCCGATGAAGAGATGGTATATGCGCAAGCTGGAGTATCTCAAGAGGGCCGATCTGCTACTTTGCATATCGGAATCCGCGGCACGGGAAGCCAAGATATATCTCGGGAAGGAGGCGCCGCCCCTGAGAGTTGTCTCCTCGGCCGTATCGGAGCGTTTCAGGCCGGCTGCTGTGCGCAGCTGTGTGCTGGAGCGTTTCGGGATAGAGGGAGCGTATATCATGCTTGCGAGCGCCTATGAGAAGAGAAAGAATTTCGAAGGTCTGATAGAGGCCTACGCCCTGCTTCCCAGGGAGCTCATAGAGAGATATTCCCTCGTACTGCTGAGTCGTATTCCACTCGAAAAGCTCGGGAGGCTCCAAAGGCGTATCGGAGAGCTTCGCCTGAGCGGGAGAGTGATATTCACCGGCTATGTGAGCGACGAAGAGATGCTTGAGCTCTACAGGGGGGCTTCTCTCTTCGTATTCCCATCCTTTCACGAAGGTTTCGGACTGCCGCCTCTGGAGGCTATGAGCTGTGCCGTGCCCACGATAGTCTCCGACAGAAGCAGTATGCCGGAGGTGGTGGGGAGGCAGGATATGCTCTTCGACCCATACAGTGTGGAGGAGATGTCGCAGAAGATGGCCAGGGTACTTCTGGATGAGAGCTTCAGAGAGAGTATCGTAAAGCACGGCCTGGAGCGGGCGGCCGAATTTTCGTGGCATCGGAGTGCGCAAAGGGCGCTTGCGGCGTTGCTGGAGTCCACTCCTCGTACGAAGATGCGCAGTGGGCATATGCCCCCATACGACAGGGCGATGATTCTCGAGAGCGAAGCGATGGAGGCTCCCTCGCGCAGGTCGCTCGCGGGGGCGCTTCGGGCGGCGGTGAGAAACGAAGCGGATATTCTCGGAGAGCCTCTTCGCAGGAGGAGCCCGCTGAAGTGGAGAATCGAGGGGCCTTTTGATAGCAGCTATTCTCTGGCACTGCTCAATCGCGAGAGTGCCAGAGCCATGCTCTCTCTGGGTGTCGAGGTCTCTCTTCATTCGAGAGAGGGTGGGGGGAGTTTCGAAGCCGACAGGGATTTTCTGAGAAGAAATCCGGATTTGGCACGGCTCTACAGGGCTTCACGGAGTATGCAACACGCCTCTGCGGATGTAGTCAGTCGCAATCTCTACCCTCCGAAGGTGGAGGATATGAGCGCCTATGTCAATATGCTCCACCACTACGCCTGGGAGGAGTCGGGTTTCCCGTTGGAGTGGGTGGATGAGTTCAACGACTCTCTCGATGCCGTCACTACGCTCTCTACACATGTGAGGAAGATACTCATAGACCACGGTGTGACCGTACCCGTGAGTGTCTCGGGCTGCGGTGTGGACCACTGGGAGAGGGTGCAGGCTTCGAAAGAGGAGATACTCCCTCGAAATCTGCCGAAGGTGAAGATACTCCATGTCTCCTCCTGTTTTCCGCGCAAAGGGGTGGATTGTCTGCTTCGTGCCTATGTCGAGGCTTTCAGTGCCGAGGACGATGTAACTCTGATAATAAAGACATTCGACAATCCTCACAACGAGATAGAGAGCTGGATAGAGGAGGCGACACGGGGTATCAAGAGGCCTCCCCATATCTTTCTGATCAAGAAAGATCTTCGCGAAGAGGAGCTCAAGAGGCTCTATCTGGAGTGTGACATACTGGCGGCTCCCAGCAGAGCCGAGGGTTTCGGCCTCCCGATAGCCGAAGCCATGCTCAGCGGTCTCGCGGTGCTTACGAGCGCATGGGGAGGTCAGAGAGACTTCTGCGACGATGAGACAGCCTGGCTCGTAGATTACGATTTCGCCTATGCCGATACCCACTTCCGTCTATTCGATTCGGTTTGGGCCGAACCCCGACAGGAGCATCTGACGGCCTTGCTCAAAGAGCTCGTACGGATGGACGCTCAGGAGAGGAAGCGCAGGTCGATGAAGGGTAGAGAGAGACTGCTCGAGAAGTTTCGCTGGGTAGAGTGCAGCCGCAGATTGATAGAAGCGGCATCCGCTCTTCCTAAACCTTTTCCCCCGCAGCCGGGCAAAACGGGATGGGTGAGCAGCTGGAACAGCCGTTGCGGTATAGCCGACTATTCGGCACAGCTGATAGCCTCTATGCCTCAAAGACCCATGATATTCGCGGCATACAGCGATGAGCCGACGGCCGAAGACGGTCCGGAGGTGCGAAGGTGCTGGAGTGTGGGGGACGACTGCGACCTCTCTCTCCTGAAACGCAGAATAGCCGAGTCGGGTATGCAGATTGTGGTTATACAGTTCAACTACGGCTTTTTCGGCTTTCGGGCATTTGCAGAGCTCCTGGCCTTTCTGCGCAGAGAGGGAATCGTCAGAGTCCTGATGATGCACTCCACCACCGATTCCCCTCTCACCCCCCACAAGAGACTGCAAGAGCTTCTCCCGGAATTGAAAGAGTGCGAGAGGATACTGGTACATACTCCCAACGATATGAACAGACTCAAGAGTCTGGGACTCGTGGAGAATGTGACTCTCTTCCCGCACGGTATTCCGCTCTTCGACGCTCCCAAGAGGGCAGCGGCCGAAGTTCCTCTTCTGATGAGTTACGGTTTCGCTCTCCCTCACAAAGGTCTGCCCCAGCTTCTGGAGGCCGCCCATATTCTGCGCAAGAGAGGATTGGCTTTCAGACTCGAAATGATGAACGCGCGCTATCCTCTGGATATTTCCCGTGAAGTTCTGGATACTCTGCATACGATGGTCGAGAGTCTGGGACTTGGAGAGTATGTAAGGGTCGTGGATGAGTTTCTACCCGAGAGAGAGACTCTAAAGAGGCTCTCCGGCGCCTCTTTGGTGCTCTTCCCCTATCAGGAGAGCGGAGAGTCTTCGAGTGCGGCTGTCAGGTACGCATTGGCGGCCAATGCTCCGGTTGCGGTGACCCCTCTGAATATTTTCGACGACCTTCGGGGAGCGGTCTTCAGGCTTCCCGGAACAGATGCCCGTAGCCTGGCCGACGGGATAGAGGAGATACTGAGCTCGATGGAGCGTATGGACGAGAAGGCGTCGAAGGTCCTAGAAGAGGCCGATAGATGGAGAGAGGCGCACCGCTACGACCGTATCGGCAAAAGGCTATACAATATCCTGATTTCTCTCATGGAGAACGGAGCTTGAAGGCGATAGAGAGAGTGTCGTCCAAAATCACAGCTCTGCTCTTCGTGATTCTGCTCTTCGCCGCCATCGTGTACAAGGGCGGGATATGGTATATGCCAAATATATTCAATCAGTATCTCGTTTCTGCCAATCTCATGCACAAACCGCTATCGGGCAGTGACCCGGACTATCTCTACGAAAACTACCTCGAGCCTCTGCTCTTCCATCTCGTCGGTGGAGAGGGTTTGGGTGCATATCTTCTCTTCACTCTACTTACGACTCTCCTCTTCATCGCGCTCTTTGGCGTGTGGCTCTACCGATATTACGCCGACGAAGAGGAAAAGAGACTCTTCATCATACTTGTGCCGACACTTTTTCCAGTATTTTCCTACTCTCTCTACTGGGTAGGTATGGATGGGATGACTCTTATGCTTCTCTTCCTATCCACAATCAACTATCGCAACGCTTTTGGGATATTTTTCGCCGTTTTACTCGGTATGCAGCACGCTTCGCAGGGGGTGGCCGCCTTCGCTCTTCTCCTTGGCTCCATAGCTATTGGCGGGCGCGATTTCGAGGAGCTCAAAAGTGTAGGCCGGATACTTCTTGCTGTAGTGGCCGGCAAGATACTTCTCGCGATATGGCTACATCTCAACGGTATCGATATAGTGATGGACAGAGCCAGAATAATGAGAGACTATCTCGATGCCCATATCGGGTACTGGAGAGAGTCGTATGTAGCTATACTCTACTCCATTTTCGCTCTTGCTTGGCCGATGATATTGCTATACTACAGAAAGCTCTATCCGCTCATCGCCGCTTCGGCGGTGGCTTTCCTCTTCGTCATGAGCGTGGCGGACGAGAGTAGAGTGGCGGCTTTGATACTCTTTCCCTCCACAATATACTGGATATTCATGAACCGCTCTTTGCTCTTGGGCATACCGCGACTCTTCATACTCTCGCTCTTCGTTTTGAATCTACTTTTGCCCATGCTCTTCGTCTGGGAGGGGCAGAGTTACACTTCCGTACTGGAGCGTGACCTGCCCGCTCTCGTCGATCTGCTGGAGGGTAGGAGGGTGGACTTGATGTCGCCCTTTGAGAGAGGAGGCAAATGGCATTTCGAAATCAGCTTGCCAAGATAGGATTTTTCGCGAAGAGTGAGCCGAGCTCTTCTTCTCTTTTGCCCCCCTACAGAGCCTCCTCATCCCTTTCTCCCGTACGGATACGAAATAGATGCTCTATACTCGATACGAAGATCTTTTCATCTTCTATCTTGCCGATTCCGGCCGCCTTTTCTATACTCTCGAGAGCCTTTTGTAGATATTCGTCGTTGCCGACGAGCACCTCTATCTTCACCATAGGTATGAAATCCACCACATACTCCGCATATCTATATAGATTGCTGTCCGCCTGTCGCTGTCCATAGGCTTCGACCTCCGTTACCGTCATACCTTCGATTCCCACTTCTATGAGCGCTTCCCTGACCTCTTCGAGTTTGAAAGGTTTGATAAGCGCTTCTATCTTTTTCATAAGCTATCTTCTTCCTATCGTCATTCTCAGAGATTAATGGCATCTTCACCATGTAGCGCTTCGTCCAGACCTATGAGTTCTGTCTCGTCATCCACTCTTGCACCTCCTGTAAGAGCCGAAGCTATATAGAAGACTATAGCTGTTACAACAGCGCTATAGAGTATGGTTGCCGCTACCGCTTTGAGCTGTGCTACGAGCTGTGAAGTCATGGAGTAGTCCTGCGGCATGAGATAGGGAGCTATGAAGATAGCGGTGGCTATGGAGCCCCATATCCCTACCAAGCCATGTACCCAGAAGGCATCCAAAGAGTCGTCGACTCTGAATTTGTGTTTGAGTCTGGAGACAGCGTAGGCACCGAGGGCTCCTCCGACGAGACCTATGATTATGGCTCCTGTCAATCCCGCACTTCCCGATGCCGGAGTTATGGCTACCAGTCCCGAAACCGCTCCAGAAGCCCCACCTACGAGTGTAGCTTTTCTATAGAAGATATATTCTACCGCAAGCCATCCCATAACTCCGAGAGAAGCCGCAACATTGCTTACAAGAAAAGCGTTTGCCGCCACACCGTCAGCCGCCACTTCACTACCTGCGTTGAATCCGAACCATCCGAACCAGAGTAGGGCAGAACCGAGTACGACAAGAATGGGAGAGAATGGCTTGATGGCCGCTTTTCCTAGGTCTCTTCTCTTGCCGAGTATCATAGCCACTACGAAACCAGCTACACCGGCGTTTATATGTACCACGGTACCGCCGGCGAAATCCATCTCGCCGAAGTCGAGCAGTTCTCCGCCGCCCCACGCCCAGTGGGCAACGGGGGCATATACGGCCAGAATCCAGAGAGCGGAGAAGATGGCGAAGGTGGAGAATTTGACCCTCTCTATCATCGAACCGCTCGCTATCGCCACCGCTATCGCGGCGAAGGTGCCCTGAAAGGCTACGAAGAGAAGTTCGGGAATCGTACCGTTGATACTCTTGTCGGTGATACCTGCGAGCATGATTTTTCCGGTGCCGATGATATCTCCGCTTCCGAAGGCTATGGAGTAGCCGGCGACCACCCATACAAGCGTACCTACCGCGAATGCTATAAGAGTCATCCCGATAGTGTTGAGCACATTCTTCCTTCTGGTCAAACCTCCGTAGAAGAGTGCCAATCCGGCCGGTGTCATCAGCATGACGAGGGCCGTAGCGATAATCATCCATGCCGTATCGCCTCTGTCGATACCATTTTCGGCCCCGAAGGCCGTAATGGGCATAAGGGCGAAGAGCAGTGTCAAAAGTTTCGTTCTCATCCATATATCCTTTGTCATCTCTTTTAATGATAATATGTTAGCATAAAAATGAATCTATTTTGTATTACGAGTTGCCTAAAATATAGTCATATATCCTCTCTCTATGATTGACCAAGATTGCGCTATCTTCTTAATTCCCTCTTGAAAAATCTGTAGATCTTCTTGAGTCTTTTGAAACTCTCCCCATCTGCGTCCATCCACTCCTCTTTTATCCTCCCCATAAAGAGCAGGATCTGCTCTTTGCTCTTTTTTATGCTTTCCATCGTAGATTTGTAGATATCCAGATCCTTCATCCTCTGCATGAGGGCTGTAGTATAGTCGTACATTTTCGCGAACCAGCCGAAAGAGAGAAGTTTTTCTCTGCTGATTCTAAATAGCCAGAAGGTAAAGGCGGCCATGGGAATCTTCAGGGTGTATATCGCGATACCCGGGAGGATATAACCCTTGAGCATCATGACTCCCGCGATAACTCCCACTCCTTCAGCCATGGCGAAGAGAGAGATGAAGACGAGTACTATGAGATAGCGATTTGCATGCACCGTGATGAACTTTTCGACTCTGCCCGGAATTTCGAGAGAGTGTATATATTCGTAGATCGGTTCGGCTATCTTATCCCATATGAGCTCTTCGAAAACTATGAAAAGTATTACAAGAAGATACTCCGCCAATATGCCCAGTCGCCTAAAAAATCTTTCCACCTGCGGATCCTTTTGTCTGTTCTTGTATCCGGCAATTTTACCCAAAGGCCCGAAATTGTGTATACTGTCGATATTCCACCCGAGCGACTATCGAGAGCTTGGATGAAACTTTGCTCAAGGGTCGGGATCGGGATATCTCGCGGCGGATGCTATGAGCCCCGATGATATGAATAGAAGGAGTTTCGATGGTATTTGGAAAAGCCGAGATATATGAGAATATGAGTTTGCGCGAGAGAGAAGAGAGAGCGCTGCCCGGGAGAGTGCCTCCTGAGCTGACACACTCGCTGAGGCGGTCGAATATGATGCTCAATCCACTGAATTTGAAACATCTCAACAGATTGGACGAGTTGCAGGCCGATGTCGTTACACTCAATCTCGAAGATGCCATCGCGCCGGAGAGAAAGAGAGAAGCGCTTATCAACTGTGCACTTTTCCTCTCGCACCTTGAAAGCAGAAACTCCCTTATCGTAGTCAGAGTCAATCCGATGGGAGAGGGGGGTGAAGAGGAGATAGCGTATCTGAACGATTATGGATATGATGCCATAAGAGTTTCGAAGGTGAGAAGGCGGGAAGATATCGCTAGGGCGTTGAGCCTTTTGCCAAAAGGGAAGGAGTTGCATATATCACTCGAAACCAGAGAGGCTTTCAGAGATTTTTCACACTGGGGAGATATAGATGAGAGATTCACGACCGTCAACCTGGGAATACTCGACCTCCTCGCCGACCTCGACCTCCCCCATACCCTTCTGGAGACCGATAATCCTCTCGTCATACATATTCTGGGCAGCTTCCTCCTGAATGCCCGTATTGCCGGTCTGGAAGCTGTCTCCTTCATGTTTCAGCGCTATAGAGAGACGGAAGTCTTCCGTGAGTGGTGCGAAATAGAAAAGAGGATGGGGTTTCGCTCCAAAGCCTGTATGGGGCCGGCACAGGTGGAGATAGCCAACGAAATTTTCGGAGCTTCGGAGGAAGAGATAGCCGATGCCGAAGAGATTTGCAGACTCTTCGAAGAGTCCGGCGCCAAAGGCATCAACGGATTCATGCACGAAAAATATGGGTTCATAGACGAACCTATCTACAAAGACGCCCTAAACAGATTGGCCCGCTTTGCCAAAACGAAATCTTAATGGGAATGGACGGATTTCACTCTAATCGCCGGTGAGCTGTAGAAGTTCGAAGTATCTCTTTTGCAGTCGCTGGTTGTCGTTTCTCAGATATACCGCCTCTTTTTCGAGTCTGCTCTTCTCTCTTTTCAGCTCTTCGAGGGCGGCAAGAGAGTTCTCTCCGTAGAAGAGTATTCCGATATATATTCCGAAAAGGGTTATGCCCAGCAGAATCAATATCAGATGCTTCAGCGAAAAGCCGAACCAATCTTCGATATCTTCGTGCCGGGTATGCATCTGCCGATTCCCCTTAGAAGAGTTCCGAGCCCAGATATTCGAACTGTCCCAACTCTCTCTCTATAAAGAGGAGGCGATTGTATTTGGCGATTCTATCGCTTCTGGCGGTAGAGCCGGTCTTTATCTGGGCAGTATTGAGAGCCACTGCAAAATCTGCTATGAAGGCATCTTCGCTCTCTCCGGACCTATGGCTCATCACGCAGGTGTATCCGTTTCTCTGCGCCAGTCGAACCGTCATCATAGTCTCCGAGACTGTTCCTATCTGATTGGGTTTTATGAGGATCGAGTTGCCTACTCCTCTGTCTATACCTTCGGAGAGAATGGCGGCATTGGTGACGAAAAGGTCGTCCCCTACGAGTTGCACTCTCTCTCCAAGTCTTCGGGTGAGCTCTTCCCAACCCTCCCAGTCGTCTTCGCTCAGACCATCTTCGATGGAAACGATGGGATATTTCTCCACGAGCTTTTCGTAGTAGTCTATCATCTCGCTGCTGTCGAGTTCCCTTCCCTCGGATTTGAGCTCATATTTGCCGTTTTCGTTCACCAGTTCGCTCGATGCCACATCCAGCGCTACGGCTATCTCCTCTCCCGGTTTGTATCCGGCGGCCTCTACGGCCCGGATAATGACCTCGATGGGTTCTTCGTTGCTCTTGAGGTTCGGAGCGAAACCGCCTTCGTCGCCAACGGCCGTACTCTCGCCCATCGAATCTATGATTTTTTTGAGCTGCTGATAGACTTCCGAAGCCGCCCTCAGCCCTTCGCTGAAGCGCTCGAAACCTACAGGCATTATCATATACTCCTGGAAATCCACGGAGTTGTTGGCATGTTCGCCGCCGTTTATGATGTTGAGCATAGGTACGGGCATGACCACAGCATTGGCTCCTCCCAGGTAGCGATAGAGAGGCATATTGAGAGATTTCGCCGCCGCTCTGGCTACCGCCATCGATACTCCCAGTACCGCATTGGCTCCGAGCTTCGAATAGTTTTCGCTGCCGTCGAGCTCTTTCATTATCAGGTCCACATCGGCCTGATTGTAGGGAGAGACTCCGACAAGAGCTTCGGCTATGTCGGTATTGACATTTTCGATAGCCTTGAGTACACCTTTGCCTCCGAATCTATCCTCGTCGCCGTCTCTCAACTCGAGAGCCTCTCTCTTGCCCGTACTCGCCCCACTCGGGACTATCGCATCCGCTTCGGTACCGTCACTGAGCCTGACAGTGGCTCTTACGGTGGGATTCCCCCTGCTGTCGAGTACCTCGTCGGCGATTATATCTTCGATAAAAACCATAAATATTCCTTTTCTTTTTCTTGCTTCCTGCATAAATTAGGCAGTCTGTTTCCACGAGTCTCTATTTTATCGTAAAAGTTTTTATATTTTTAAAGCTCGTCACTTCCGGCGATCTCTTCTTCGTCCATACCAAGCACTTCTGTGAAACCGAGAGCCTCTTTTATCTTGCTCTCTATCTCCGCTCTGAGAGTTTCGTTCTCTTTCAGGGCCTGTTTGGCGTTCTCCTTGCCCTGCCCGAGCTTCTGTGCTCCGTAACTGTACCAGGAGCCCGATTTGTCTATTATGTCGAGTTTGACACCGTAGTCTATGAGCTCACCCTCCTGAGATATGCCCTCTCCGAACATGATGTCGAACTCCGCCTGTCTGAACGGGGGTGCCACCTTGTTTTTGACGACTTTGGCCTTCACCCTGTTTCCTATCTGCGACTCTCCCTGTTTGAGCGTCGCTATACGGCGTACATCTACTCTGACGGATGCATAGAACTTCAGAGCGTTTCCGCCGGTAGTGGTTTCGGGAGAGCCGTATCCCATCATGCCTATCTTCATTCTTATCTGGTTTATGAAGATGACCGTGGTGTTCATCTTGTGAAGAATTCCGGTGAGCTTCCTGAGGGCCTGGGACATAAGTCTGGCTTGAAGTCCTACATGGGTATCTCCCATGTCTCCCTCTATTTCGCTTTTGGGGGTGAGTGCGGCTACCGAATCTATCACCACCAGGTCCACGGCACCGCTTCTGGCTACCGTTTCGAGAATATCGAGTGCCTGTTCACCGAAATCGGGTTGTGAGACGAGAAGATTGTCTATATCCACTCCGAGATTTTTCGCATATAGCACATCCAGAGCGTGCTCGGCATCTATGAAGGCGCATATTTTGCCATCTTTCTGAGCCGATGCGATACTCTGAAGAGCCAGAGTGGTTTTCCCGGAAGATTCCGGCCCGTAAATCTCTATGATTCTTCCTTGTGGTATCCCTCCTATACCCAGAGCCATATCGAGTCCCAGAGAACCTGTGCTGATTGCCGCAATGGGCTCTATCTCTTTGTCCCCGAGTCTCATCAGGGTACCTTTGCCGAAAGTTTTGTCGATCTGCTTTATAGCCATCTCCAACGCTTTGCGTTTTTGTGGATCCATGGACATTATCTACCTCTTTTTCTCTCTTTTTCGCCATTTTAACAGCATTAGTATAAATCGGCAGTGAATATGTCGGATTGAAATCTCCTCTTTTTGGATAGAATTTCAAAAAGTTCCCGAAAGAGGATAGAGATGAAGATAAGATTGGCCCACTCTCCCGATGCCGATGATATATTTATGTATTATGCCATCGCCTTGGGATGGATAGATACAGGGGAGTACAGTTTCGAAAACAGAGCTCTGGATATAGAGACTCTGAATGTGGAGGCGCTGAGAGGCACCTACGATGTGAGCGCCGTAAGTTTCGGCGTCTATCCTCTCATCATGGACGATTACGCTCTTTTGCGTACCGCCGTCAGTTTTGGAGAAGGGTACGGACCCAAACTGGTCAAAAAGAGAGGCAAAAGACTCAAACGAAACTTCAAAGTGGCGCTCTCGGGCAAATATACCACCAACGCCATGCTTTTTAAAATCCGCTATCCAGAAGCGAGAGTGCAATATATGAATTTTCTCGATATAGAGAAGGCTGTAGTCGATGGTGAGGTGGATGCCGGAGTATTGATACATGAATCTATACTCGATTATGACGAATCGCTCGAGACCGAGGCTGAGATATGGGATATATGGAGAGATTTGGCCGGAGATGAACTGCCTCTTCCTCTGGGCGGTATGGCTATCAGGCGCACTATTCCTCTGACTCGTGCGATAGAGATAGAGGATATACTCATAGAGGGGGTGAGGGTCGCAAACGAACGGAAAGAGGAGCTCTGCAGAAGACTTGAAAACGATGAACTCGTTAGAATTTCCGATGAGTTGCTGCAGAAGTATCTGCGGATGTACGCTTCCGAGGAGTCGGTGGAACTCTCGCCCATACAGATAAAGGCTCTAGACAGGCTCTTCGCCATAGGTTATGAAGAGGGAGCGTGGAGTTGTCCGCCCTCTACCGGGGATATGCTGATTCCCCGTGAGTATATGAAATATAGAGAGATGTAGGTTGCGCTTTTGTATATAAAAACGGTAGATTTTTCACTTTTTAGCAGTATCGGAATAGGGCAGAGGGTGGATTTGAAGATGATAGAGCAAGAAGAGGAGATTGAAGCCGATGATTTTTTCGTGGGTGCGGCCAACAATATCCTGCTCTCACCGACACCGCCTCCCCTTGCAAAGCTCTCCAAAAATTTCGACTATATCGTAAGAGAGGGTGAGTCGCTGCTTGTAGGTGCCTCCGTACTTTCGGGAAGACTTCTCTCCTATGCAAAGCGTCACGATATAGGGGGTTTTGAATTTATGGCCAAACTCCCCGGCACGGTAGGGGGGATGACCGCCATGAATGCCGGCGTAAAAGAGTATGAGATATTTTCTCTCATAGAGGAGTTGAGAATAGGGGGAGAGTGGGTGAAGGCTTCACAGATAGAGCACGGCTATCGTTTCAGCAGACTTCCTGCAGCGGTGACGGCTGTACGCTTTTTTATATCGGAAGGTTTCGACCATGCTTTGATGGAGAGGCTGAAGGCATACAGAAAGAATCAGCCTCTCGAACCGAGTGCCGGTTCGGTTTTTAAAAACCCGCCGGGAGACTATGCCGGCAGATTGATAGAGAGTGTAGGTCTCAAAGGCTATAGGAAGGGCGGTATGGCATGGAGTCCGATACATGCCAATTTTCTCGTGAATCTCGGAGGCGGCAGTTTCGATGATGCCATCTTTTTGATAGATATGGCAAAAGAGAGAGTATATGAAAGCTTCGGCATAAAACTTGAAGAGGAGATAGAGATACTCTAAGAGCGATTACAACAGGGACTTCAGTCTCCCCTCTTCAAAGCTCATCCCATTCGAAGTGGGCTATATTCCTCTGCTCTTCATCGAAATTTATCCCCACAAGATATA
>OFBZ01000019.1_pt1 | contig 28900 bp, 30 predicted proteins | sample 1520731 | NCBI WGS metagenome assembly OFBZ01 (sample SAMEA3696450, study PRJEB22514) | metagenome | biome: water; feature: marine; material: hydrothermal vent | place: Pacific Ocean | collected 2014-08-16 | depth 1514 m
TCGGAGAGGATATGCTTCTTTTCAAAAGAGCCGAAGAGGATGGTCTTCCTCCGAAATATCGTCGTTTTCTCGTAGGCAGAAGGGTGAAGAACAAGATATTCGGGGGCGAAACCGTAACTTTGGAGAAACTGCTGTGAACTTTAAAGAGCTTGTGCTTCAGGCCATAGAGATTCCGGAAAATGATTTTCACCCTCTTGTGCATATTTTGGGAGAACCCGAAGTAGGGGAGGGGACATATATAGGTCTTTTTAGCGAAATAAATGCCAACGGTGCCACTCTCAGGATAGGAAAAAATTGCGATATCGCCTCTTTCGTGGCGATCAACTGCGCAGATTCCCATATGATGACCATAGGTCTTGCCGAGAGTATAAGCAGGAGAGATATCATCATAGGAGACAATGTCTTTGTCGGTTCACACTCCTTTATAGGCGGATATACCGAGATAGGAGACAACAGCGTCGTGGGAGCGGGTACCATATTGATAAATGCCGGAAAGATTCCTCCATACTCGTTGATAGTGGGCAATCCTCCCGTAATCAAAGAGGGATATTACAAAAAATGATCCCTCACAACTCTCCATATATACCAGAAAAGGCTGGGGAATATATTTCGGATGTACTCGAAAGTCGCTGGCTCAGTAGTGGGAGATTTTGTCGTAAAGCAGAGAGATTGCTATGTGATATCGTGGATGAGAGTGCTCGGGCAGTGATGGTGAGCAATGGAACGAGCGCCCTGTATCTCGCACTTCTTGCCATAGGAGTGTCTCGGGGAGATGAGGTGCTTGTTCCAAGCTACAGTTGTAGTGCTATTTTGAATGCTATATATATGGCTGGAGCGCTACCTGTTCCCTGCGATATCGATGAAAATACTCTCTCTATCTCCCGTGAAACCGCCGCTGCGAGAGTCACACACGCAAGCAAAGCTGTCATAGCAGTACATACCTATGGTTTGCTATGTGATGTAGATGGACTTTATGACCTTGGTTTGCCGGTGATAGAGGATTGTTCTCAAGCGCTTGGAAGCCGTTTCGGGGATGGTACTTCCGTTGGAAGCAGAGGGGATATATCCATATTCTCATTCTATGCTTCCAAAATGGTTACGGGTGGAAACGGAGGAGCGATACTATCCAAAAATGTAAAATATATGGAGTTTGTCGAAGACTATATCGATTTCGATTCTCCTCGGGAATACAAAAGGAGATTCAATTTCCAGCTTTCCGATATCAATGCCGCACTTGTGGCAGCAGGGCTCGAAAGTCTGGATGAGCTGCTCTTTTTCAAAAAGCGGGTGGCGGCAGAGTATATGAAGTGTGTAAAAAGCGGATACAATATCCGAAAAGGGATCAACCACTATCGTTTTCTTCTGGATTTCGAAAGTGAGAGGGGATTGAAGGATTGCAGGGACTTTCTCGAAAGTAGGGGGATAGCTACGATAATACCTACGGAGCGCAGAGAGTTGCTGCACAACTATTTGGGATTGGATGATAGAGAGTTTCCTATCTGTGAGGATATCTGCGAGAGATTACTATCGTTGCCGATACATACGGCTCTGACAGATGAGAATCTGGAGTATATAAAGGAGGTACTTTATGATTATTTCCGCTCATCAGCCGGCGTTTAATCCATGGTTGGGTTATCTGCACAAGATTCTTACGAGTGAGAGATTCGTAGTTATGGACGATGTGCAGTATGAGAAGAACTCCTTTATAAACAGAAACAGAATTTTGCAGAAATGTACGGCGATTATGCTTACGATACCGGTAGAGCTCTCCGGACATACGCAAAAGGTCGTTGCCGATATGAGATGTGCCGGTGAGAGATGGAAGGATAAACATCTCAGAACTATACGACAGGCATACTCCAAAGCCCCCCTTTTCGATACCGTTTTTCCTCGTGTGGAGTCCATATATGCCATAGATAGTCGTTATCTGAAGGATTATACGGATGCCTTTCTCGATTTTCTGCTCGATTACTTAGATGTGAAAACCGAGGTGATATATGCGTCGAGTCTGGGACTGAAAGGTAGGAAATTGGAGTATGTGCTGGAGCTGTGCGAGAAGTGTGATGCCGATATTTTTATTTTCGGCAGACACGGAAAGGAGTATGCCGATATCGACTATATGAGAAGCAGAGGGGTGGAGCCCTATTTCCAAGACTACCGCCATCCGATCTACAGACAGAGGTGCGATACTTTTCAGCCATATATGGGTGTCTTGGATCTGCTTTTCAATGAGGAGAGAGATGCTGTAGAGGATATAATATTCGATTCGAATGTCAAGAGAGAGGAGTTGAAGAGCCGATGAAGAGAGTTTTGATAGTCGCGGCCCATCCCGACGATGAGGTACTCGGCTGTTTTGGGACTGTTGCAAGATTGATTGCCAAAGGATATGAGTGCTATACGCTTATCCTTGGTGAAGGTAAAACAAGTCGTGATGAGACGAGAGATTTGATAAGACAAAAGGAAAACCTGAGTAGTCTGCATAAGGAGATATATTGCGCAAACAAGCTAATAGGGATAAAAGATATATTTATAGAGCAATTTCCAGATAATCGCTTCGATTCGGTCGATCTTCTCGATATTGTCAAAGTGGTAGATAGAGTCAAAGAGGAGTTGCGACCGGATATAATCTTCACTCATTATGAGCGTGATTTGAATATAGATCATCGGCTCACCTATCAAGCAGTAATTACAGCCACTAGACCAATGAGAGATGAGTGCGTAAAAGAGATTTATAGCTTCGAGGTGTTATCATCTACCGAATGGAACTTTCCACTTTCGTTTAGTCCAGATATTTTTTTTGATATCAGTGAAACTATAGATATCAAAAAAGAGGCTATGAGATGTTATGATTCTGAAATAAGAGAGTATCCGCATCCAAGAAGTATCAAGGGGATTGAGATTAGTGCCGGATATTTTGGAATGGGTGTAGGGATGAAATATGCCGAGGCTTTCAAAACAGTAAGAGTGCTTAGATATTGATTTTTATAAAATAGAAAGGATAATGAAGTGAATTTGATTTTGAGGAGAGGTTTGCTTTGAAGAGTATTGCAAATGCGCTCTATTGTTGCTGTATCGATACCCCGTGGGTCGAGGCGGCTCATATACTCGATAGAGAATATGGGATTACTCCTGCTTACTATATCGGATGGAGTGATGATGGCTCCAATATCAAAAAAAGATATAGAGATTGTTATTTTCAGAGTGTAGAGGATGCATGGAAAGGTTTGGGCTTTCCGCAGCTCGAGTATAGTGTTGCCTTGGATATGAATAGTTTGAAGAATTTTGGAGAAGAACATCTCGTCTCTCTTAGAATGATGGATAGGCTCGATATAACAAGAGGAAATTTTCCTTTGGCCCAAAGAGAGATATTTTTTTATCATCTACTTAGAAGATGGCTGGTTATTTTGAAAAAATTCGAGATAGATATACTTATATTTCCTGTCTCTCCGCATAGGGTCTTCGATTATGTTTTGTATATAGCTGGCAAAATGCACGGGATAAAGACTATCATATTTCAAATGACCCCATTCTCGGATTATAGCTATATAGTCGAAGATACAAATCATTTGCCGATTTTTATAAAAGATGAATTGAGAGATCTAAAAAGTGCAAAAGGAGAACTTCAGGATGATATAAAAAAGAAAATATTAAATCTACTCGATAACTATGAAGAGAATATTCCAAGCTATATGAAAGAGAATATCGAAAAATCAGAAAGTTATATAATACAATATGTTAGGAAAATATTCAAAGTGTTGCTTTCTCCAAAAATATTATTTGAAGCCGACAGTAGTTACTATGTGCAAAAAGAGAAGCTCCCTTATGAGACAGATAAGACAAAGTTCGAAGCCAATATCTACTTTTTGAAGAACTATCTCTATCTTGGCAGAATGAAAAAATATTATGAGTCTATTTGTGATGAAATCACTTTGCTTTTGAAAAAGAGATTCGTTTTATTTGCACTGCATTATCAACCCGAAGAGACGAGTTGTCCTACCGGTGGATTTTTTGGCGATCAGGTTCTACTGCTCTCATTACTCGATGCTGTTTTGCCGGAGGGTGTATCGATCCTCGTCAAGGAGCACACTTCACAGTTTCTTCCTGCCGAAGAGGGGGCGAGCAGTCGATTTCCGACCTATTACGACGAGATGAAGAGGGTCTCTTCTCGTGTCCGCTTCGTATCTACAAGTGTCGATCCCTTCACTCTGATAGATGCGGCGGAGGCTGTAGTGACGATAAGCGGAACTATAGGATGGGAGAGTGCCATAAGAGGGACACCGGTACTGCATTTTGGAAGAGCGTGGTATGAGTGTATGCCCGGAACCTTCAGAATAGACGGCAAAGAGAGTCTCGAGAGGGCGATAGAGGCTATTTTTGCAGGAGAGCTCCGATACGATATGGAGGATATAATGGCCTATCATGAGAAATTGAGCGGATTTTTCATATCCGCTGTGCACTACAAAGCCTACGAGGGTAGAAGTCGCAGAAGTATGGCGGAGAGTGCGGCAAATCTGGCCGAAGGTATCGTGAAATATCTGGAAAGCTCGAAGGAGACGCATGTCAAAAGTAGCCGTACACGATAGCCAAGACCGCTTCACCCGCAAAATTGTCGATAGTTTGAAGAGAAGAGGGGTGGACTATACTACGGTCGACTGCTACAGTCACGATATACTCAGTAGAGTGCAGGGGTGCGATATCCTCATATGGATATGGAGTCTGGATACGCCGGAAGCCTTCAGATTCGCTCCGAAGCTTATATACGCTCTGCAGATGAAGGGTCTGAAGGTTTTCCCAGATTTCAGAGCCTCCGCACTGTACGACGACAAGATAGCCCAGAAATATTTTCTGGATGCGCTCGGGGTGGAGAGTGCCGTAAAGAGCTATATATTTTTCCGGGAGAGAGATGCCATGGAGTGGATAGCGACGGCACGCTTTCCGAAAGTCTTCAAGCTTTCGGCGGGGGCCGGCTCGAACGCGGTCTCTCTATGTCGAAGCGCCAAAGAGGCCGAAACTCTCGTCAAAAGGGCTTTTGGGCGCGGATTTCCCATCTTCGACAGAGCGGAGTGGTTCAGGGACAGTTTGAGAAAGTTTCGCAAAGAGCCCTCCATGGCCGCACTCGAGGCACTTTCGAGAGCCTTTGTCAGACTCTTCATCCCCACTGCGAGAGAGAGGCTCTTTGGCAGAGAGAGAGGATATCTCTATTTTCAGGATTTCATACCTGGTAACGATTTCGATATCAGGGTCATAGTCGTGGGTGAGAGAGCCGTAGCCATAAAAAGAGTCTGCAGAGAGGGAGATTTCCGTGCATCCGGAAGCGGAACGATACTCTACGGCCACAAAGAGATACCCCGGGAGGCTCTGCGTATCTCTTTCGAAATATCGGAAAAGTCGGATTTCTTGTGTATGGCATACGATTATGTATTCGACGAATCGAAAGCTCTGCTGGTTGAGATGAGCTATCACTTCAGCGCCACCGCCTATGATGAGTGTGACGGATACTGGGACCGCGAGCTGCGCTGGCACGATGCTCGTGTAGATATTCAGGATATGATAGTGGAGGCGCTGCTTGGAAAGAGTTGAACTGTTTCTGTGCATACGCTCTCTCGATACGGGAGGTGCGGAAAGGCAGTTTCTGGAGCTGGTGAAGGGTATCGACAGGGAGCGTTTCGATGTGACCGTCTGTACGATGTACGGAGGCGAGATGGAGGAGGAGCTCGAAGCTGTCGATGGGATAGACTATATCGATCTCAAAAAGGGCGGGAGATACGATCTCGTAGGATTCGCTCTGCGCTACGGCAGAGTGCTCCGTCGGAAGCGGCCCCGTCTCATCTACTCCTTTTTGGGGGAGATGAACCTCTTTTCACTTTGGTGCAAACCGGCGGATACGAGACTCGTCTGGGGCTTTCGGGCATCCGATATGGACCTTTCGCGCTACGACAGAGTTTCGCGCCTGCTCTTTGGCCTGCAAAAGCGGCTCTGCAAAAAGGTCGACAAAATCATATGCAACTCCAACGCCTGCATCGACTATCACAAGTCTCGGGGCTTCGCGATGGAGAGAGCGGTTACGATTCCCAACGGTATCGACACCGAACGCTTTCGCCCCGATCTCACCCTCCGTGAAAAGTTTCGCAAAGAGTGGGGACTTCAGGAGACGGATCTGGCTGTCGGTATCGTCGCGAGGCTCGATCCGATGAAGGGTTACGAACTCTTTGCCGGAGTGGCGGCGAAGCTTATGGAGCGTTATGAGAATCTATACTTTTTCGCCGCAGGAGAAGGCGATGAAGGTATCCGCAAAAGCTGTGAAGAGCTTCTGGGACGAGAGAGTGGCAGAAGGTTTATCTGGCAAGGCGGTGTCAAAGATGTGGAGAGACTCTATAACGGACTCGATATCGTGGTCTCTTCGTCTATATTCGGAGAGGGTTTCAGCAATACGATTGCCGAAGCGATGGCCTGCGCTACTCCCTGTGTCGTCACCGATGTCGGTGACAGTGCGATGATTGTGGGGGAGAGCGGTCTAGTGGTGCCGCCAGCAGATGCGCAGGCACTCGAAAGAGCCATCGAAGAGATGATGAAAGCCGAGCGTAAGATGGCGGGAGAGAAAGCACGCGCGAGAATCGTTTCGAACTTCAGTCTGCAGAGCATGATAGAAGCGACACAGAAGGAGCTGGCCTCATGTGCGGCATTGCGGGATTGAGTGCCGACGACCCCTCCTCCATGGGGAGGATGCTGGCCTCCATAGAGGGTAGAGGACCAGACGGCAGGGGTATCTATACCGACGGCAGGGTGACGCTGGGGCATGTGAGACTCTCCATCCTCGATTTGAGTCAGGCGGGCGCCCAGCCTATGGAGTTCGGAAATCTCGTTGTCGTTTACAATGGGGAGATATACAACTTCGCAGAGCTTAGAAGAGAGCTTTCGCCGTACTACGAGTTCGTTTCGCAGAGTGATACGGAAGTTCTGCTCAGGGCCTGGCACAGGTGGGGGCGAAGGGCGGTAGATAGATTCCGGGGAATGTTCGCTTTCGCCGTTTACGACAAAAACGACGGCACATTGACTCTGGTGCGCGACAGGGTGGGAGTCAAGCCGCTCTATTACTATTACGACGGTACACAGTTCGCTTTCGCCAGCGAGCCCCGCGCGCTCAAGCAGTGGAAAAACGATCTGCAGCCCGACAAAAAGGCACTTTGTGAATTTTTCCAGTACGGCTACATCTCTTCGCAGCAAAGCGCTTATGAGCGGGTGCGCAAAGTGCCGCCGGGGCATCTGCTTCGCTTCGATCTTTCGAAAAAAGAGTTGCAATTGCGGCGATACTGGTCGATACTGCCGTTTTTCGAGGAGCCGAAGTTCGACAAAAGCGAAGATGAACTCGTCGATGAGCTGGAGGCTCTGCTGGTGGAGAGTTTCCGCTACCGGATGGTTTCCGATGTGCCGGTCGGTGTCTTTCTCAGCGGCGGTATCGACAGCTCCGTAGTCGCCGCGATTTTGCAAAAACACTATGGCACCATACACACCTTCACCATCGGTTTCGAAGAGGCCCGTTACAACGAAGCCGACTGGGCCAAAAAGGTGGCCGCTCACCTAGGGAGCGAACACCACGAAAAGTACCTGAGTGTAGGGGAAGCCAAAGAGATTCTGGAGCATTTCGTCGAAATCTACGACGAACCCTTCGGCGACAGCAGCGGTATCCCCACCTCGTTGGTGAGCCGCTTCGCCAGGGAGGAGGGGATGAAGGTGGTGCTCTCGGCCGACGGGGGTGATGAGCTCTTCTGCGGATACGAGCGCTATTGGATAGGCTACGCTCTGGGAAAAAAAATCTCCATACTGCCCCGTCCGTTGCGACGAATGCTGGCCTCGCTCATGGAGCTTGTGGGAGTGGAGCGGGCTTCGAAACTTCTGAGAGTCAGAAATTTGGCCCACAAATACAATCAGTTCGCACGGATGTTGAGGGATGATTCCTGGCGCCACTACTATGAGATGATCGTCCAAAACGCTACGGACCCGCAGATCGAAGCTCTGCTCGAATGTCGAATGCGAAGAGGCGATTTCGGATTCGAAACAGGTGGAAGGGAGCATCCGATGCAGGGGATGATGCTCTGGGACTACCACCGCTATCTGCCCGACGATATTCTCGTCAAGGTCGATCGGGCTACGATGTACCACTCCATAGAGGGGCGCGAGCCGTTGTTGGACCATACTATCGCCGAATTCATGGCCAGAGTTCCTTTCGAATACAAGTACCGCAACGGTACGAGCAAATATCTGCTTCGCAAGGTCTTGGAGCGTTACCTGCCTATGGAGTTGATAGAGAGACCGAAAATGGGTTTTGCCATACCGATATTCGAATGGTTCAGTGCCGATATGTCGGAGAAGTTCGACAGATATTTCGCCGGGGATGACGAGATTGTCGATATGGAGTTCGTCCGCAAGGAGTTGTCGAAATTCAAAAAGAACGCCTCGAGCGTAAATGTCAACTTTCTCTGGTTCGTTCTGGTCTATAGAATGTGGAGGGAGAGGTATAGATGAGAAAAAGAGTCGCCATACCTATATATTCGTTCGGGCCCGGGGGAGCCGAAAGAGTGGTCTCCATTTTGCTGGAGGAGCTGGGAAAGAGATACGATATCACTCTCGTTTTGATGAACGACAATATCTTCTACAGGATTCCTCCCGGAGTGGATATATATTTTCTGGAGCGCTCGAGACCCTTCGAAGCAGGTATAATCAAACTGCTCAAGCTTCCCTGGCTGGCCTGGAAGTATAGGAGATTCTGCAAAAGAAAGAAGATAGATCTGACACTCTCTTTTATGAACAGACCCAACTACATAGCCGTTTTGGCCAAACTCCTGGGACTGGGACACCCCGTGATAATATCCGAAAGGGGTACTCCGGGATCCTACTACGATGACGCTTCGGCATACTCGGTAGTGAGCCGTTTCCTGATCTGCAAACTCTATCCTCTCTCGGATATGATCGTATGCAATTCATACGGGGCGAGGTGGGACCTCAATAGAAACTTCGGCATAGAGCTCTCCAGGATAGAGGTGATATACAACCCTTTCGATCTAAAACGGATAGAGAAGATGGCCGCCGAGAGATACCCGAGAGATGATGAGCCCTTCGTATGGGTCAGTGTGGGAAGACTCGACAGAAAGAAGAATTTCGAAGAGATGATAGAGCTCTTTTCGCTCGCTGCAGGGAAGGAGGATTCCCTATGGATAATCGGAGAGGGAATCGACAGGGAGAGGATAGCGAAAAAGATAGAGGAGTGTGGAGTCTCCAGGAGGGTTAAACTGCTCGGGCGCAAAGAAAACCCCTTTCGTTATCTCGCGGCTGCCGATATCTTTCTCTTCGCCTCCACGACCGAAGGGTTTCCGAATGTACTGGTAGAGGCTCTCGCCTGCTCCCTGCCGGTGGTTTCGAGCGACTGTCTCAGTGGCCCCAGAGAGATTTTGGGCTTTTCGAGCGATTACGATATTGTGCTCGAAGAGGTTAAAAAGGTAGAATACGCAATACTCTTTCCCGCAGGAGAGAAGGAGATGATGAGAGAGGCTATGGAAGAGGCGAGGAGAGACAGTCAATGGAGAGAGAAGATGAGAAGCGTAGCCGCGCGAAGAGCACGAGATTTCGACAAAGGAGAGATAGTGAAACATTTCGAAGAGTTGATAGAGAGGTTCATCCATGAATGAGAGTGTAAAGCAGGAGAGCTTTTTCGGGAGATACTACATACTCTTCATCGTCGCGGCGTATATCTTCTCGGTGGCGATGAGGTATATCTGGGTGGATTGGGCTTCGGCCTTTCCCCAGTTTTTCTGGAATTCACAGCTCATGATAAATACCAACGACGGTTATTTCTGGGCCGAGGGGGCCAGAGATATACTCGCCGGTTTTCATCAAAAAGGTGACCTCTCCCCCGTTTCGGAGCCCGCTTCCATCCTGAGCGCATGGCTGGCGAGAATCCTACCCGTGAGTTTCGAGACTCTCATACTCTGGATGCCGGCCTTCATAGGCTCTTTGCTCGTGCTTCCCGTGATGCTGATAGCCCGTACTCTCGGACTCCACAGAGTGGGAATCGTGGCCGGATTCATCACCGGCATAGTGTGGAGCTACTACAACAGAACGATGGTCGGATACTACGATACCGATATGCTCACTATCGTATTGCCTACCTTTTCTCTATGGTTGCTGATTCTCTCCGTCCGGGAGGAGAAAAACAGATATCTCTTCCTGATGGCTCTTTCTATGCTTCTCTACGAGTGGTGGTACCCATCCGCCAAGGCTCTGGAGATGGCTTTTGGCGCCACGGTACTGATATATACGCTTCTCTTCGAGAGAAGAAAACTCTTCAACTACAAACTTCTCATCTTCATAGTGATAGCGGCCGCTCCCATCTCGATAGCGATAAAGAGTCTGGCATCTTTGCTGATTTTCCTCTATTTCCACTTCTACGGGGAGAAAAGTGAACGCTACATCCTCTATATATTGGCGGCCGTCGTATCGATATTCATACTCCTGGGCGGGCTTGGCCCCATATGGCAGCAGATAAAGGGCTATATCCTCAGAGAGGCGGTGGATAGCGCCTCTGCCGCAGATATGGTGAAGCTGCACTACTATGCGGTCAGCAGGACTGTCAGAGAGGCGGGGGCGATACCTTTCGAGATATTCGCCAACAGAATAAGCGGTTCGCCGTATCTGCTCATACTCTCGGTGGCCGGATATATTCTGATGGCTGTCAGATACAGGATAATGCTGCTCGCGCTGCCCATGCTCGGACTTGGTTTCATAGCCATGAAGGGGGGGTTGAGATTCACCGTCTATGCCGTTGCGATAGCGGCTTTGGGATATGGCTATCTCAGCGTATGGCTGGCCGAAAAACTCGAGGCGTATATGAAGGACTCTTCGAGAGCGAAAAAGCTCTCCTCTCTCTTCATCCTCCTGATGCTCGGCCTCTCTCTCTATCCGAATATTGTCCATATCTACAACTACAAGGTACCTACGGTCTTCAAAAAGAGTGAGGTCGAGGTTCTCGACAAACTCGGAAAAATCGCGGATAGAGAGGATTATGTCCTGAGCTGGTGGGACTACGGCTATCCTATCCGTTACTACAGCGATGTCAAGACGCTCATAGACGGGGGCAAGCATACGGGCAGGGTCAACTTTCCGGTCAGTTTCGCCCTGTGTTCTTCCCAGACGGCGAGCGCAAATATGGCGAGGCTGGATGTGGAGTATACGGAGAGGGAGTTGAAAAAAGAGAGCGGTAAAAGAAGTGACGACTATATGGCTCTGATGATGAAAGATTACGGCTTCGAAGAGCCCTCCCTCTTTTTGGAGAGTCTGGAAGATAGCGATCTGAAGCTGCCTGCCAAAAGCAGAGAGATATACTACTATCTGCCCTACAGAATGCTTCCTATCTTTCCTACGGTCAAGCTCTTCAGCAATCTGGACCTCGAAACGGGGAAGAGTCGCAAGAGCCCCTTTTTCTATAAAGTTCCTTTCGTGATGAGAGAGGGGAAGATAATGCTCGATAATAGAAGCTATATCGATACGAAGGAGGGGAGCGTACACTTCGGCGACGCAAGCTACAGGCTCAACACTTTCGCGCTCAGCTATATCGGTAGGGATATGAAGGTGCACTCCCGCATAGATAGGATAGATGCGAACGAGAGACTATGTGCCGTGGTGATGAAGAGCTACAATATGCTGCTGCTGATGGACAGGTCCTATTTCGACTCGACCTATATACAGCTCTTCGTCCTCGGCAACTACGACAAAGAGCTCTTCGAACCCGTTATCGTGACACCGATGGCCATGGTATATAGACTCAAGAGGTAGAGTGTCTTATGAAGATAGCTTTTCTCTCCAATCTCGACGACAATCTCTATCTCTTCAGGATGCCCGTCATGAGAGAGATGAAAAGAAGAGGCCATACCGTCTATGCGGTCTCTCCCGGCGGCGGGCGCAGGGAGGCTTTTTTGAAAGAGGGCTTCATACCGGTCGAGTACAGGATGAAGAGGGAGAGTCTCAACCCTTTCAGGGAGCTCTATAGTATCAAGAGCATCTACGAAGCCATAGCGCCTCTGAAGCTCGATATACTCCAGACATCGACCGTGAAGCCGAACATATATGGTACGATAGCCGGAAGATTGGCCAAAGTTCCGCATATATACAATATCGTGGAGGGGCTGGGCTCTTTCTATATAGAAGACTCCCTCAAGGCCGCAGCGGTGAGATTCGTCATAGAGCGGCTCTATCGCATCTCCTCTTCCCTGAGCGATCTGACGATTTTCGTAAATTCCGAAGATCCGCAACTGCTGGTTAAAAAAGCTGTGATAGCACAGCGGAAGGTGAAGGTGATAAGAAGTGTGGGAATCGATACGAAGGAGTACGACCCCGACAGAGTCCCGCCCGAGCTCGTTGCGAAATACAGGGAGCGTTTCTCTCTCGATGAGAGACCCGTGGTTTTGATGGTGGCCAGAGCGATATGGCACAAAGGTGTGGCGGAGTTTTATGAAGCCGCCTCGATCGTGGGAGATAGGGCACAGTTCGTTTTCGTGGGAGATACCGACAGAGGCAATCCGAGCTGTGCCGACCCGGACTATCTGAACTCCTCCCGCGTCAGGTGGCTGGGCAGACAGAGCGATATGGTGGAGCTTACCGCTCTTGCCGATATCTATGTCCTGCCGAGCTACAGAGAGGGGGTGCCCAGGACACTGCTGGAGGCGGCATCCATGGCCAAAGCCATCGTGACTACCGATACCGTCGGATGCAGGGAGGTGGTGGAAGATGGAGTCAACGGCCTACTCGTGCCGGTAGGAGACGCCAAGGCTCTCGCCGCGGCGATAGAGAGAGTGCTCGACGACGATGAGTTGCGTGAACGCTTCGCCAGAGCATCGAGGAGAAAGGCTATCGAGGAGTTCGATGTGCACAGGGTGGTACGGGAGTATGTAGAACTTTATGAAAAGGGAGCGGATGTATAGGAGATTCTTCAAAAAGCTTATAGACAGGCTTGTCGCCCTCTTTCTGCTGATTGTGCTCTCTCCTCTTATGGCTGTCGTGGCCCTGGCCATATATCTGAATATGGGTTCTCCGATACTCTTCAGACAGAAAAGACCGGGAGAGGGAGAGAAGATATTCACCATATACAAATTCAGGACGATGAGTATGGAGAGAGACGAAAACGGGGAGCTGCTTCCCGACGAGAGGCGACTCGGGCCTCTGGGCAGACGGCTTAGAAGCCTCAGTCTCGACGAGCTGCCCCAGCTTTTCAACATAGTGAAGGGGGATATGAGTTTCGTAGGTCCCCGACCCCTACTCGACGAGTATCTGCCTCTATACGACGAGAGACAGAGAAGGAGACACGAAGTGACCCCCGGTATAACGGGCTGGGCGCAGGTAAACGGAAGAAACGCTATCTCCTGGAAGGAGAAGTTCGAATATGATCTGTGGTATGTCGAGCATCAGAGTTTTTCACTCGATATGAAGATACTCTGGATGACCCTCGTCAAGGTCCTCAGGAGAGAGGGAATCGCGCACGAGGGGAGTGCAACCATGGAAAAGTTCAGGGGGAATGGATGAAGAGTATAAGTTTTGTCTCAAATATGGTGGTCGAGCCTGTCGGCAAGATGCTCGAAGGGGCTTACGAGATAGAGTATCGCGATCTCGACTCTATCGTTTCCACGCTGAGCGGGAGAGTGGAGAGCGACTATCTCGTCATACTTCTGGAGAGCAGATTTTTCTATGAGTTCTATCCGGATGAAGCCTCTTTGCAGCGGGTGGAGTTTCTGCACGAACTGATCGAAGGCTTCAGAGAGCGCAACGAAGCCAAGGTGATCCTTTCGAATATCTTCGACTCTTTCGCCTTCATAGAGAGCGGACTTTCACAGGAGAATATCAGGGCTTTGACAGAGATAAATCTCTCTATCGAAAAGATCAAGACAGGGGTGAGTGATGTCGAAATCTGCGATCTATATTCGCTCGGATTGAGGTTCGGCTTCGACAGACTCTACAATCAGCGCAACCGCTTTCTCTTTCAGGCTCCATTCACCAGAAAGGGTGCCGCCGAGGTGGCTCTGGAGATAGAGAGGGCGATAGCGAGAATATCCCGCAAGAGAAAGAAGGTGCTTCTGCTCGATGGCGACAATACACTCTGGGGCGGGATTGTGGGAGAGGATGGAATCTACGGTGTCGCATGCGACGAAAACTATCCCGGAATAGCCTACAAACGCTTTCAACTCTATCTCGCTGCTCTGCGCAGGAGTGGCCTGGTGCTGGCACTGGTGAGCAAAAACAACGAAGAGGATCTCATAGAGCTCTTCGAGAAGAGAGATATGCCCCTCTCCATGTCGGATTTCGTATCGTGGCGTATCGACTGGAGACCCAAGAGTCTCAATATCTCGGAGATAGCCTCCGAGCTCAATCTGGGGATAGAGAGTTTCCTCTTCATAGACGACAACCCCTTCGAGATAGAGGAGGTGAAGAACGCTCTGCCCGAGATAGATACGCTCCTCTTCGACAAGGAGAATCCCCTCGCGATGATAGAGAGGCTGAGCGCCGTCGAAGGTGTCTGCGCGCATATGGTCACGGAGGAGGACAGAAACAAGAGCGAGCAGTACAGGAGCGAGAAGAGAAGGGCCGAAGTCTTCGGAAAGAGTGCGGATATGGAGAGCTTCATAAAGAGTCTCGGGATAGAGATTCTATGGTGGGAGAACGAGCACTCCCAGCTGGCGAGGATAAGCCAGCTGCTGAACAAGACCAATCAGTTCAATCTCACCACGAAGAGATATACCCAGGCCGAGGTGGAGAAGATGATGCGCGAGCATACGGTCCTCTCCTTCAGAGTCAAAGACCGTTTCGGAGATATGGGTATAGTAGGGGTGATGATTCTCAAAGATTGCTTCATCGATACCTTCCTTCTGAGCTGTCGTGTTCTCGGACGGGGTATAGAGGAGAGGATAATGGATGTGGCCATAGAGCGCTGCGGTACTTCGCTCAGGGCTCTCTATATCCCATCGCAGAAAAATTCCCAGGTGGAGAATCTCTATGAGAGGCTTGGTTTCGAGCTTCTCTCCGTAGGTGAGGATGGCTCCAAAGAGTACAGATTCGTATCGAAAAAGGCAAATAGAGACTATATGAGCTTGAAGGAGGGTGAGTAGTATGAGAGAGAGGGTCCAAAAGATAGTCTACGAAGCGATAGAGGAGCTCAACGAAGAGCTTGGAAGCGACGAACTGCGGGAAGCGAAGGAGGATACGGCGCTCTTCGAGGCTCTGGATTCGATGGCGGTGCTCGATTTCATTCTCGCAGTTGAGGAGAAGCTGGAGGAGAGTTTCTCCAAATATGTGCAGATAGCCGACGAGAGGAGTATGGATGCGAGTCGGACACCTTTTGCGACGGTGGGGAGTGCCATAGAGTATATCTGCGAAAGGGTGCGAAATGGCTAAGCTCTCCTTCGACGATATATCCATAAGGGCGGTAGTGACGACTGCCGGAGACAAAAAACTCAAGATAGAAGATGAGGCTTCCAAGTTCTCTTACGACGAGAAGAGTCTCAAAAGATTGAAGCGGAGTATGGGCTTCGAGAGCCGCTATGTCCTTTCGGACGATAGTGTCTGCACGAGCGACCTCTGCCTCGCTTCGGCGGAAAAGATCTTCGAGGGGCTCGATATCGGGCCCGAGAGTATCGACGCTCTGATAATGGTCACCCAGACACCCGACTACAGAGCACCGTCGAGCGCTATCATAATGCAGCATAGACTCGGACTCACGGAAGATACCATCGCCTACGATATAAATCTGGGCTGTAGCGGTTTCATAAACGGTCTCTTTACGGCCTACTCCATGATAAACTCCGGTCTGGACAGGGTTTTGCTCTGTGTAGGTGATGTCGCCAGCCGTTTCGCCTATGAGAGAGACAGAAATCTCACCCCTCTTATGGGAGATGCCGGAAGTGCGGTTTTGATAGAGAGGGGAGGCGGCAGTAGAAGCTACTTTCTGCTACGAAGCGACGGAAGCGGATATCGACACCTCATAATACCCGACGGAGGGTGCAGAAGGCCTTTCTCCAAAGAGAGTCTCGAGCTCAGAGTCTCTCAGGACGGCTCCGTGCGCAGAGATATGGATATGTATATGAACGGGGCGGAGATTTTCAATTTCACCATAAAAGTGGTTCCCACAATGTTCGACGAACTGCTCGAATTCGCCGGTATGGGCAAAGAGGATATGGACTACTTCGTACTCCATCAGGCCAACAGATATATTCTGCGAAACATAGCCAAAAGGCTGGGAGTCTCCGAAGATAGACTCCCCATGGATACCGTCAGTATCTACGGGAATCAGAACTCCGCCTCGATTCCGGGTACGATAAACGCCTTTTTGTCGGATAGCTACTCCAACTCCTCTTTGCGAAGCATCTTCGCCGGTTTCGGTATCGGTCTGAGCTGGGGAGCCTGTATCGTCGATACGGAGTCTATCTTCGCCCCGGGCATATTTCACTACGAAAAGAAGGAGAGAGAATGAAACTGCAGGAGTTTCTCGAAGAGTTGCAGGATGTGATAGATACGGAGATGGAGCTCGAGCCCTCCACACCGCTCGAAGATATAGAGGAGTACGACTCCATAGCCGTTTTGAGTCTGATGAGCTTTTTCGATGAGCTGGGAGTCGATATCTCGGCTGGAGAGTTCGAAAAGTTCGAAAGGGTCTCCGATATAATCGAGAGAGTGGGAGATGTCGTCGATGGATAGGGTGGTGCTCGTCGGAGCGGGCGGAGGAGTGGGGAGAGCCTGTAGCGCTCTTTTGAGCCGAAAGTACGAAGTACTCGCTCTGCTTAGAGACGAGAGCAGGCTCGAGAGTCTGCCCGAGGGTGTCGAGCCTCTGATTTTCGATGTGGAGAGACTCGACGATATCGACGGCTTCATGAGAGAGCTCGCCGCAAGGTATGGGAAGCTCAAGGCGCTGGTATATTGTGCGGGTGTGCAGAATATCAAGCCCGTAAGAGTGCTCAAGGCGTCGGAGATGGAAAAGATTTTCAGAGTCAATCTCTACGCCCCCATACTCTTTGCCAGAGCGTTCGCGAAAAGGAGCGTACACTCTGCCGACAATCCCTCCATCGTCTTCATCACATCCATAGCCGCCTTCAGGCCGGAGAAGGGGATAGTGCCCTACAGTGCCTCCAAAGCGGCTTTGGAGAGTGCGGCGCGCGGGCTGGCACTGGAGTTGGCACCCATAAGAGTCAACTGTGTGGCTCCAGGTTTCCTCGAAACGGCCATGACGGAAGCCTATCCCGATATCTATAGCGAGAGTTTCAAAGAGGAGCTGCGCAGGAGTTCGCCTCTTGGCATATGCACTACAGAGCAGGTCTGCCGCAGTGTGGAGTTTCTGCTTTCCGAGAGTGCCGCCTGCACGACCGGAGAATCTCTCAAAGTCGATGGAGGAGCACTGCTGTGAAGATAGACCATATAGCTTTCGTCGTGGCCGATAGAGAGAGATATAGACGGGCTTTGCCTCCCAAGAGGGTGCTCAGGAGTCTCTACGACAGATTTCAGGGCGCTCAGCTCGAGCTTCTGGATGCCGGCAATGTATATATAGAGCTCATCGAGCCGAAGGTGGAGAGCTCCTTTACATGGAGATTCCTCGAAAAGGGCGGTGGATTTCACCACATATGCTACGAAGTATCGTCCGAGGATGAAGCTCGCTCCATCATACGGGAAAACAGGATGATAGAGGTCCTGGGGCCGGTATATGCCCCTTTGCTGGAGGGTACCGTACTATTCGCGAGGAGCCCCAATAGAGAGATGGTGGAGTATGTATGGCGAAGATAGCGATAGTGGGTGGAGGCGGATTGGCCGCCGAGGTTATAGAGGTGGCTCTGATGCTCGGACACGAAATAGTCGGAATATACGCTACGCGGAACAGTCTGAAGGAGTATGAGCATCTGGGCTATCTCGACGAGATGAAGAGCTCCATGAAGAGCTTCGATGCGGTACATATCGCCATCGGGGCGGTCAACAGAGAGGGAATCGCCAACCGACGGGGGGTGATAGATTTCCTCAAAAGACACGGCATACCGTCGATTTCCCTCGTATCGCCGAAAAACTGCATAAGCGAGAGTGTGGAGATAGGGGAGGGCGTCTATATCGGCCACGAGGTGCTGATATCGTGCAACAGCCGTATAGATGATTTCGTACTGATAAACCAGAGGGCCACAATAGGCCACGACTGCAGAGTGGAGGAGAATGTATCTATCGCCCCTCTGGTCTTCCTCGGAGGGAATGTCAGTGTGGGCAGAGACAGCATGATAGGTGTGGGCGCTATAGCGAGACAGGGGATAAGCATAGGCGAAAACTCCATAGTCGGTATGGGCTCTCTTCTCATCAGAAGCATAAAAGCGGGCTCGACGACACTACAGCTGCCCAGCAGAGTGCTGAAAAAGAGCGAGAAGATATAGAGAGTCCATAGAGGCAAACTGTTTCGTCGTGTTGGCATCTTTTTGGGTGCTATCTCTGTCCGAGACGGAGCTATGCAATGTGGTTCTAACGACATGGAACTTTTGTCCGTTTATCTCTCGTATATGCACTCCCATCTAAGGATATATCAGTTCGGATACTCCTCTGTCGGTTCGATCATTTGCTCTTTACCCTATAGACAACTGCATACATCAAAGGGATGTAGATGAGATTCAAAATGGTGGCCCAGGCGATACCGAAACCGAGAGAGACTGCCATGGGCTGGATTATCAAAGCCTGTCCGCTTGCGAAGAAGATGAGAGTTGTCAGCCCCAAAACGGTAGTGAGCGATGTCAGAAAGATGGGGCGCAGTCTCATTCCGGCCTTTTTCACCATATCGTCGTAATTGTTGGAAGTTCTTATCAAATCGAGCATTATCAAAGCGTCGTTGACTACCACTCCCGCAAGCCCCACTATCCCCATCATTCCCGGCATTGTCAGATTGATTCCCATCAGCTTCGCACCTATGAGAGCCCCTGGAATGGAGAGCGGTATGACGGTTATGGTTATGAGCGGTAAGCTTATAGAGTTGAACATCCATACCAGAGAGATGAAAATCAGAAAAAGGGCTATTATGGCGGCCTCTCCCATCTCCCTCTTGACCTGTCTGTTCTCTTTCTCCTCTCCCTTGACGATGACTTTGATTCCTCTCTTTGCTAGCTCATCGAGAAACGGTTCGATTCTCTGCATCACCTCCGAGGGAAGAATCTTCTCCTTCTGCGTTTTGGCCGTTACCGTCCTTATCTTCTCCCCATTCTCCTTATATAGCTTTAGAGTGCTCTTTTTGTAGATAAAATCGCATATATCGGTGAGTCCGACGACCATTTTCCCATCTGGGGTCGATATCGACAGATTCTTCAAGTCCACATCGTAATCTCTTCGGGGGTCCTCTATCCTGATTCTGAGCAGACCGCTCTGGCCGAAGGCTTTGGAGTATTCGGCATCGAGGAAGATACCCCTCAGACTCCGGATGATGTAGCCCTCGTCGAAACCGAGTCGCCTGCCGTATTCGTTTATCTTCAGTTTGAGCTCCGTCGGACCCTCTTTGGCGTTATCCTCTATATCTTCCACTCCATCTATAGAGGAGAGCCTCTTTTTAAGCTCGTACAAAGAGGAGAGCAGAGTCTCTTCCGGCGCACCGGCGAGGCTGATTTCGATATCGTGCCCCACTATGCCTGTCTGGGGTACGAAGCTGTTCAACTCTTCGAACAGCTTAGTACCGTTGTCCGCCTTCATATTTTTGAAAGGCAGGATACTCTTGCGGATATCCGAGAGTATCTCCTTCGCACTTCTTCGTCTTTGCATATCGCTGTCGTCATATTCGAGAGAGAGGTAGGGGTTTATATATCTGTCGAAGAAATTTTCGGGCTCTTTTTCATGCAGATTCACGAAGATATGGAAGAGGTTTTCACCGTTTTCAGCCTTTTGGTCCGCTGTGAATTTGAGCCCGACGATGGAGGTGACAGAGGCTACATCCCTGCTATCGACACTGGAGATCACCTTCTCCTCTACGAGTTTCATGAGCTTTTCCGTATCTTCGAGCCTGTTGTTTACATCCACTTTCCCGCTTATGTATATCTGGGTCGAGTCGAATGGGGGGAAGAGTTGAAATTTGCTGCTTTTGAGCATGACATAGGTACTTCCCGCTATACCCAGCACGAGAAGCAGAAGAGATATATCTTTGTAGTTGAGCAGGGTGCGCAAAAAAGAGGCATAGACTCGAGCCGCTCTATCCCAAAAGGGGCTTGGTATGTGCTGGTCTATCCGTCTGCCCAGACTGAAGAGCTCTTTGGCGTGCAGAGGCAGGAAGTAGAAGGCTTCGAAGAGAGAGCTTAGCAGCAGTATGGTAATCATGACGGGAAGGACCTTCATGAAGATACCCAGCTGACCGCTCATTATCAGTAGCGGCAAAAAGGCGAAAACGGTCGTCATGGTCGCCGTCAGGACTGCCGGAAACATCTCCGAAGCCCCATCTATCGCCGCCTGTCGGGGACTTTTCCCCATTTCGAGATGTCTATAGATGTTTTCGGCCACCACTATCGCTTCGTCCACCAGCATACCCAGAGCTATCAGGGCGCCGAGCATCGTCAGCATATTCATGCTGTATCCGAGTATCTGTGCACCAATGAGAGCGATGAAGAAGCTGGTGGGTATCCCCATTGCCACCACCGAAGCTATACGCCAGTTTACACTAAGAAAAAGGGCCATAAAGACGAGTATCAGCCCGAAGAAGATATTGGAGCTTACGAGATTGATCCTGTTTTTTATCCATACGGAGGTATCGGTATAGACTTCGAAGACCATCCCTGGATAGTCCTTCGAAAAGTCTCTGAGTATCTCTCTTATCTTCCTGCTCAGGGCTATGGCGTTGCCCTCTTTGGTCTTGGTAATATTCAGAGAGATATTCTGCCTGCCGTTGAAATGGGATATCTCCCTCGGAGTGGAGAGGGCGAAATCAACCTTCGCCACATCTCCTATGCGGATGCTCTTTCCTTCGACCGTTATGAGCGTATCGGCGAATTCTCTGGCGCTCTTCTCTCCGTTTATCGTGGAGAGATAGAACTCCCTGCCTTTGCTTTTGAAGGTGCCTGCGGGGAAGATGGAGCTAACGGTGGAGAGAGCATTGTAGAATCCGATTTTGGAGATGCCGTAGGCTTCGAGTCTGTCGGGGTCGAGCTCGATTTTTATCTCTTCGTCGGCATCTCCCCTTATATCTATGCTGTTGAGCGCCTCTATGCCCGAGAGTCTGCTCTTGAGCTTTTTGGCTGCTTCGAGCAGCTCTTTTTTGGGTTTGTCGGAGGATATGGCTATCAGAAGCAGAGGAAAGGTGTGCACGAGAATACGCGCTGTTGGTTCGTCCATATCCGAAGGCAGGTCCCTTCGTACATTGTCGAGGACATCCTTGACATCGCCCAATACCAGCTGTTGGTCCGCTCCGGGCTTTATATCGGCCTCTATGTAGAAAGAGCCGTTACTAACCACACTCTCGATATCGCTGAGATTCTCCACACTCTTGAGGTCGTCTTCTATCGTATGCACGGCCATCTTGTCGAGTATGTCCGCACTCGCTCCCGGGTAAGCCCCGCGAATGACTATCTTGTCGAGATCTGCCGGAGGAAATATCTCCTTGGGTATCTTGTGGTAGGCGAAAAGAGCCAGAATCGTTATCAGTAGGAAAAATATATGGTTGAGTCGGGGTCTATCCAGTGCGAAGGCGAGAAATCTATCGATCAAAAGGATTCTCCTTCACGGCCATTTTCACCCTTTTCGTCGTCGTCCACCGTGAAGATGGTATCTTCTATACGGCTTTTGTACTCCAGCTTCTCCACATTGATTCCAAGAAGTCTGTTCTCTTCTCTTAGTGCCGATACTTCCGATTCTATTTTGTTGATTTTCCTACTCTCATAGTAGATACGGTTGCTTATGTAGATTTTGATTATGGCGAGTATCAAAACGATAGACATGGCTATGAGCGCTATACCCATATCACTTATACCGAGACCACTCTTTTGCTTTTCTTTCTTCATCGTCTTCTCTCTTCGTGGAATCTGAAAGAGCGCAGTTTGGCGCTCCTGCTTCTCGGATTGAGCCTGAGTTCTTCGGCTTTCGCCACAACCGGCTTTCTGCCCACGCTCCTGCCCAGAGAGTGCCCACCGCCGCATTCACATCTCATAGCTTCGGGCGGGCATATACAGCTCTTCTCCCACTCTCTGAAACGATTTTTTACAAGTCTGTCTTCGAGAGAGTGGAAAGTTATCAGTGACACGAGGGCACCGGCCGGTCTGTATCTGTACAGGATATCAAGGAGTCTCTCTATCTCTCCCAACTCGTCGTTGACCTCTATCCTGATAGCCTGAAAGAGCAGAGTGGCGGGATGTATCTTTTTCGAGGAGGGGAGTACCTTTTTGGCTATTTCGGCCAATTCGGAAGCATCCTCTATCGCCTTTTTCGAGCGTATGGAGACTATCGCATCCGCCAGACTCCGTGCCCTTCGTATCTCTCCATACTCTCTGAAGATATCTTCGAGTCTTTGCCTGTCGTATCCGTTTACGACCTCGTAAGCGCTCAGGGGAGAGTTTCTGTCCATCCTCATATCGAGTCTTCCTCCGCCGAAGGAGAAACCGCGCTCCATCTTGTCCAGCTGGAGGGAAGATACGCCGAAATCGGCCAATATGCCTCTGATACGCTCTCCCCTTTCAGAGAGTATCTCGGGCAGAATATCCGAAAATCTCCCCTTGACTATCTCGGCTCTCTCGCCGTATGGCGCCAGCTGTTTGCGTGAAAAATCTACAGCTTCGTCATCTCTGTCTATACCAATTACGGATATGTCTGGGTACTTTTCGAGAATTTCCCGACTGTGACCGGCATAACCTACGGTACAGTCTATGACAATCCCCTCTTCGATATCGGCGAAACTCTCCAGCACTTCATCCAGCAATACCGGAATGTGCGGTCTCTCGTTTTCCTCTCTGGCCATCATCTTTTTCCTCTCTTTGAGCACGCAATGATACCAAAAATCGGATGGGTATATATCTATTAACATAGCTTGCAGTTAAGCTATGCTATTATGCAAAAAATGAATTTTCCGGGTAGGTACGAATGGAAGAGATAGATGTTAGATTCGGAATTGTCGAGTTGGCAGTGAAACTCGGTGATATGCAGACCATCTCCATACAGGTGGAAAAACTGAGAAATCTCAGTCTCGACGACAATCTCGATGAGATCATTACGCTTCTGGAAAACAGAAATTTCAGACAGGCCCTATTTTTGATGAAACACTATGCATCGACTCTCAAAGATGACTTTTTCGAAGAGAAGAGTACGGACTCTGCGGCTATCGAGGAGGAGAGAGATCTTGAGTATCCTGTACGCGAAAACCGCATAGATGGCGGAGAGAAGGTGCTGACACTCGACGATCTCTTGAAGATGTCGGACTATTCGATGCAAAGAGTGAAAGAGTATAGGGCTGCCGCCACGAATGAAAGCAGTGAGATCTTCGAAGAGGATTTGGTAGCGGCAGTGAGTGATGAAGGAGTCGAAAACGAGTTGGAAATAATAGAGGTAAGCGAGGGTGGTGAAAATTTGGCCGAAGAGTATATCTCTTCACTCTCGGCTGAATTGGAGCTCGAGGATACGGATAGAGTCGATGGGATTCGAGAAGAGAGTTTTATTGATATAAATGAAGAAGATGAGTCCATACAAAGTGTCGAATCAAACGATTTGGATGCCCAAAAAGAGTCGGATGAATCTTGTGAAGCGAACATCTACGAAGAGAGTCGAGAGGATGCGGATGAGAGAGAAGAGGAGGATGAAGATGTCGGCAAAGACGAACTCTATCCTCCCATCTCGTACATAGAGCAGAAGTACCGCAATATGTTTCATCAGTACGCACCGAAGGAAGAGAGCGATGTGCTTTGCGAAGGTGTGGAGGAGATACTCAGACAGATAGCCGAGACAGGTTACAGCGAAAGAGATATGGAGCGTTTTTTGCTCAGATACAGGGAGCACAAGGAGAGGGGAGACCTCGTCTGTAGTGCGCAGATACTTCTGGCCGCGGCGGCTACGGAATCGAAATTCGCACAGTTTCTCCTTGCAAGAGAGCTCTTTACCGGCGATATCATAGAGCAGAATCATGCAGAGGCCTTTACTCAGATAAATTCTCTCGCGGAAAAGGGCTTCGCCGAAGCCATATGCGATTTGGCACAATTTTATGAATATGGTATAGGTATAGGCAAAGATAGAAAGATGGCGCTTCTGCTCTACGAAGAGGCTCAGGAGATGGGTGTGGAGAGGGCAGCGAGACATGTGGAGCGTCTCAAGAAAGGTAGAGGTCTGCTCGGACTACTGAAGCTATAGTACGACGATGAAAAAGAAGAGAGCTTTTACCACCGTTTCAGTCGTCGTTCGTATCCTGCTTTGGCTGCTTATGCTCGTAGGCGGCTCCATTCTCGGGATATGGCTCGATTCGATGCTTCTTGGCGATATTCACCATAATCTCCTTTTTCATATATTTTCTTTTATAGTCGGAGTTTTTCTTGCGAGGCTGGCCTTTTGTGCGGCGGCTACGGGAGGGAGAGAACTCGCAAGCAGAGGTAGAAGCGAAAATCTGCCCAGACTCGAGACGGACAAGCTGGTTACGGAGGGTATATATTCTTATATGCGTCATCCCATGCTTATGGGGCTCTCTTTGCTGCCCTTGGCACTGGCTTTCATTATCGGTTCACCTTCGTTCATACTCGTTATCGCTCCTGTCGAAGCTCTCTTTATAGCTGTCATGGTGCTGACACTCGAAGAGATGGAGTGTAGAGCCAAATTCGGCAGAGAGTATGAAGAGTATGCCGAAAATGTACCCTCCGTCTGTTTCGATAGAGAGTGTCTCGAGATGCTTTTTTGTCTGAGAAAAAAGAGGAAGGGAGAGCGAGGAGGATATCTCGGCACTTAGCCCAACCAGCTCCTTACTGCAGTAGAGAAGTAGTAACTCCCCAGCCCCACCACGAGGCCCCAGAGTATGGACGCGAAAAAGTTAAGAAGGGTAAACTTCCTGATATCGTATCGGGAGAGCCCCATGACGATAGGGACGAGAGTCTTGACCCCATAAATATATTTCTGTATGAATACCACAAGCCAACCGAAGCGTCTCATCAGAAGATTGGTATAGGCTATCTTTCTACGATGTTTCCTGAAATAGCTCATGACCTCTTTTTTGTTGGTCTGCGAAAGATAGAAGAGAAAATTGTCTCCGATAAAGTTGCTTACGGTAGCCACAGCTATGGATGTATCTATATCCATTTTTCCCAAAGTGGAGAGTATTCCCGCCCCCGCGAGTGCAAGCATACCTCCACCGAAGGAGTAGAAGGCGAGTATGACATATCCGTATGTCGTAAGATTTTTGAGTATATCTTCCAATCATCGAGCCTTAATTGCCAAAGCTGTATTTGACTCCGAAGTTTCCGAGAATATAGTCTCCGCTATCCCCCGCATAGAGCCATTTGCCCTCTGCCATGAGAGAGAAGTCGCCCCTCATCTGATACTCGATTCCTCCTCCGAAAGTACCGAAGACTCCATCCTCCTCACCACCGCTCTCGTTGTCGAAGAATTGCGCTCCCACACCTATGAGGGCGTAGGGTGTGATGTCGCTTTCGTTGTCCGCATACCATAGGAGATTGCTTCCGAATCTATAGACGGAGGTCTCACCGTATCCGTTTACATAGTCGGTGGAGCCGCTATAGTCGAAGGAGAATTGAAGGGCTCCTATATCCCAGTTGCTGTATGTATCTCTATTGTAGTTGTATCGAAAGCCCATATTCCAATTGTCGTCGAGTTTGGAGTCGGAGCTGTTGAGGGCGAAACCGCCGACAGCTTCCAACGAGTGTGTGTAGAGTGCGTGTTCGGCCGCTTCGAGTGAAACCGCTGCACATAGAGCCATAAGCACCTTTTTCATTTTTTATCCTTCCGGCTTTTCTCTTGGATAGAATTTTTGAAGCACCGTTCCATCCGTCATACGGAAAAGTATAGCATAGGGAAGATTAATTTATAGTAATTAATATAGGATTAAAAATTCTTTATCGTTGCGAGGCTCTCCAATCCTCTGGAGAGTTTGAAGATATATCTCACTTTGTAATATATCCGCTCATAAGGCACAGGGCCGAAAAATCTGCTGTCGGTGGAGTTGTCTCTGAAATCTCCCATGAAAAAGTACATATGGGGAGAGAGTTTCACGAGAGGATAGTCTATCAACTCTTTGGGTCCATACACTCTGTCGTCGTGAACGATATTGTAAAAAGGCTCATAGGGATTTTTAAGCCAATACTCCCCGTCGATGATTACAGTCGGGATGGAGTATCTCGAAGCGTAGTCTCTGGTCTTGGCCGAATTGGACTCTATCTGCAGATAGAGGCTCTTGTTTTTCTGAAAAAGCGAATCTCCCGGAAGTGCGACGCATCTTTTGACATAGAGTCTGTGCTCTTGAGGGTGTCTGAAGGCGAGTATGTCTCCTCTGTGGATACCTTTTTCGTTGGAATATATATGTTTGTCTATATATATATGGAAAGAGGGTATATGGATTCCGGCGGAAAAGTTGTCCACCACGACTAGGTCTTTATCCACGAGTGTATAGTTCATACTGATTTCGGAGACTCTGTATATTCTCACAAAAGATGTGAGTAAGAGAATGAATAGGATTGTTGTCAGGAGTGTTTTGAATCTTTTTTTTATCATAAAAAATATCCGCTTTTGTTTTTGGAGTGTTTTTTATAGAATATTTTACTTGAAATCGATAATTTTCCTGCTATAATCATAGGCACAAAAATTTAGAAGGAGACAAAATGAAAAAAATTGCATTGACAATGATCTTCGCCGGTGCCACTCTTATGGCGGCAGATGGTGCAGCTCTCTACAAAGCGTGCGCAGGATGCCACGGTGCTCAGGGTGAAAAAGCCGCTCTCGGAAAATCTGCTAAAATCGGTGGTCTCGATGCCGCTACTGTTGTAAAAGATCTCGAAGGCTACAAGGCTGGTACACTCAACAAACATGGTATGGGTGGCGTTATGAAGGGTCAGGCTGCCAAACTGAGCGAAGAAGATATGAAAGCTGTAGCTGAGTATATCAGCAAACTCGGTAAGTAATTCTACTTCCTCTGCCGTCTTTGGACGGCATCTGTCACATCTACATCGTTCGTTTTAGAGAAACAATGGATTTTTCAAGCAAAATCGCCTTTCCAGATACACTGTTTATCCAAGATATAGACGGGGAGAAACTCATCTATAATATGCAGGAGAATAGCTATTTCGCTCTCAAAGCGATATCGAGAGAGATTTGGGAGTACCTATACGAGGGTAGAAGTCTCGAAGAGACGCTCAATATCCTACTCGAAAAGTATGATATAGATAGAGAAATCCTCGAGAGAGATATGGAGAGTTTCATTCACTCTCTCATAGATAGCCGTCTTCTCTCTCTCGAACCTTCAGAGCAACACTCCTGAATCAGCTTCTCCAGCCTATCGATTCTTTCGATCAGTTCGGCGATTAGACTGTCACTCTCCCTTTCATCCGTCACTCTCTTGCTCTCTTCGCCCTCGCTCTCCTGCTTCTCAGGAAGAAGAATCTTTACGACCTTTTTCCCGTTTTCCTCTCTCTCTATGCTTCGAAGCTCTCCGTTCCTGAGCCTTTTTACCGTCTGATATATGCTTATTCGTTCGAGTTTCGCATACTCTTTGATGCTTAGCTCCCTCATTTATTCTCCTGTATTGTCTCAATCTTGCTCTCTGCACCTTCAATCTCGTGATTTTTGCGAGATGCTCACTATAAGTTTTGCTAAAAAGATGTCTTCCAAAAAGATCTCTTACGAAGTAGAGGTACTCCTTTCGAGATCTCTCGAATGCTGCCTCCAGAGCATCTTCCGTTACGCTTGCGAGAATTTCTGGAGGCAATCCGTAATACCTGTATGTATTGTATCTGCTATTGTCGTGTCTTATCCTGTATGCACTGACCGTTTTGTCGGAGTATTTACCATAGTTGAGTGTGGCGTCGAGTTGGAGTTTCATGCCTCTCTCGAGGCGATTGTAGATAACTGCCGAGATATTTTTCATCTCCTCGCTTCTCCAAGTCTCCTTTTGTATGATGGATGCTATTATGAGATAACGCCTGAAACTCTCTGGATTGTACTCTCCAAGATATTTTAGGGCAAATTTTCTGAATATATCTTCGCTCTTTTGCGTCATATATGCCATAGCCGCTCTGGCATCGAGTCTGTATGGGAGTCTGTAGTAGCCCGCGACTATGCCCCCCTCTTTGTAGGGGGAATAGTATCGATACCATCTGTAGAGTCGGGCTTTGTCCAGATTCGCCTGAGTACAAAAGGTCTTGAAAAATATCTCCAGAGTGTCACCGCTATAGAAAACGACCCGTCTGGTCTTCTCCCTCTCGAGCTTTTGCAGACTTGCGAGAAATTCGTTTGCACTGCAGAAGCTATCGACTCTCACCCAGCCTTTTTTCGGCTTGGAGTATAGATATCGTAGAGCGATATAGTCGTAGCTATTCAGTGGTGCACCCTGACGAATCAGCGAGTTGACAATCTCCTCTTCGCTTTTGTCCGGGATGTAGTAGAGCCCTTTGAAGACCCTCTTTTCGAAAAAATAGGGATATATGTATGTATAGAGACTCGCTCTTGCGATCGATACTATCAATAAAAGATATAGAAGGAATTTTTTGATTACAGATCCCCCTTTTTATAGTATTGTCATTGAATACCGATATCTCGAGATATCGGTATGGTTTCCGAGTATCCTCAAAGTCGCCTTAGGGGTCATATCCCTTTCCTTGTTTTTGTGTAAGTATTGTGAGCAATCTCAAGCTTCATATCGATCTCTATTAGAGTATATATCTCGTGCTGTCTTCACTCTCTATGATAT
>OFBZ01000021.1_pt1 | contig 27194 bp, 28 predicted proteins | sample 1520731 | NCBI WGS metagenome assembly OFBZ01 (sample SAMEA3696450, study PRJEB22514) | metagenome | biome: water; feature: marine; material: hydrothermal vent | place: Pacific Ocean | collected 2014-08-16 | depth 1514 m
CATGATTGCTCATTTAACACAGAGATGATTCCTTGTACATGTACACATTAGCATTAAAATGACGGGTCTAGTGGGATTCGAACCCACGACAGCCGGATTAAAAGTCCGGTGCGCTACCTGGCTGCGCTATAGACCCCGCCAAGATACATAAACTGTATAATTTAGTCTTTTACAGATTATCGGTAGCTGGAAACTTTAAAATTGATAACTTTGAGCGAATAGTTAAGCCCTTGTAGTATAGCCCGGTCTAGAATTCGGCCCTGTCACGGCTGAGACGCGTGTTCAAATCCCGCCGAGGGCGCCATTATTTTATTAATGAAAAAATTTCATCTAGAATGTTTTTGTTTGCTGCAGCAACAAAAGATAACCGTGTATCATAGTTGAGATCAGAGTCAAGTGGCTGCAAATTTTCATCTAGAATTAAACCGCCAGCCTCTTTAATCAAAAGATATCCTCCAGCTAGATCCTGAATTCTTATTTTTTTTCGTAGATCAATAAAAATATCAATTAGACCTTCTGCGAGCATAGCCATCTCTAGGGCATTTGCACCCATATGTCTAATATGGTGGTGTTTTTCAAAAATCGGTGTAAGTCTATTCATTAATTCTGGTGATGAGCCAGAACTATTAATTCCAACAATTTTGTATAATGGTTTTTCTTTATGTACAGAAATTTGCTTGTCATTTTTGAAAGCACCTTTATCCTTTGAAGCAGAGTAAAGATCTCCCGTTGAAAGATTTGTAACTACAGCATCTGTCACCGAGCTAAGTTTTTCTTCCGTTGAAAATGCTAGCGAACAACAAAAAAATGGCATTCCTCTTACAGCATTTGCTGAACCATCTATCGCATCCATTATTATGAAGCCCTTTGGATTTGATGATAATTCAACTCTACCGCACTCTTCGCCAAGTATCACACAATCAAAATTTATTTCCTTTAAGTAGTCAATTACAGTCTTTTCTGCAACCATGTCTATGTTTCTTGAAATATCTCCTCCTGCTCCTCTCCCAAAATCTCCTGATGCCGCTTCTGCAGTTCCGGCTAGATCTTTGACATTTTCATAAACAAGTTTTGAAACAGTGCGAAGAATTTCAATTGTATCCATAGATGATTTCAAACAGAAGATAATTTAAATGAAAATTTTTTGAAGGCATAAATATCAATTTGTAAAGATTACTCTGTGAGTGGAAAAGATGAATCTGTTACCAGTAAGAATTCCTTAATGGGAACAAAAGCAGGAAAGAAGATAATCAAACAGGGCTTATTCAAGTCTAAGGGATATAGACAATTCAAACAGTACAAGGAAGAATATGAGACAAAGTTTCCTGAATTTGCAACGCGATTTACAAATGCTTTATTACAACAGATCAAATCTGATTCATCTCCTAATGTTACGCAGCAGAAATTTGGAGAGGAAGTGGGCTCAACCGAAATTATTTTAGAATCATCACAAATTGATCCAATCAAGTCAAAGCTTGAAAGCTTCGATATTCTAAATGATAGGGTTTTAAGAATTCTAAATTCTAATTTTGTGAAAATGACTTTTCCTGTGTTTAATGCACTGTTTGATGCATCAACGGAATATTTTCAGGATAAAAATTCGGAACTCAGAGAAGATATTGTTGATGGGCACATTATAGCAATTGACCTCAGTGAGCCTATGGACAGAATTGTTGACAAAGATGAAGACTTGGATTATCTGGATGATTACAAGTTGATGAATCCATACATACTAAAGATAGCTAGAGAGAAAATTGCAAAAGGTGGAGAGGAAGTTTTAAAACAATTTGAAAATGGATTCAAGGATGCTAGAGTTGGTCAATATCTTGATACTAAATTAAAACAAAATCCCACGGCAATTACCGACAAAGAACTTGACGAGAGTTATAAAAAATATCGTTCTGTTATGGGCACAGCCGGTTCTAACATGGCACTTTCACGAGAGCCACTAGGGGAAATCTTTCGAATAGGAATGGGCAAAGCTTCTGAGTCAGTTGGATGTGGAAATGAGATTGAAGACTCTATTAGAGATAGGGCTGTAAAAATTCCATCATGGCCATTGTATTACAGTCTATCTACAAATGATGTCAAAAAGGGATTTGAACTAACTATGGAAAGAAGCCAAACGTATCTGGGTGATGCAAGAAAAGCACTTGAACTTTTACCTGAAAGCTTCTCTCACAGACCATTTTTGGAATTTTTATTTTTAACCGTGGAGCATTATAACGAATTTTGGTTTAAGAGACTACAAAAGGAAAACATCTGGTCAGATCTTGCGACTAAATTACCAAAGTGATTTTTAATGATGTGGTCAGAAAAATACCGTCCAAATAACTTTCTTGATTTAATTGGTAATGAGGAATCTAGAAAATTATTTGTGGAATGGTTTACAAATTGGAAAAAGGGAATAAAACCAATTCTGCTAGTAGGTCCGCCGGGTATTGGTAAAACAACCCTAGCTAATCTTGCTGCAAAACAATTTGGTTACGATCTTATCAGTCTTAATGCAAGTGATGTAAGAAATAAAAAAAACATTAATGAGATTCTGAGCCCAGTTTTGGGAAATCAAACTGTCTTAGGAACTCCAATGATTTTCATCGATGAGGTAGATGGTGTACATGGAAGAGCAGATTACGGTGGTGGTGAGGCTATAATCAAGATCTTGAAGGAGCCTACTGTACCAATAGTTCTTGCCGCAAACACAGATTCATCAGACAAGATGAAAAGCATCAAAAAAGTTGTGAAAACAATAGAGCTGAAACCATTATCGCCAAAACTGTTGCGGCTTCACCTCAATAGAATACTGCAACTTGAGGGAGTAAAAATTGACTCTGATTCTTTAGCAAAACTTGTTACAAAATCAAGAGGTGATATCCGCTCCATGATTAATTTCACACAGGCAAGAGTTACTGGTTTTGATCCACCCACTGAAAAATCCTTTGAAACATTGGATGTTGAAGAAGGGGTCAATGCGTTTTACAAAGCAAACTCGATCGATGAAGCTAGATCTGTTCTGTATTCTCTCAGAATAAACCCAAGAGAAAAAATTAATGCATTTTATTCTAGTATTATAACAAGCAAGATTTCTGTGGATGACATGCAAAATTTTTTACAGGTAATTTCTGAAGCTGATATGTTATATGGGAAAATTATGAAAACACAACAATGGCGTCTATTACGATATCTAGACGCTATACTTTTGGGATTGTATAAAAAAGATATTCCCATTCGTTATTCCAAGTATAATCTTTCATGGCAACTTCTTAACAGACTCAGGTGGGATGGTACAAAAATAAAGTCCATTATTGGCTCTCTGGCAAAAACGATGCATGTTTCAAAAAGCACTTTTTCAACTCTTTATTTTCCATTCTTACTCTATTGCATTAAAAATAAAAAAATAGATTTGGAATTTGATGAATCCTTAGAAGAGATTGTAGAGAAGGAGGTTGCTTTAATTAAATGAGCTGGATAAAAATGCCACTCAAATATGATGGTAAATGCGTTGTCTGTAATCTGACGGTTAAGAAAAACGAGGTTGGATTTTGGTCTAGGGGCATTGGAGTTAAACATGAAAAATGTGCAGAAAAAAATGAAGATCTTAAGTGCATTATTTGTGGTGGTCCAGTCGGGTGTCCAAATTGTGAATTTATTGAAGATTGTAATCCCCAAGCTGTATCGCCACTATGTATATGTAAAAAATGTGAGCAATTAGAAGATCCATTTATTTCATACAAAAAGGCGGTCGCCGAAAAATTTCCTGTGCTAAATATTAAAATTTGACCAGAATTAGATAATTTTGTTATTATGCATTCTGATAAAATTGATGAATTTTTAAAAAAAAGAAAGACGGCTGACCAAGCAGGTGGTCAGGATCGTATTGCCAAGCAACATGAAAAAGGCAAACTTACAGCAAGAGAACGAATTAATCTATTACTTGATGAGGGAAGTTTTGTCGAAATTGATGCATTAGCTACACATCATTACCATCAGTATGATATGCAGAAAAAGAAATTCTATGGTGATGGTGTGGTTGGAGGATATGGAACAATAAACGGAAGACAAAGCTATGTGTTTGCTTATGATTTTACAATTTTAGGCGGTACCCTAAGCAAGATGGGTGCAAAAAAAATTACAAAATTGATGGATCATGCAGTGCACAATGGGTGTCCAATTATTGGAATAATGGATTCAGGCGGTGCCAGAATTCAGGAAGGAATACAAAGTCTTGATGGATTCGGTGATATTTTTTATCACAACCAATTGGCGTCAGGTGTTGTTCCACAAATTACTGCTAGCATTGGACCGTCTGCTGGTGGTGCGGTATATTCTCCCGCAATGACTGATTTTGTTATAATGGTGGATAAATTAGGAACTATGTTTGTTACGGGACCTGACGTTGTAAAGACAGTTCTTGGAGAAGAGGTTTCGTTTGACGAATTGGGTGGAGCAATGACACATGGTACCAAAAGTGGTGTGGCTCACTTTGTTGTAAAAAATGAATACGAATGTATGGATTATATCAAGACTCTACTACCATACATCCCACAAAACAATACTGAAGAGCCTTCAACTGTACAAAATGATGACGATCCAAACAGGCTGGATCATAATCTAATTAACCTTCTTCCTGATGACTCGTTAAAACCCTATGATATGAAAGAGATTATTCATTCAATAGTTGACAATCATAACTTTTTTGAGGTTCATGAATTGTTTGCCCAGAACATTATTGTAGGTTTTGCTAGGATGAATGGAAAAACGATCGGTATAGTTGCAAGTCAACCATTATATCTTGCTGGCGCACTTGATATTGATTCCTCAAACAAAGCTGCGCGCTTTATTAGATTTTGTGATTGTTATAATATTCCGATTGTTACCTTAGTTGATACTCCTGGCTACATGCCTGGAACAGACCAGGAACATAACGGAATTATTCGTCATGGCAGCAAACTTTTGTACGCTTATTCTGAAGCAACAGTTCCAAAGATCACTATTGTGATTGGAAAAGCATATGGTGGAGCTTACATTGCGATGGGCAGTAAGAATCTGAGAACAGACATTAATTATGCGTGGCCAACTGCACGAATCGCAGTTCTTGGTTCTGAGGCAGCTGTTAAGATTATGAACAGGAAGGAACTTGCTAGTTCAAAGGATCCTGAAGCTCTAAAAAAACAATTGGTAGATGAGTTTACTGAGAAATTTGCAAATCCATATGTTGCTGCATCTAATGGAACAGTTGATACAGTTATTGATCCTGCTGAAACTAGACCTATGGTTATCAAAGCCCTTGAAATGCTTTCCAATAAACGAGACAGGCAATTACCTCGAAAACATGGAAACATGAATCTGTGATTCAGATGATAAGTAAGGTACTAATTGCTAATCGTGGAGAAATAGCATTACGTGTCATTAAGACGTGCAAAGCACTTGGCATAAAGACAGTAGCTGTATATTCTGATGAAGACAGAAACTCTCTTCATGTAAAAAAGGCCACAGAATCATATCATATAGGCGAGGCTGCTCCTGCTAAAAGCTATCTTAACCAGGAGAAAATTCTTGATGTAATTTTATCCTCTGGCGCAGATGCTGTTCATCCTGGTTATGGATTTTTATCAGAAAATCCAGATTTTGCGGGTTTGTGCGAAAAAAACAAAGTTACATTCATTGGACCATCTGCTGCATCAATGGATCTTTGTGGTGATAAGCAGCAATGTAAGGCTGCAATGCTTAAGGCGAAAGTACCAACCGTGCCTGGAAGCCCAGATTTAGTAAAAGATGCTGATGAGGCAGAAAAAATTGCAAATGAAATTGGCTATCCTGTAATGCTAAAATCTGTTTATGGTGGTGGTGGTCGTGGAATTAGAATTGTAAACACTGATCAAGAATTACAAGATGCATATGAAATAGTTACAGGAGAGTCAATTGCAGCAGTAGGAAAATCTGCAATTCTTGTAGAAAAATTCCTTGCACAAACTAGACATATTGAATACCAACTTGCCAGAGATAAACATGGTAATACTGTTCATATATTTGAGAGAGAGTGTTCAATTCAAAGACGTAACCAGAAATTAATTGAACAGACTCCTTCACCAATAGTTGATCAAGAAACAAGAGATAGAATTGGAAAACTAGTTGTAAATGCGGCACAGGCGGTTGATTATACTAATCTTGGTACTGCAGAATTTCTTAGAGCAGAGAATGGAGAATTTTACTTTCTAGAGATTAACGCTAGATTACAAGTTGAGCATCCAATAACCGAGTTTGTATCTGGGTTAGATCTTGTTAAGCTACAATTAGATATTGCAAACGGTGAGCCAATTCCATTCAAGCAATCTGATCTTAAAATGAATGGTTATGCAATTGAATGCAGAATCAATGCAGAAGATACATTTTTGGACTTTGCACCATCAACAGGTCCAATACCAGCTGTTACTATTCCATCAGGACCGGGTGTTAGATGTGATACATATCTTTACCCAGGATGTACGGTATCACCATTTTATGATTCTCTAATGGCGAAACTTGTCACGTGGGGACAAACATTTGAAGAGTCAAGATTAAGGATGCTTAACGCATTAAATGACTTTTACATTCAGGGTGTAGAAACTTCAATTCCTCTTTACAAAACAATTTTAGAAACTGAAGAATACAAGAACGGAGAACTCTCAACAAACTTTTTGAAAAGATTTGGTATCATAGATAGGCTAAAAGAAGATCTAAAAAACCAAAGAAAGGATAAACAAATTGCAGCAATTGCTGCAGCAGTAATGCATTCAACATTTTTCCAAAGCAGAGTAAAATCATCAACTGTTACAAACCCACGGTGGAAAAGCCGAATGGATAGATAAGAAATGGAATTCAAACTTGAAGATATAGAAGAAACTTTCAATGGAGAGATTGTTAGTAAGATTTCAAATAATGAGTATCTAATTAAGATTCAGGATAAAGAACATCACATCCAAATTCTTGATATTAATTCTTGTGGAATGGAATTCGTGTTGGATAATCATTATCACAACGTAAACTATCTCGAAAATCAAACTGGAGAAATGAAAATCGTTCTAGATGGCGTATTACTAACAATTAACAAGAATTCCAAATTTGATAAGATTGTTTACAAGAGTTCAGGCGGGGCTGATGTTGGTTCTGCGCAGAAAAGCCTGAGAAGTCAAATTCCCGGAAAAGTTGTTTCTATAGAAGTCAAGGTTGGTGATAAAGTCAAAAAGGGTGATGTTGTGTGTGTTTTGGAATCAATGAAGATGCAAGTATCTGTCAAATCCCATAAAGACGGTGAAATAAAAAATCTAAAAACAAAAGAAGGAAACTCCGTTAACAAAAATGACATCTTGGCTGAAATTGAATAAAATTAATTTCCTTTCTTAAGGAAATCTATAATCTCTTGATAATTTGGTTCTTTTAGTGGGTCTTCTGAAACCCATTTGTATACTATGGTACCATTTTTATCAATGATGAATACAGAGCGTTTTGCAAAATTATAGTCCTTTAGATGCAAAAGGTCTGGCACTAAAATATCATAATCTTTTATCGTTTTGCTATTGTAATCACCAAGTATTGGGAAGCTAAAATTATTTTTCTCAGCAAATGCTTTGTTTGCAAATGGACCATCATTGCTAATTGCAACAATCTGTGCACCCAGATTTGAAATTTCATTCCACGAATCTCTAAAGGTGCATAGTTCGGTCTCACAAACCGGAGAACTAGCGGCAACAATAAACGACAAAACCAATTTTTTATCCAAAAACTCACTCAATGTCCTCATTTTCAAATCAGGATCTGCAAGCTCAAAGTCTGGAGCAGAATCTCCAACATTCAAGACCATATGTTAAATATTAAAATGCATTATATCAATCATAAGGAACAAAGATTGAATTGACATTTTTCGATCGTTAATAATCTAAATAGATTTTTATATTCTCCAACGAGACTCAAGCTACTTTGGTAGGCGAAACCGTTGCAGGTTATAGCAATGTATTGTTTATGTTTGGGTTTGCGGTACTAGCTTTGGCGCCTGCCCTAGTCATATCTAGAATGATTTCACCACGTACAAAAAGTAACCCAGTCAAATTCTTGCCCATGGAATGTGGTCAAGTTCCTTCAGGGGCAGGACGTACTCACTTCATGATGCAATATTATGCCTACATCCTAATGTTTGTTATATTCGATGTAATGGCTATCTTCTTGTACGCATGGGGTAGCACATTATTAGATCTACCAAAGACGGCTACGCTCCCAATACTTGCATTCTTGGCTATAATGTTTGCCGCAATGGCATTTGCACTTTATCAAACAAAGAGGAAGAACATATGGTAGACGACCTTGTAACCTCAAAACAGTCCAAGGGATTAACCATAGTAGATCAAGTTAATTCTCACAACGCTAATGTCTTTATTGGAAAATTAGGTGATATACTTTTCAAAGCAGTTGACAAACCATTGGGAATGGCTATCAACTGGGGACGTTTATGGTCTTTGTGGCCTGTTCACATTGAGACTGCATGTTGTAGTGTGGAGTTTGGTGCAGCATCAGGTCCAAGATATGATGTGGAACGATTTGGCATTATAGAGGCTTTTGGAAGTTTAAGACAATGTGATCTTGTGGTTGTACAAGGCACAATTACCAGAAAGATGGCACCAAGGCTTCGTTTGGTATATGATCAAATGCCCGAACCAAAATATGTTATTGCAATGGGTGCATGTGCTATCACTGGAGGATTATATTTTGATTCATACAATGTATTGCCTGGAATAGATGGCATATTACCTGTAGATGTTTATGTACCTGGATGTCCTCCAAGACCCGAAACTCTGATTCAAGGATGCATGTTACTTCAAGAGAAAATTAAACGGATGAAACCACGGTAAGTGACTAAAATGAGTTCTACCGACAGCACAGAGATTGCGAAGACTGATGACTCGTCACTTGCTTCCGATCTCGATAAATCATTATCTGACTCAATCTCAAAAAAGTTTTCAAACGTTGAAATTGCATATGTAAAACCAGACAGAATTCGTGTAAATGTAAAAAAGGAAGATATTATCGATGTTGCATCTTTTATTCGTGACGAACTTAATTTTGATCATGCAGAGTCAGTAAGTGGAGTTGATTATCCAGAAGACAAACAAATTGAAGTTGTGTATCACTTGGGCTCCTACACTGATACATCACTTGATAAAAAAATTCTTGCTTTAGCTACACGAACACCACGTGAAGACAACCCACGTCCTGGTAACGATAGTACAATATTACCAAGTTTACGCGATGTTTTTCCAAGCGTTTCATTTCATGAAAGAGAATGTTTTGAGATGCTGGGAGTTTATTTTGATGGTCATCCTGATAATAGACGGTTATTATTACCAGAAGATTGGGCAGACATACCACCACTCAGAAAAGACTTTAGAATTAAGGGAAGATAAAAAATGAGCAGTCAAGTATATCCAAAGGGTAAAGAAATTCTTCCGGGTCTTCAGATAGAAAAAGTTGATGATAGAATAATGACTCTTAATGTTGGTCCTCAACATCCTGGTTCCGGTCATATGCGAATCATCATTAAAGTTGATGGCGATTATATTGTTCATACTGATCCAGATCCTGGTTATGTACATAGGGGAGAAGAAAAGATGGCTGAATATAGAAATTATATAACAAACATTCCTCACCTTGAAAGACCAGTTATTCACGATTCATGCAACATTCTATATCCATACTGTCTTGGGGTTGAAGAATTACTTGGATTAGAGGTTCCAGAACGAGCTAAGTATCTTAGAGTAATCGCTGCTGAACTCAATCGATGTGTGTATATAGAATATTGGCTTGCCATCTATGGTATTTTCCTTGGTCATTCTACAATGTTCATGTGGCCTGTTGGGGATCGTGAACTATTGATAGACCTATTAGATAAGATGACGGGAGCACGTGTTACCCATGCGTACTTTGTTCCTGGTGGAGTCAGAAATGATGTTCCTCCCAACTTTGAGGATGTTTGTTTGAGACAAGTAAACTATTTTGAGAAAAGGCTTAAAGAATATGCTGATGTTTTTTACGACAATCCAATTCTAATTTCAAGAACTAAGGATACAGGTATTTTATCACGTGAAGATGCCATTAAACTTGGCACAACTGGTTCTGTTTTGCGTGCAAGCGGTGTGGACTTTGACATTAGAAAGAAGGAACCATATGATGTTTACGAAGAAATGGATTTTCAAACTAATGTTCTAAAAGAAGGTGACTCTTATGCTCGTTCTAAAATTCCTTGGCTTGACATGTTTGAAAGTTGTAGAATAATTAGGGATGCACTGAAAAAGATGCCAAAGTCTGGTTCTGTCAGAGTAAAACTAAAACCAAAGCCAAAGGGCGGAGACACTGAGGTTTATCGTAGGGTTGAATCTGGCAGAGGTTCACTTGGAATGCACATTGTTTCACGTGGCTTGCCACAACCGTACAGACTAAAGATCAGCGTTCCTTCATTTAGAAATTTGATTGCTATGCCACATCTACTTACAGGCGAAAAGCTTGGAAATATGCCAGCTGTTTACTGGAGTTTAAACTATTGGCCAGTGGAGGCAGATAGGTAAATGTCAGTAATTGCACCCAAGTTTAGACTTGGTTATCTTGTAAAAGGTATTACCGACAATATATTTTGGATTATTGTACTACTTACTTTGATTGGCATTCCAGTAGTTCAGATAGTTCTGATCTACATAGATTTTCCCGTAATTGATGGAGAAATTTGGAATCCATTTAGGGTATTTGATGCCATGACGCACCCAGAAAGAGCATTACCACTTGTAAAAAATTTCATGCAAACCGATCTTTTCAAGGTTGTGGCATTTCCCGGATTTGGATTTGCAGCCTTGATTGCAGCTGCAGTTATATTTATTGAAAGAAAGATGTTGGCAAAACTACAGCTAAGAGTAGGACCATTTTACTGTGGAAAAGTTGAGGGCATCCTACAACTAATGGCCGACGGTTTAAAATTAATTTCCAAGGAAATAATAATTCCAGCAAAAGCTGACAAGCCACTTTTCTGGGCAGTTCCTGTTCTGTTTGCTGCAACCGCAGGCGCATTTGTTGCCCTGATACCTGTTGCACCTGGATGGGTTGTAGCTGACATTGATTTGGGCTTGTTAGCAGTGTTTGCCGTAATAGGATTTTTCCCAATAATTACCGTTTTAGCAGGATGGGCTTCTAATAGCAAATTCCCGTTTATCGGAGGCATTAGGGCCCTTTACCAAATGGTTTCATTTGAAATTCCATTAATTCTCTCACTTTTGGGAATTGTAATGCTAACGGGAACTCTTAATTTATCTGAGATTGTTGAGAGCCAAGTCAATTTTCCATGGATCGTCTTCATGCCGATTGGGGCAATTGTATTTTTCATTTGTATACTTGCTGAACTTGAAAGGATTCCATTTGATCTGCCTGAAGCAGAAAGTGAAATTGTGGCAGGCTGGTTAACTGAATTATCTGGAATGATGTACGGTCTTGTTCAGCTAGGTTCTTATCTCAAGCTTTACGCCTTTGCAGCACTTTTTGTTGTATTGTTTCTAGGTGGATGGAACGGTCCATCGGTTTTTCCAATGGAGCCAATGGCTGAAGTTATCACTGATGGTATTGTTATAATGCCAGACGCTCTTGTTATAAAAGATATTCCAGGTCTGCCATTGTTCGCAGGGGAGATGATAAACGGAACAATTTGGTTTGTTCTCAAAACAGCTGCAGTAATCTTTTTCATACTTCTTCCAAGGGGAGTTTTTCCACGTGTTAGAATTGATTTGCTGTTAAAAATTGGCTGGTACAAGTTAATTGTGCTAGCTTTTGTTAACATCTTCATTGCCTTAGCTTTGGTGTACAGTGGCATCATAGGACCAGGAGGTATAATGTAATGGGAACTGCATCTGGAATAATCAAAGCACTTAACTCTGGCGTTAAACATATTGCAACTAAACGTTTTACATTTAGATATCCTGAGCAGAAACTAAAGTTTGTAGGAGATGGTTATCAATATGATCCTAATAGCGGTGTGGGTATAGCCGGCTACAAAGGACGCCACATACTTTTTCATGACAAATGTACAGGATGCCAGCTTTGTGCTATTGCTTGCGAAGATATTGCAGAAGCAATAGCTATGCCAAAAGTAGAGGAAGAATGGAAACATAATAAGAAAGCCATAATGCCTCAGATTGATTATGGCAAGTGTGTATTTTGCGGACTTTGCGTTGACGCGTGTCCTTTCTATGCTTTGTACATGACAAATGACTATGAGCTGTCTTCATTTACCAAAGAAGCCCTAATCTATACTCCTGCACAGCTACAAGTAAAACCAAAAGTTGACCAAGACGTAGAAATTCAGATTGATGAAAAGGGTGCTAAACATGGTTGATACACTTTTCCTTGGAATTGCAGTTTTAACAATAGTTTCTGCAATAGCAGCGCTTGAGATGCGTTCACTAATTTATGGTGGCTTAGCTTTAATGGGAACATTAGGAGGTATTGCAGGCTTTTTCATTCTGTTAGATTCACCGTTTGTAGCATTATTCCAGATTGCTGTGTATGTTGGCTCTATTGCTGTACTGATTTTGTTTGTTATTATGCTGGTAAAGAGGGAATTAATCTTTCAGAAGAAAGAGGATCCAAAACGAAGGTATGCGGGAATAGGTCTTATGTTGATAATAATGATCTCATTAGGAGCTGTAATATTCAATTCAGGTCTTTCCTCCATCACCACTGAGGAACCACCAGTTGATTACAGAGAGATTGGTAAGGACTTTCTGACATATTATTGGCCTGCGCTTGTTGTTATGGCGCTTGTATTATCAAGTTCAATTACTGGTGCGATGGTCTTGGCACGAAGACATGATGGAGTAGAAGATGAGCAACGAACTGATTGATTTTGTAATTGTTTCTGTTGCCCTTTTGGCAATTGGTATTTATGGTTTATCAGTAAAGCGAAATTTCATTCGAATGCTATTTGCGGTTGAAATTATCATAAATGCAGCTAACCTAAATCTAGTTGCATTTGCAAGATTTTTACCACACAGTGGTGGGCAAACATTTGCATTATTTTCCATTGCAATAGCGGCTGCAGAAGTTGCAGTTGGACTTGCACTTATCATTGTAGCATACAGAATGTACAGTAACATCGATGTAGCTGACTTTAGGAGCTTGAAAGGATAATGGAATATGCATTACTTCAGGCAGTCTTCCTGCCCCTCCTACTCTCGCCTCTAGCCTATATTATTGGAAGAAAGGTTGGTCATACTGCCGCAACCTGGTTTACATTTGGATTATTGCTTTACTGCACCATTCTTATCATCACTGCATCTATTGGTGAAACCTACGAAGAACATTATCCCTGGACTGAGCTCTTTGGCGAATTTGGATTTATGCTTGACGGCTTAGCAGCCCCATTTGCAATAATGATCTATGTTTTGTGTACAATACTTGCGTTATATTCCAAACCTTACATGCTACATAAATTTCAGGATCATTTCAAAGAGCAACCACCAAAACCTGTCTATCAAAGTGATGGAACAACCTTAGAGTCAATATCTCTAGAAAAATTTGTAAACAGGCAGTCTGGCGTGTATTATGCACTGTTTCTAGTTTTTTCAATGGGAATGCTTGGAACAGTACTTGCAACAAATCTGATTGAATTTTATATCTTCTTTGAAGTAATGCTAATTCCTGCATTTCTTTTGATAGGATTCTGGGGCGATTACCCAAGACTTAGAATTGCGCTCATGTTCTTCTTCTGGACACATGTTGGTGCAGTAATTCTTCTCTTAGGATTGTTAGCTATAGGTCTTAACGTTGGCAGCTTTGATTTCGCTGACATTAATGAGGCTGCTATTCCACCTGATATTCTATTTCCTGCAGCTGTAGCAATCATAATTGGTTTAGGTGTAAAACTTGCAGCGTTTGGATTTCATATCTGGTTACCATATGCTCATGGGTCTGCACCAACTCCCATCAGTGCTTTACTTTCCCCTGCAATGATCGGAATTGGAGCGTATGCACTCTTTAGGTTAATTGTTGAATTTTTACCGCAAACATACGCTGATCTATCCATTTGGCTTACCATATGGGGTGTGGCAACAATGTTCTACGGTGGCGCAATGGCATTAATGCAAGATGATATCAAACGAGTCTTTGCATATTCCAGTATAAGCCAAATGGGCTATCTTCTATTTGGAATTGGTTCTATCTCAACCCTTGGTCTAGCTGGAGCAGAAATGATGTATGTTTCTCACGCACTTGGCAAAGGCTTGCTCTTCATGTCAGCTGGTATCATAATTGTACAAGTGGGTACGCGAAGCCTTTCAAAACTTGGAGGACTTGGAAGTAAATTGCCAATAACTGCTGTATGTGCAGTGATTGGGGCTCTTACAATTATGGGTGTACCACCTACTAGCGGATTTATGGGAGAATGGATGTTGTTTTATGGCGTATTAGAAACTGCACTGGAAGAAGGAAATGATGTGAGATCCTTAATGTTTGCACTTGGATTGGTAGCCACAGTTCTTACAATGTCGTATATGCTTTGGATGTTAAAGAGAGTCTTTTTTGGAAAACTCCCCGAAAATTTTTCCAAAGTAAAAGAAGGCAGTTGGTATATGCTTTCACCAATGATGGTACTTGCCGGATTTACAATCGTGCTTGGAATTTATCCTGACATTTTCTTACAAAAAATCATGCCGTACATGCAGGGAGTTTTGGGAGGATAGGAAATGGCAGCAGAGATTATTGCGACTGAGGGTGAAGCAATGTATGCTTGGTTGATTTGGATTCTTCCATTCATTGCAGCTCTAATTATTCCAGCAGTTGCAAAGGTATCAAAACTTTCAACCGGAAGAGTTGCTGTTGGATTTGCTGCAATGAGTGCTATTTCAGCTGCGATATTACTTCCAATGGCACTTGACGGGCATGAGATTCATGATCAGATTGATTGGATTTCTGCTCTTGGCTTAAAGGCTGGAGTTTTAGCTGATCCTCTTTCAATAATTATGGCAAACGTTGTAGGATGGATTTCATTCCTGATCATGTGTTACAGTACTGGATACATGAAAGGAGACAGGGACATTGTTCGATTCTGGTTTTGGATGATGTTCTTCATCGGTTCTATGCAGCTGATAGTATTATCTGATAACCTACTTCAATTATTCTTTGGATGGGAAGGAGTAGGACTTGCATCTTATGCTTTGATTAGCTTTTGGTATCGCGATAAGAAGAAACACCACGTTGGACAAGAAGGTCGTAGTGCACTTGGTGTTATGGAATACTTTTCCCCAACACATGCTGGAATGAAGGCTTTCATCATGACCAAAGTAGGTGACATAATGATGCTTGCTGGAATGTTCCTCATCTTTGCATTTGCTGGAACATTTGGATTAAGAGAACTAGTCAACGAAACTGGTTGGGCAGTTGAAATGTCTGCTCAAGGATTACTGGTTCCCGCCTTTGTACTGTTGTTTGGTGGTGCAATGGGTAAATCTGCACAATTCCCACTTAACGAATGGCTTTTAGAGGCTATGACCGGTCCTACTGCTGTATCTGCATTGATTCATGCAGCAACAATGGTCAAGGCTGGTGTATTTTTGGTTGCAAGAATTGGACCAATTGTATTTGCATTAGCAGCTGCTGGAATCCTGGCAGATCAATTCTTTGAAATTATTGCTTGGGTTGGTGCGATTACTGCATTATTGCTTGCAACTCAGGGAATGGTTAATCCTGAAATCAAGAAAGTTTTGGCATATTCAACTGGTTCACAAATTGGTTACATGATGATGGCTCTTGGTGTTGCTGGTTTATCACAACAATATGTTGATGGGTATACCGCTGGATTCTTCCACATGATCTCCCATGCAATGTTCAAGGCTTCGCTATTCATGGCTGCTGGCTCGTTGCTGCACGTTGTTGGTTCACGGTTTATGACAGATATGGGTGGTTTGCGAAAAAAAATGCGGAAAACATATGCGTTCATGTGGGCTGCAGGTCTTGGACTGATGGGAGCTCCATTTATCACCACAGGATTCTGGAGCAAAGATGCAATTTTTGCTGCTGTCTACGAATCAGGAAATGAGTGGGCATTACCAATTTTCATCATAGCAGTTTTGACCGCTGTCATTACAGCATTTTATACCACAAGAATGATTGGCATGGTATTCTTTGGCAAAGAAAGTAAACATGTTCAAAAGATGGAGAGTGATGGTCACCATATACATGAAGCACCAAAATCAATGTGGATTCCATACGGAATTCTTGCAGTGCTAACAATTGGAATAGGAATAATTGGATTTTCAGCTGAAGAAGGAATTCATCACCTATTTACTGAATATCTTGACGAATCATTTGGTATTCATTCACTGCATGTTGATGGAGAACTTTCTGAATCATTAGGATTCTTGTCAGGACTTAATCCAATTGCTGTTGGCGCATCATTGATAGCTTTTGCAGTTGGCTTTGGTCTTGGATATATCTTCTATATCGGCCGTTGGGTAGACCCTGCCAAGTTTATCAATTCAAATATTTTCTTTTATTCTTTGCACAAAGTAATCCTAAACCGATGGTATCTTAACGCAATGATTTATTGGTGCTTTGTTATTGCACCTTTATGGACTTGCAGAGCTATATGGAGATACTTTGAGAAAACTGTAATTGACACTGGCATGAATGTTGGATTAGAACGTTCAGTCAGGTTTGGAGCTAAAGTTGTACAAGGAACCCAGACTGGTGTACCACAATCATATCTTTACGTATTTGGAGCAGGACTTCTGTTTGTAGTTCTGATATTGTTGATATAGGTGATATGAGATGATTGATCTAACATCAACTCCGATAATTATTCTTGTAATTCTAGGTAGTGTGGGTGTTGCTTTACCGGTGGTCAGTATTGCGCTGAAAGAAAGACCCTCGATGATATCTTATGGTATAGCAACTCTCATTGCTTTATTCGCCTCAATCGGTTATGTTCTATATCAGCTTGCGCTTGATCATGTGGCACCTGCCGCAATTTTTTCACAGGACGTACTGGTTGACGATGCATTTGGTGCATTATTTGCAATTGCCATGCTAATTGTGGCAATATTCACTACAGTTGGTTCATTCAGTTATATGAAAAACAAGGCTAATCCATCTGTCTATTTTTCACTGATTCTACTTTCTGCCATAGGAATGGTTCTTGTAGCATACGCTACAGATCTGGTAATGCTTTTTGTTGCCTGGGAACTCATGAGCATTCCAACATACATACTAGTAGGATTTTTGAAAAAGGATCCAATCTCTAACGAAGCTGCGATAAAGTACTTTTTGTTTGGCGCGCTTTCATCTGCAATTATAATTTATGGTATATCTCTTGCTTATGGTATTACTGGTTCGACAAACATAGGTGAAGTAATTCAGGGCTTTATGGTTCTTGATGCGAATTTGATTCCAATTGGACTTTTAGCTGTTGGTATGTTTATAGCTGGATTTGGCTTCAAGATGGGTCTAGTTCCATTCCATATGTGGCTGCCAGATACATACGAAGGAGCACCACCTACAATTGCAACACTACTTGCTGCTGGTACTAAAAAAGCTGGCTTTGCTGCTGCTTTGAGAGTTATAGTAATGGGTACAGTTGCATTAAGTCTTGACTGGACACTTGCTTTAGGTATTATTGCTGTAATGACAATGACAGTTGGTAACATTGCAGCCATAATGCAAAAAAACTTGGCTCGAATGTTAGCTTATTCCAGCATTGGACATGCAGGATACATCTTGATTGGTTTGTCCATTGCACCATTTTCTACTATTGGTCTTCAAGGATCTATGTTCCACATACTAAACCATGCTGTAATGAAAGGTGCAGCATTCATCGCAGTTACGGGAATTGTAACTGCATTAGCGATTACACATGTTGAAAAACTAAAAGGTCTTGCAAGGCGTATGCCTATAACATCTTTAGGATTAGTGATTTCCTTGCTTGCACTAGCAGGCGTTCCACCACTTAGTGGATTTTGGAGTAAGTTAATGTTATTTGGTTCTGCAATTGATGCTGGTACTGTAGTGTGGTGGGGTCCATGGCTTGCAGTAGCTGGCGTTCTAAACAGTGCACTGTCTTTAGCTTATTATGGTTGGATAATACGAAAGATGTACTTTGAGGGTGAGAGAGAAAAGAGAATCAAAGAACCAAAATCAATTATAGCTATAATGGCATTTTCAATAATATTTATGGTAACTATAGGAGTTTTCCCAGAACCTATAATACAATTTACAGAATTTGCAACTCCAGCAATAAACCTAGTAATTACACCGTAGTTGTTGTGAACCTAACCAGGTTTTCAAGATTATTTTTCGCCTGAGAATCTTTTATTTTTCTAATACTAAAGACCGCTCTATCCGTGTATTTTTTAAGCAGCCCTTCCATATCATTAAAAACATCTCTAGGATCTGAGCTATTCTTAATCAGAAGATTAAACAGTTTATCTTCATTCTTCCAGTCATGTAAATCATCTCTAATCTGATAGGCAATTCCAATATTTTTGCCATAATCTGCTAAAGACTCAATCTCTTCTTCAGATCCTCCTGAAATTATCGCACCCAATCTTGACGCAGTTTCAAAAGCTGTTGCAGTTTTATATTCAATTACCTTAAGATAGTCATCAAAAGTCACATCCTCGCTTGTCTCAAGCCTACCTTCAATTACTTCTCCCTCACTCATCATCATAGCAGTAGTAGCAAGATTTTTTGTTACTCTTGGATTATTGATTCTCGATGCTATGTTCAGGATTAATCCTAAAACAAAATCACCCGTTAGAACGCTGGTGTTATATCCATATTTTATATGAAATGGATCTTTTTGTCTACGTAAAGTTTCGTTATCTATTATATCATCATGAATAACTGATTCAGTATGTAGAAATTCAATTGCACAAGCAGCAGCAAAAGTGTTATCATCAATCTCGCCCACACATTCTGATGCCAAAAGAAGGATGATTGGTCTAATCCGTTTACCTCCATTTAATGCATATTTTAGAGGTTCTTTGAATTCAGATTCTGCGTATAATTCTAATTCTGAATCTAGTACAGTATTGATTTTTTTAATATATGTACTGTATTTTTCAAGCAATGGATTGATCTCTATATTCTTTCTTTCCAAAGACTTCAATTTCAAATGTTTATGAGAAATATATTAAACTTGAGTGCTCCCGTCGGGATTCGAACCCGAGTCTCAGGCGTGAAAGGCCTAAATGCTTGACCGGACTACACTACAGGAGCATAAAACCGTTCGTAACTTTAATCCATAAAATTCTTTGGTAGCTACAAAGATTTTTTTATTACCAAAATTGGATTAAAATCATGAATCATTTGATTCAAGAAATTGATCGCATTATAGAAGAACGAAGTTTGCTAAAACATCCATTCTACCAAGCTTGGTCTGATGGAAAGCTAACACGTGAATCTTTGGCAGGGTATTCCAAGGAATACTATCAATTGGTAAAAGCTGTTCCAATATTTATGGCACAACTAATGGATCATGTTCCAGAATCCTTGCATGATGAGTTTAATTTTAACCGACAAGAAGAATTTTCACATATTAGCTTGTGGGAAAGATTTGCTGGCGGGTTGGGAGTTTCTTATGAGGAATTAAACAATCATGAAGGATTGTATACAACAAATCATGCTATATCTGGGATGCATACTCTTATGTCATCATTTGTAAGCGGATCTGCTGCAATGTATGCATTTGAGAAAGAAATACCAAAAATTAGTCAAACTAAATTAGAAGGTCTGGCGGAATTTTATGGCCTAACAAGTGAAGATGTAACTAAATATTTCAAGGAGCATATGGAAGCCGATATTAGGCACACAGCATCATGGAAAAAGATTATTGATGGATTTTCCGGATATGACCAAGAAATAATCAGCGCTGCTGAAAGCTCCGTAACTTGCCAAAACTTGTTATTGGATAGCTGTTACGATGAATATTGTTAGATTCTAACATTTTTTACTAAGAAAAATTGATTTTGGGTAGGGCCTGTAACTCAGCTTGGTAGAGTACCCGACTCATAATCGGGGAGCCACGGGATCGAAGCCCATCAGGCCCATTATTTTTTTCTAGAAATTTTTCTTTAACACACTTTCAATTAGTTTTAAATCAAACATAATGTTGATTTAATTGGCTGCAATGAAGAATCAGAGTTATATCTGAAAAATGATGTGAAGGCATTTGTCTGAGCTGCCAAAAATTCAATTTGTATAATTTCAACCGGATAAAATTTTAGCGTAGTATATAAGACGAGTTTATATAGCTTCATTATGCCTGAGACAAAACCAATAGTAAGCATTGAGAACGTTGTAGCTTCTGCCTCAGTTGATCAAGCAATAGATCTTGCTGATGTTACTAAAAAATTTCCAGACACAGAATGGCATCCTGACCAATTTCCAGGGTTAGTGTTTAGATTGACGTCACCAAAAACTGCTACTTTGATTTTTCGTTCAGGAAAAATGGTTTGTACTGGTGGTAAGTCTGAAGCTATGTCGATAAAGGCTGTTCGTACAGTTGTACAAAAACTTCGTAAGGGTAAGATCAAAATAAAAAAAGATGCAGTAATTACAGTCCAAAATATAGTTGCGTCTGGTAGTTTGGGTGGAAAAATTCACCTAGAGGATGCAGCAAGAAGGTTACCACGCAGTATGTATGAACCTGAACAGTTTCCAGGGCTCATACATAGAATGGTAGATCCAAAAACTGTACTACTATTGTTTGCTTCCGGCAAACTGGTTTGTACGGGAGCAAAAAAAGAAAGTGATGTTTATAAATCTGTACATAACATACATGCGCTTCTTGAAGAAAAAAATCTTATGTTGTATGGTTAATTCTGGTTAACCTGATTTTTTATTTTTTTCAAAATTTCTTCACTAACTAATTTTTCTTGAAAAAGAACATTTGTAATTTCTAATATGTCAGTTAGTTGATGGATTTGTACACCCATATCATCCAATGCTTTATCCGCACCTTCTAATCTGTTTATGATAACATACACGTCAGAAATCAATAATCCCGATTCTTTGAGTTGCTTTATCCCATTTAAGACGGAAGTACCTGTAGTTGCAACATCATCCACCATCACCACTTTCATTCCTGCAGATGTTTTACCCTCAATGGATTTCGTGGTGCCATGTTCCTTGGGTTTATTTCGAACATAGATTAGTGGCTTAACAACTTCAATTGCAAGTGCAGATGCGACTACAAGACCTCCTGTTGGAACAGAAGCCAAGCTATCAAAATTATCCAGACCTGTTTTTTCAATGATCAAATTTTGAAGATTTTTTATCATTTTTCTAAATTGATGAGGATAACTAGGCACTAGCCTAAGATCAATATAGTATGAACTATTTTTCCCACTAGCAAGCGTAAAATCTCCAAATTTAATTATGTCATTTTTGTGCAAAAATATTGCAAACTCTTTTACAAACTCCATACAAAATCTAACTTAACTGGATTTATTTTGGTTTGTGTTTTCACTAAATTATGCCCGAAATATGGTTAAATTATGGCTCAACTGATGTTGTCTTAGATATAAAAGCAGAAAATCTTGAAGAAAAAATTGATGTAGGGGGTAAAACTCTCTCAGATTCTGAAATTGAGTCAAAACTAGGATCATTAGATATTTCAAAACCAACAGAATTTGTAGTTCTTAACACATCAGAATCAGTAAGAAAAACACTATCAATTCTATTTGAAAGATATGAGCAAAAATCAATCCCTAAACCACCAATTTTGGCAGATAGAAAAATAATGAATATCGTAAAAAACTATCTTCCAGAACACAATTCTATATCTGAATTTTCTAATGTAGAAGATTCCAACTCAAAATTAGTTTTTATTGGTGAAATGGAATTTGATGGATTGTTTGGTTATGAAACCATATCCACAAGATTATTAAAAAAATTTGGTACCGAATTAATGCTTTCAGCATATGAAAAAAGAAAAGGCGACCTGCCTTCACCAGGTCAAGATGTAGAAAATTTTCAAATTGCGAAAAAATTTTCTGAAAAATTTGATATACTTGCAATTGAGATCATTGCAAATTCAAATGGCATGTATGATTTAGCAGTAGGACACCCATCATCTACATCTTCCATATCAAAATCATTTGGAACCAATGGAACAAAAGATATTGGAAAACACAAAACTATGATAATCAGTACTGGAAAGGAGTCCAGTAACAACACATTAAGCAAATCCTTGTCATCATTGTGGAACTGCTCAGACGCAGTAAAGAATGATGGTTTTGCCATTTTGTTAGCAGAATGCAAACTTGGTATTGGTTCAGATGGAATTCAAAGTTTCATAGATGGTAGAATGAATATGGATCGTTTGAAAAAACCTTCTCAATATATAGACGGTATGGAAAATCTTCTATACATTGCTGAAATTCAAAAGAAATTTCAACTTGGTTTATTATCTATACTACCAACACATTATACAAAAAAACTAAACATGATACCATTTGATGGAATTAAACAAGTAATGGATTATGTGTTAAAAAACCAGGGTCAGAACCAAAAAGTTGAAGTCATCTCTGACGGGGCTCGCACTCTTTTAAGGCAAAATTCCTGACGGTAATGGTGCACACAAAACTCCAAGAATTGCAATAACGACAAACATTTTTTTCCTGTTTTTAGTTAGAGGAGAAATATCATCAAGTGGTTTTGCATCTTGACTTCTTGAACTCAGCAGTAGGATAAACAGTGCCATAAACCAGTAGCCTAAAAGAGCAAGAACTCCCATGCTGGCATATGTAGCAATCTTATGCCATTTTTTTCCAAAAAGTGATCTTGCCATATGTCCCCCATCTAGCTGCCATGCTGGCAGTAAATTCAAAAACGTAATAAGAAAACCTAGCCATGCGGCAAACATTATAGGAGACATAACCACTTGTGCATCTTTTCCGCCCTTGTCAAAAGCATCAAGGGAAATTGACATGAGTATTGGCATATTCATTTTCATGAGTTGTGATTCCTTAAACAATTCATCAGCTAATTCGTTGCTAATTTCTGGTGATGTATATGCCCCAAAAATACAAACGATGATTGCTATAACTAAACCCGCAATGGGTCCGGCAATTGCTACATCAAACAAAATGTCACGATTGATTGTAAGACCTTTTGATTGAATTAGTGCCCCAAAGGTAGGAATACCAAACACTGGCACTCCAGGAATAAAATATGGCCATGTAGTTCTGATTTTATGTTTTTTGGCTGCAATGAGATGTCCTGATTCATGAACACCCAAAATACCAATAAGTGAAAACGCATACAAAATTGACATCTCAAAAGGATCTCCTATAAAGGCAAGAGAATTTACAAAATCTGTTCTAAAATAACCATCAATCAATACCATGGTAACAGTTACAGCAAAAAGAATTCTAGGCACCCAGGATTTTGATAACCATTTTCTTTTAGTTTCAGGTAATCTAGTTACAACAATATACACTCCGTCAAAAGATTTTTCAAGATGCGGTACAAAATTTCTAACTTCTAGTTGTCTGGCTAGGTTCACGAATTTGTTTTTGAAATCTTTGTCTTCTATTTTAAGCCGCATATCATTAGTGCTGATTACTATGTCTTTGACATCAAAAATTGAAGATACTTTTGAGATTACTTCATCCTGTGTTAGATCAGTCATGGTTTATCACACACACATACATTCCATTAATTGCTTTTTTACTCTAAAATTAAATATTTGCACGCCTTCATTGCAAATGTGCAAGTAATACTGAAACAAATGGGAGATTGTATTCTTAGGAGATGTGAACTTGGTGATATCATACCTGTAATGGAAATTAATCTGAGAACACTTCCTGAACATTATTCTGATTATTTTTATGAAAGCTTACTTGAAGAATTGCCGGAGGCATTCGTTGTCGCTGAAATTTCTGGCAAAATAGTGGGGTACATAATGTGCAAGATGGAACATGGATTTTCAAATTTTAAAAAACTGGGTTTCGTGAAAAAAGGTCACGTTGTATCTATTGCAGTTATGAATGAACATAGGAGTAAAGGGTTCGGTAGTGCACTAGTAAACGAGAGTATTGAAGGCGTGAAAATCAGACAGTGTTCTGAACTATACTTGGAAGTTAGATGTAGTAATAATGATGCTGTGAGATTATATGAGAAATTGGGGTTTTCTATAACACAAAAATTAAAAGCATATTATCGTGATGGCGAAGATGCATACGTTATGGCTATTGATCTTGCTAACTAGGTTCAAATAAATAACTCGAGACTAATTTTTACTCATTGTCAAGACGCAAAGCTCAGGGTATTATGATATTTGTTCTAGCCATATCTGCGTTTTTTGTATACTCATACCTTCTAATGTTATCAGAATGGAGCCCAATTGTTTTACAATTATCCATTTTAATGATTGTTGGAGGAATTCTGGGAGTAATTTCTTGGATAGGATATATGATGGCTACAACAAAATCTTCTCCATCATCAATAATACAAGATGACGATAACTAACCTTATTGTTCTATTTTTATATCAACTACGGTTTGATAGAATCTAGGACCAACTGGCCTAACTATTTTGGAACTTAGTATTGTAGATTTTACAGGTGCAACCTCCAAATAATGTTGTTCTGATAATTTTGCTGCATCTGATTTTTTATCTGCATGAATATGTGAATAGTAATGAATAATGCCATTATTTTTGGCAGTCAGAATGGCTAAGTTTAGAAATTCATCTGATTTTTCAGGGAGTAACATGAGTGTTCTGTCAGATTTGCCTTCTAGTTCATTTCTTATTACATCAGATGCATCACCATGAATTGATATTACGTTTCCTGCGAGTTTGTTTATCGCAATGTTTTTTTGGCAAAATTTTGCGGCATCCGGATTGATATCAATGTTGTATACAGTACATTTTTTCTTTTTTGCAGCAATGATTGAGAACATTCCAATTCCTCCAAACATGTTAACTATTACTTCTCCATCATTTACCAATTCAGAAATTCGCATTCGTTCTGACGATAATCTTGGAGAAAAGAATGCTTTTCTAACATCTACTATGAACCTGCATCCAGATTCTTTGTATTCAGTTTCTGTTTTATCATCCCCAGCTATAATTTCTAAATCTCTAGTTCGAAATTCTCCCTCAACAGAAGATGATTGATAAAAAACAGACTTTGCACTCTTCACTTGTTCTAAAAGTGTTTCACCAATCAGTTTCTTCTTTGGTAATAGTGAATCAGGTATTTTCACTATTATGATATTGCCAACTTGGTCAAAGGCTGAAATGAGCTCATCAGATTCTTTTGCAGTAAGCAATGAACCCAATATTTTTTTTAATATTCGTGACATTAATAATAGAAATTTGATTCTGCTTTTTGTATCTTATCCAGCCTACTCTTTTCCTTGTTTACTCGTGGTCTACGGCTCTTTTCATCTCTTCTAAAAGTGACATCCAAAGATTTTAGGAATTTATTCATACCTTCGACCTTTGATAAGGGAGATGTTGCATGACCACTAACACCAGACGTTCCTTCAAAAATAACCATTGAATCAGAAACTAGATCTAATAACTGTACATCATGATCAATAATCATAGCTGATTTTCCATAAGACCTAGTAAACTTCTGAATGAATTTCGCAACAGCTATTCTGTCTTCAACATCTAAAAAGGCAGATGGTTCATCGAGTGCATACAGATCAGCTTTTTGGAGAAGACAAGTTACAATTGACACCTTTTGGAGCTCTCCTCCAGACAAATTTTTTATTGACTTGTTATAGAGTTTTTTAATTTTTAACGGATCAACTATTTGTTCTTCTTCTTGGCTTCCTTCAATCAATCCTTCATTTGCTGTGTTTAACACCGAAACAACATCGACATCACTATTATTTGATAAATATTGTGGTTTGTAAGAAATCTTAATCTTCTTATTCACATTTCCTAGATCTGGTTTCTCCACACCTGCAATCATTTTCATCATTGTTGTCTTACCTAGAGAATTTGCACCCATGACACCTAGTACCTCTCCTTTTCGTACTTGTCCCGCTTCAATAGTAACAGAGAAGTTTGGATATTTTTTTTCAAGAATTGGATATTTTATTATAGTTGCCGCTTCGGCAAATTGTCCCGTAGTTGTTGAAACGTCAAAGGAGAATTTTTTATCGCGAAATCTAACGTTCTCACTTGGAAGATATCCATCAAGAAATACGTTGATTCCTACCTTAGTAGACAATACGCCAGATACAATCCCATATGCAGAAGAAACTCCATAGAGTACCTCAATTAAATCACTTACATAATCTAACAACGTTAAATCATGTTCAACCACCATTACACTCTTTCCAATCTTTGCTAGGCTTTGAATAACTCTTGCAACACCCATGCGTTGGTATATATCATTATACGATGATGGTTCATCAAAAAAGTAGAAATCTGCATCCTTTACTGACGTAACAGCTACTGCTAATCTCTGTAATTCGCCCCCGCTAAGTTCTTTTACATTTTGATCTACTGAATTTTTCAAGTCTAGCGTTTTTATTAATTGGTTAGTGATTCCTCTCTCATCATATTTTTCAAGCAGTTCTTTGCCCGTACCGTCAAAAACTTTGGCTATGTTGTAAACTTGTTGTGGTTTTATAGAAGCGCTGATTTGGCCGTCTTTGATCTTTTCAAAATGTGATTTTAATTCTGTTCCACTGTAATAATCTAAAATTTCGTCCCATTCCGGAGGCACTTCATATTTTCCCAAATTTGGTTTTAAACTTCCTGACAAAATATTGATCACTGTGCTTTTCCCCATACCGTTTCTTCCAAGTAATCCTACAACTTCTCCTTTCTTTGGAGTTGGTAGTTTGTACAATCGAAAAGAATTCTGCCCATACTGATGAATTTTATCAGTAGCCAGTTCTGTAGCTAAATTAACAATAGTAATTGCATCGAATGGACAAACTTTGACACAAATGCCGCATCCATTACAGATATCTTCATCAATCTGTGCTTTGTTTATCTCTTCATTAAGAACAATACAATCTGCTCCTGCATCTCTTGCCCTTTTTATAGTTTCTATTGCATAATCTGGATCTTCTTTAAATCCGTCAAAAAAATGTTCTGCATCGTAAAAAAGAAATTCTACATGATGTTTAAGGTATCTTACTGAGTTTTCAATTATCTGAAGA
>OFBZ01000030.1_pt1 | contig 22703 bp, 18 predicted proteins | sample 1520731 | NCBI WGS metagenome assembly OFBZ01 (sample SAMEA3696450, study PRJEB22514) | metagenome | biome: water; feature: marine; material: hydrothermal vent | place: Pacific Ocean | collected 2014-08-16 | depth 1514 m
ATTGCCCCTCGTTCCCAATGTCCTCATTGGGAATGGATATATGAGCTTTGGAGGCTGAGAGATGTCCATTTTGTACCGTAATGGTGTATGCGGAGGAGTTCGAGCTTCGCTCTGTTCTTTTGCAGTTCGCTGGCGGCAAGCATGAGATTGTGAAAGAAGAGTCGGAAAGCTTTGGTATCGGTGGGGCGCTCTTTCAGTAGAATCTCGAAGATGGGGGAGTGTTTGGCGGGAGATGGGCTGTTGCGGCAGTGCCATCCGCAGTGAGTGCTGGAGAGAGTCGGCCGAACCGCGCTCCTTTTCTATCTTCTTCAAAAGTTCCCGATATGTGCTGACTATTCTATTTTCAAGCTGTGATATCCAAAAATGGATGGGGAGTTTGGTGTATCTCTCCGCTTGCAGATTCAGGGCCTTCAGAGAGAGGAGGAGGGGTACACGACTCTACCCTCAATGCTCCTCCAGGACTCTCTTGCGCTCTCTCCAGTCGGGCATATGCAGAGTCATGAAGCTGTGGAATCCCTGTCCGTGGTTGGGGTATATGAGATGTGTCAATTCGTGCAGCGCCACATATTCGATGCAGATTTTCGGTTTTTCTATCAGTTGCAGATTGAGGGTGATGTTTCCCGTACGCGGATTGCAGCTCCCCCAGCGGCTCTTCATACTGCGGATACGCAGTCGATAGGGTCGCCCCTCCACTAGGGGAGTGAAACGCTCCAGCGCTAGGGCGAAATGGTGCTCCGCCTTGGCGTGCATCCAGCTCTCTATCAGCGCCTTTTTGATGCGCTTGTGCCTGCTGTCTTGAACGAAGAGGTGTAACTTTCCTCTCTGGAGTGCGACTCTCTCCTCGCTCGACTCTATCACTTTCAGCCGGTAGTTGCGCCCCAGATAGCGGATATTCTCTCCGCTGACATACTCCGGCTCCACTCTTTTGGGAGAGGAGGCGAAGCGCTCCCTCTGCCTCGCTATCCAGTCGGCTCTTTTGCGAAGTATGCGCTCTATCTCTCCCTCTCCGAGATGCTGCGGTACGCTCAATACCACTTCACCGTCGGGTTTGACTCTGAGATAGATATGTTTGATCGCCTTTTTGACTATGCGTACATCATTCATCGTGTCTCACCCCTATCTCCACCAGCTCTTTGGGCAGTGTTTCGATGTCGTCGATGGCAGAGCTGAGCCTCTTTTCATCGAAACGGTGCGTTTGGCCTCTGTATTCGTAGCTGTTTAGCGCCGCCAAGCGCTCGCGCAAAATATCCCTCGGCACCACCTGCGCGTCGGAGTCACGATAACGCGCCATCTCTTCGGGCGATATGTAGGTGTAGCCCATGCGTCTAAGCAGTTCGATAGCGTTTTGCTGGAGGCGCTTTTCTTCGATGGCGGGGGTCATGCCAATTCTCCTTTTTTCTTTGTGACTGTATGCTTCGACCGACTTTGTAGAACTGCTTATAAAGAGGTGGTCACTTCTTTATTGCAATATCATACATTATTTCGACTTTGCCGGATGTTTCATCTCTCTCTTGCGGTACAAAAGTGGCACGCAAGCCATAGCAAAGGTCGGCTCTAAACCAGAAGCGTGAAGGATACTCCGATGATTCGCTTCGACATCTCTTTCTTTCCCGCAAAGAAGATTTCATCCTATTTTGATTTTCTATAAAACAGCAGAAAAAAGGAGGTGATTATGGTGGTATAGATTTTGGCCTATATCGAAAAGGATGTAAAAGAGCGGATGGAGCGGTACGCCTTGGCGCATGGCCTCAAAGAGGGATTTTTGATCCAAAGCGCCCTCGACCACTATTCTTCGGCGCTCGAAGATCTCTTCGGTAGCGAGATCGTCCCGGTACGGATCAGTGTCGATCACGAAAGCTGGGGCACCTCCTCACCGCGGAGGAAAAAGAATCGATCCTCCGTCTGAAAGCGCTTCTGGATGTAGATTGAGATCTGAAAGTTCCGAAGAGAGGAACTCATCGAGGGATTTGAGAGCGGGGAAGTGGAGCTTGATCTTTTCTTGAAACGGTACGCCCGGCAGAACCAGTTTCGCCACTATATCGGCGTGACCTATGTAGCGATGGAAGGGGGGAGTTCCTCTGAACAACCAAAAATACTATGCAGATATTTTGCGTGCCGTACAGCTGTGCGTTACAATCGACGATTGCGACCTACGCGGGAGGAAAACTTTATGGGTATGAGGCGACATCCTAGCAACAAGTACGGATATCGCCTCTGGATATCCGATAGGTGGATTTTCGCAGGATATGGGAAAAAGGCCTAAAAATATGTCATTTTGAGATATCTGCGCAGTTGGTGCTACATTTTGGTGTCATACTATTGAAAGATATCGGGCTATAGATATGAAAGTATTCATACAATCAAACTATAGAGCCCTTTCAACTCCCCTCCAGCTCCTCTTCGAGTTCGAGGAGTTGGAGATATCTTTCGCTGGAGTCGTCATATTTTTTTCGTAGCTCTTCGAGCTCGGCCCCGATGCTGGAGAGACCCTTTTCGTTGTAGCATTCAGGGTCTGCGAGGCAGGCTTCGAGCTCATCCATCTTCGCCTCGAGCTCCTCTATGAGGGAGGGGAGGCTTTCGAGTTCTCTCTTCTCTTTGTAGCTCAGTTTGTTGCGCTTTTTGCTGCGGGGAGGCTCTTTTTCGCTCTTTTTCAGCTCTTTTTCGAAATTGTCCAGACTCCTGAGCTCCTTCTCTATCTCCAGATATTCGCTATATGCGCTGTGGGACTCCTCCACACTTCCGTCACCTCTTAGTATGAGCAGTTTTTGGGCTATCTTGTCCACGAAGTATCTGTCGTGGCTGACGAATATCACCGAGCCCTGATAGCTCAGGAGTTTCTCTTCGAGTATATTGATGGTCTGTATATCGAGGTCGTTTGTAGGCTCGTCGAGTATGAGGCAGTCGTAGTGTTTCGTAAAGAGCAGTGCGAGGGCCACTCTGTTCTTCTCTCCTCCGCTTAGCTGCCCTATCTTCTTGTCGAGATATTCACGGGGAAAGAGAAAGCTCTTGAGATAGCCGAAGACATGCATATTGCGCCCCTCCACGATCACTCTGTCTCCTCCGTCGGGGCAGAAGGTCTCTATGAGCGTATGTTCGTCGTCGAGCATCTCTCTGTGCTGGTCGAAATAGCCGATTTTGGCCTCTCCTCTCTTTATCGTGCCGCTGTCGGGCTTCAGTCTGCCCAGAAGCAGCTTGAGCAGGGTGGATTTTCCGCTTCCGTTGGGGCCTACGATGGCTATCTTGTCTCTCTGCACAATCCTGGTGCTGAAGTTCTCTATGAGTCGTCTCTCCCCTATGCTGAAGCCGAGGGCCTCTATCTCGAAGAGCATCTTCTTTTTGCTCATCGTCTTCTCGCCCTTCCAGCTTCGCTTCTCTCTTTCGAGTTCGATTTGAATCTTGCGGATGATGGCAGGGTTTTTCTTCGCCTGCTCTCTGAGCTCGAAGACCCTCTTTTTGCGTCCTTGGTTTCTACTCTGGCGCGCCTGTACGCCTCTGCTGAGCCACTCCTCCTCCTTTTTGAGCAGGCGGATGAGATTTTCGTGCTCTTTGCGCATGGATGCGAGTCTGAGCTCTTTCTGTTTCAAAAAGCTCTCGTAACCGCCCTTGTAGCTTACGAGCGAATGCTCCTCCACCTCCACTATCCGTGTCGCTACTCTGTCGATGAAGTATCTGTCGTGGGAGATGAAGAGGAGGGTGAAGTTCTCCTTGAGAAGTATATCTTCGAGAAACTCCACCATATATACATCCAGATGGTTGGTCGGCTCGTCGAGCATCAGCACATCGGGCTTTTTCAGAATCAGAGATGCCAGAGCCACACGGCGCTGTTCGCCTCCGGAGAGGGTGGCTACGAGTCTATCTTCGTACTCTTTGAGTTTGAACTCCTGTAGTACCCTCTCTATCTTCGCCCCCAAATCCCAGGCGTTGTGGTGGTCGAGGAAGGCCGATATCTTTTCGTGCTCGGCAAGCAGTGAGCCATCGTCGGGGTTTTCGGCTATGAGAGTACTCAGCCTCTCGTAGCGTCTCTGCGCCTCTTTGAGCTCCACCAGCTGGGACTCTATCGCCTGAGCCACATTCAGACCGCTTTCGAAACGGGGCTGCTGGGAGAGCATCGCTATCTCTATGGAGCGGTCCGTCACCCTCTTGCCCGCATCGGGCTCTTCGGAGCCGAAGGCTATCTTCATCAGCGTCGATTTGCCGCAACCGTTGGCACCGACTATAGCCACCCTCTCACCCGCTTCGAGATGGAAATCCATCCCTTTGAATATCAGTTTGACATCGTACTGTTTGTCTATATCGTAGAGATCTATATAGGCCATCGTCCCTCCCCGTCACTCTCCGGCTTTACGGCCGGTTCTCATCCTGTGTCTTCTCATCTATATAGTTCTGTATGAAACTCTTCAAATCGGCATATACGAAGGAGTCTCGATAGTTCTCTATCTTGCCTCCGCTCGCGTTGGGGTGTCCGCCGCCGTTGCCTATCTCCTGAGCCATTTTGGATACATCGAGTCTGTCGTTGCTCCTGAGGCTGAAATTTCCTCTCGAATTGACATCCATATAGAAGTCGTAATCCGGATTGTCCAGCAAAAAAGCGTTGCCTATGAGAGATGTATTGCCCACATTGTAGCCGAGCAGTCCTCTATATCCTCTGTATATGATACTCATAGACTCTTTTTTCTTTCCCAGAAGTTCGGTCACATAGGCGACCACCAGATTGTCCTTGGTGTCGTTCTCTCCTCTGCGGAAAAAGTTCTTTTTTCGGGCATGGAGCATATCGTCGAGGACTATAGGGGCCTCCTGCAGGGGATAGTTCTCTATAATCTCCTTCGCACTCTCTATCAGGCTCAGCTTGAAAGCTCTGTCCTCATCGGGGAAAAGTATTCTGTTGAGCTCCCTGGCTCCGCTTATCATCCCCAGCATCACCTTGCCATATTCGAAATAGGGGCTTTCACTCTTCCATATATCGATGGCGTCTATCGCCTCCACTATCTTTTCGTATATCCCCTCTTCGTCGAAGTCGTAGTGCTTTTTGAGCCAGTCGTAGGTGATTTTCGTCGCCGACCTCTGCGTATCGAGGTAGTACCAGGCGAAGCGTTCGGCCGCCGAAGCCCCTGTGGCGTGATGGTCCAGAAGCTGGATGGAGGCTCCGAGGGAGATGGCCTCCTTTTCGAGCCAGTTAGACTCTTTGGTACTGAGGTTTAGGTCGGTCACCAGAATCAGATACTCTCCGCCCCGTGCCACGGAGTTCCTGTCTTTGGCGATATCGTCGATTATCTCTTCCAGTCTGGCCATCACTTCCGGCCCGTAGTTGGCATTGTAGGCCTTTATATCTCCGAAGAGTCTGGAGCTCAGATATTGACAGCCGTAGCCGTCGAGGTCTATATGTGAAAGGTGGTATATCTTTTTCATCTAAGAGGATTTCCTTGAAATAGTTTTATATGCTAAGCCGAAGAGGAGTCCATGCCTCTTCGGCTACCCTATACGGCTCACTCTCCGAATAGCTCTTCGAGAGTCAACTCTCTGAGGAATTTGTCTATTTTCCCCTGAAAGGTGGCGAGAAAAGGGGATATGGAACAGCTTCCTATGCTTCCGTGCGGACAGCTGTCCCGATACTGTGTGCAGTCGAATACGGATGGGGTCTTGCCCTCCGCCGCCATTATTATCTCATATACGGTGATCTTGTCCAGATCGCTTTTGATGGAGAAGCCGCCCTGCGCACCTCTGTGGGACTCCAGAATGTCGTTTCGCGCCAGACTCTGAAGTATCTTGGCAAGAAAGCTCTTGGGTATGCAGAGCTCCTGTGCCAGATGTTCGGAGCCGAGAGGCCGATCCGATTTTCTTATCTTGTCCATCGAGAGTAGTGCATATTCACTGGCCCGTGTAAGCAGCATACATCTTTTCCTTTCTTCTCTTCTCTCTTGAAGCTCATCTAAATTCGGAGTATTCTACTCTATATAACAATAATTGTTTCTGAAAGCTCTCCGGCTCTTCAGTTTATTACGCTATGATTTCGACTTCAATACAAAATTACCAATCAGGAGGTCGAAATGGCTTTGGATTCGGCGAAAAAACAGGAAATTATCGCTAAATACGGCAGAGGTGAAAACGATACGGGTTCTGTGGAGGTGCAGATAGCACTTCTTACCGAGAGAATCAAATATCTGACGGAGCATCTCAAGATAAACAAAAAAGACCACTCTTCCCGTCTCGGACTTCTCAAACTCGTCGGACAGAGAAGAAGACTTATGCGTTATCTCAACAGAAAAGACCACGACAGATATGTAGCTATCAAAGAGTCTCTTGGAATAAGAAACTGATTTTTCGGATGCGGCCCGTGCCGCATCGTCCCCACCTTCACCACATTTTAGAAGTACTCCCCCGATAAAATATATTTTCCATAAATACGGATAGAGACTGTCACGAGCGACATAGATGGCGGATTTGTCACCGTAGAATAGCTTTTTCACTGCTCCGTAGTACTATTCGATGCACACTTGATATAGTTTGACTAAACTTTCTTCAATAAATATACTAAGTCTAACTTGACAAAAGATTGCTCAATTGACTATAATTCGACAAATTTGCAAATTCCTATTGCTTTTTGCAGAGAATGTAGATGAAAGGGGGGCTTATGGAAAAAGAGAAAAACGAAGAGTTGGAGAAGTCCGAAGAGATGGAAAGAGAAGAGGAGCAGATGGAAGAGAGCGATGGCGAAGCTGAAAGCGACGAGATGGAGGATTGCAGAAAGGAGCTCGAGACTTACAAGGATAAATATATCAGGGCTCATGCGGAATTCGACAATATGAAGAAGCGTCTCGAAAGAGACAAGGCTACGGCGGTCTCCTTCGCGAACGAGACCTTCGCGAAAGATCTTCTGAGTGTAATCGACTCTTTCGAAAGTGCTCTGCTCTCGATGGAGCAGATAGAGGGCGATGAAGCCGTGGAGAAGATAAAGGAGGGATTGAAGCTGACCTACGAGCAGCTCGTGAAGGTGCTCAAGAAGCATGGAGTCGAAGAGGTGGCTCACGAGGGTGTATTCGATCCCAATTTCCATCAGGTGGTACATCAGGTCGATAGTGACGAGCACGAGAGCGGCGAGATAGTCAATGTACTGCAAAAAGGCTATCTGATGAGAGAGAGACTTCTGCGTCCGGCCATCGTGGCTACGAAAAAGTGACTTAAGTCACAAAGAGATATCGTAGCGATTGACTATAATACGCACGAACTTGGAAAAACGAATTTGAAAAAGGAGACGAAATGAGTAAACCTATAGGAATAGATCTTGGTACGACAAACTCCGCGATGGCGGTATATGAAAATGGTGAAGCGAAAATCATACCCAACAAAGAGGGAAGAAACACGACTCCTTCGGTAGTCGCGTTTACAGACAAAGGCGAGGTTCTCATCGGTGATCCCGCGAAGAGACAGATGGTTACAAACCCCGAAAAGACCATCTACTCGGTCAAAAGAATCATGGGTCTGATGTGCAACGAAGAGAAGGCCCATGAAGCCAAAGAGAGACTGCCGTACCGTGTTACGGACAAAAACGGTGCCTGTGCCATCGAGATAGACGGGAAGGTATATACTCCTCAGGAAATTTCGGCCAAAATCCTGATGAAGCTCAAAGAGGATGCCGAAGCCTATCTCGGACAGCCCGTGACCGACGCGGTCATCACCGTACCTGCATACTTCAACGATGCCCAGAGAAAGGCGACCAAAGAGGCTGGTACGATAGCCGGGCTCAATGTACTTAGAATCATAAACGAGCCCACATCCGCCGCTCTGGCATACGGACTCGACAAGAAAGAGAGTGAAAATATAGCGGTTTACGACTTGGGTGGAGGTACATTCGATGTGACCATCCTCGAGACTGGAGATGGTGTGGTCGAGGTTCTCTCTACCGGTGGAGATGCCTTCCTCGGTGGAGACGATTTCGACAACAGACTCATAGACTATATCGTCGAAGAGTTCAAAAAAGACAACGGAATCGACCTCAAGAACGACATAATGGCTCTGCAGAGACTCAAAGAGGCTGCCGAGAATGCGAAAAAAGAGCTCTCCGCGGCGAATGAGACCGAGGTCAACCTCCCCTTCATCACCGCAGATGCGAGTGGACCGAAGCACCTGGTGATGAAGGTGACCAGAGCCAAATTCGAATCTCTGATCGAAGATCTCGTCGAGAAGACGATCAAAAAGATCAATGAGGTTCTCTCCGAATCGGGTCTGAGCAAAGCCGAGATCAAAGAGGTAGTCATGGTGGGTGGTTCCACCCGTGTACCTCTCGTACAGGAGAAGGTCAAGGCCTACTTCGGCAAAGAGCTCAACAAGTCGGTCAACCCCGATGAGGTCGTGGCGATAGGAGCCTCCATCCAGGGAGGAGTCCTCACGGGAGATGTCAAAGATGTACTTCTTCTCGATGTGACCCCTCTGAGCCTCGGTATAGAGACACTCGGAGGAGTGAGTACCAAGATTATCGAGAAGGGTACGACGATTCCGGTCAAGAAGTCGCAGATATTCTCTACCGCCGAAGACAATCAGCCGGCAGTGAGCATACATGTAGTGCAGGGAGAGCGTGAATTCGCCAGAGACAACAAGTCTCTCGGAATGTTCGAACTCAGCGGTATCCCGCCTGCACCCAGAGGAGTGCCTCAGATCGAAGTTACCTTCGATATCGACGCCAACGGTATTCTGACCGTTACGGCGATGGACAAGGCGACCGGCAAGTCTCAGGAGATCAAGATTACCGGAAGCTCCGGTTTGAGCGAAGAGGAGATTCAGAGAATGGTACAGGATGCCGAAGCCCACAAGGCCGAAGATGAAAAACGCAAGGCTCTCGTGGAGGCCAAGAACCAGGCCGACGCTCTCGTGCATCAGACCCGCAAGACTCTGAGTGAGGTCGGTGAGAAAGTGGATGCCGGTCTCAAGGCCAACATAGAGAAGCTCACAGGCGAAGTCGAAGCTCTGGTAAAAGACGAAAACGCCACGAAAGAGCAGATAGATGCCAAAGTGGCCGAGCTCAACACCCTCAACCAGCAGCTGGCACAGCAGGCTGCCTCCGCCGGAAATCAGGCAGGAGAGGGAGCTTCTGGGCAGAAGCCGGGCGACGACGATGTTATCGACGCCGAAGTAGAGTAGTGATGCGATAGGGAGGAGATGGAGGAGCTACTCCCTCCTCTCTTGTGGAGGTTCTCTATATTCCAAAACGATATCCTGTTTTTTATCCCTCTTTTTCATCAACATAAGCGCCATATCTCTCTTCAGGTGCGTATCGGTATTTTCATCGGCTATTATCTCTAAGATTTTTATGGCTTTTTCATGCTCCAATCTACTTCGTACAAGCCTCTCCTCCTGCAATATCTTCTCTTTTTCTATTTTGCTTTGCAACTCTTTTTTTCTATTGAAAATCAGATAGAAGAGTATGGCGAATATCAACAATATAAGTAAAACAGTGACCGTTATATTCCTATAAAAGTCTTTTTTGGCTTCATACTCGAGGGCTTTTCGTCTCTCTTTCTCTCTTTCGATCTGCAAAGCTCTTTTGTGTCTGTTTTCCTTTTCGAGCTCCTTATAGCGAAGCATCATCTCTTCTCTCTTGAGTTCGATATTTTTAAGCTCTCTCTCCCGCTGCATATTGATTCGCGCCAAGCTCTCTTCATGCTCGAGCGTCAATCTGCGTATGGAGCTCCTATTGTCGGCATTACTGTCCGAGAGCTTCTCTCCCCTTTGCGTCCGCACCTCGTCGGAGCTCGAATAGTCGAGTCCTTTTGCGATCGGGACGCTCTTTTGTGTTTCGTCACTCTTCTTGCATCCGCCGAAAACGATTATCGTCAGCAGGAGAACGCCTATATATAGAAAAGTTTTTCGCATACATTTTACCTTTTTATACGGCAGGTGTCGTATCCAATTCATTATTTGCAAGTGTATCATATCGCTGTTTATTGTAGTGAGAACAAAAAACAGATACGAAGATGGTATTTAAAGCAAAAAGGTAGGCAGTGAGGGAGGGGATTCGATTCGAGTCGATATTCAAGCCCCAATTGGATAAAATCAGGAAAATTTCTCTAAAAAGGAGTGAAAATGAAGAAGATTCTGAAATTGAGCGCTGTGGCGGGAGCCGTACTTGTGCTGGCAACTCCCCTGAGTGCCAAAAAGATAAGATGGAGACTGGCCGAAACCTGGCCCTCCACCCTCACGCCTCTCGCTTCGCCCCCGGCCAAGCTGGCGGCATGGATGAAGGAGATGAGCGGAGGCAAATTCATCATCAAGGTAGAGGGCAAGGAGAAGCACAAAGCGGCATTGGGAATTCTCGATATGGTCAAGGGAGGACAGTATCAGATGGGCCACAGCGGCTCCTACTACTGGAAAGGCAAGGATATAAATACGGTCTGGTTCACGACCGTCCCTTTCGGTATGACACCTTCGGAGCAGTATAGCTGGTTCTACTACGGAAACGGCATGAAGTATATGAAAGAGGTTTACGACAAATTCGGCGTATATAGCTATCCCGGCGGAAATACCGGAAATCAGATGGGAGGCTGGTACCGCAAGGAGATCAAAAGTGTGGAGGACCTCAAAGGGCTCAAGATGCGTATCCCCGGTCTTGCGGGAGAGGTCATGGCGAAGCTGGGTGTGAATGTGACCAACATCCCCGCCGGAGAGCTCTATACCTCTCTCGATAGAGGCACCATCGACGCTCTGGAGTGGGTAGGGCCCGGAATGGATATCAAGATGGGCTTTCACAAAGTGGCCAAATATTACTATACCGGATGGCACGAACCGGCCAGCGAGATGCAGTTTCTCGTAAACAAAAAGGCCTACGACAAACTCCCGAAAGAGTACAAGAAGATGCTGGAGGTGGGTATGAAAGCGGCGGCTATGGATATGTATATAGAGAATTTCGCCGCTTCGGTAGATGCCTGGTCCAAGATGAAGAGTGAGTATCCCGATATCAAAGTCAAGCGTTTCCCCAAGCCCGTACTCGAAGCGCTCAAAAAGGCGGCCGACGAAGTCTATAGCTCCTATGCCGCGAAAAACGCGAAATTCAAAGAGATATACGAAGACTATACAGCCTATATGAAGAGGGCGAGAGAGTGGTCGATGATGAGTCAGTATGAGTATCTCGAAATATCCAGAGAGTTGGGTATCACAAAGTAGAGTGCCGGCGCTTCGGGCGCCGCTACTCTCATGAGAGTCTCGTTTTGACAAGTATTTACTTGACATTGTACGCTATCAAACTTTTTACAATCTCCTCCTTCCTTCCACATACCTAGAAAGCACGGGATAAAGATATTATCCTATAATCTTCTGAAAAAAGGGGGCTTCATGGCATACTTTCCGGCTTTCGTCAATCTCGAAAAGAGGAAGATACTGCTCGTGGGCGGTGGTGATATAGCTCTGGAGAAGCTGGAGAAGCTGCTCGACTTCACCCGGGATATCACGGTCGTGGCAGCAGAAGCGAAAGAGGAGCTCGAGAGACTCTGCCGGCTACACTCGCTCGAGTTGAAGAGAAGAAGATATTGCAGGGGTGATATAGAGGGCTTCGATATCGTGATTGTGGCCACCGATACGATAGAGCTTCACAGAGAGATATACGAGGAGAGCAGAGATGGCAGAGTGCTGGTAAACAGTGTGGACGATACGGCATATTGCGACTTCATCTTCCCCTCCTATATAAAGAGAGGAGACCTCACGATAGCCTTCTCCACCTCCGGTGCCTCTCCGGCCTTCGCCAAACATATCCGCCTCTATTTTCAGGAGAAGATACCCGACGGTGTAGAGGATTTTCTCGCCGAGATGAAAAGCTTGAGAAAAAAACTTCCCAAAGGCAGAGAGAGGATGAAGAGATTCGACGAAATGGCGAGAGAGTTTTTCGCTTCGAAGAGAAAGTAGCCGCTCAGCTGCGAGCGATATGGACTTTCGCGTAAATTTCTCGGGCTATTGCAATACAGGTTGCATTGGAGTGCCTCCCGTTACGATATAGTACGCACAGAAATTCGTGAATATACCCAAAAGATTGTATAGATACGAAAGAAGAGGAGGAGAGAATGAGTAACAATATACTGGAAAAACTGACACATCAGATGACACAGACGCTGGAGTCGGCCGTTTCGCTGGCCCTGCACAACAAAAATCCGGAGGTGGACCCTCTGCATATGGTTTGGGCCCTGCTTACCAACAGCTCATCGGTACTCAATCAGGTACTCAACAAGATGGGGGTGGACAAGGCCGCCATCGAGTTGGATGTATCCAGCCGGGCCAAGAGACTGCCGAGTGCGAGCAGTGTCACCAAAGAGAGTATCAAGATAGGCGCCAACACCGTACGCTCTTTGCAAAACGCCGAAGGGGTGATGGCCGCCAACGGAGACAAGTTTCTCAGTGTCGATGCGTGGATAGTGGCCAACCTCGAAGAGCCTTTCATAAAGGAGACTATAGGTCGATATCTCGACCTCATGGAGCTTCGCAAGAGTCTGGAGGCGATGAGAGGCGGTAGAAGCATAGAGAGTCAGACCGACGACGAGAAGCTCGAGTCTCTCGAAAAGTATGGAGTTGACCTTACGCAAAAAGCGAGAAACGGAGAGCTCGACCCCGTCATAGGCAGAGACGAAGAGATTCAGCGCACCATGCAGATATTGATCCGAAAGACCAAAAACAACCCGATTCTGCTCGGAGAGCCCGGAGTCGGAAAGACCGCCATCGTGGAGGGGCTGGCTCAGAGAATTGTGGAGAAAGAGGTTCCCCTGAGTCTGCAGAACAAGAGACTCATACAGCTGGAGATGAGCTCCCTCATCGCAGGAGCCAAATATAGAGGTGAGTTCGAAGACAGACTCAAGGCGGTCATAGAGGAGGTGAGAAAGGATGGAAACATCATCCTCTTCATCGACGAGATTCACACCATCATAGGTGCGGGCGCGAGCGAGGGGAGTATGGATGCGGCCAATATCCTCAAGCCGATGCTCGCACGAGGAGAGCTCCACACCATAGGAGCCACCACGCTCAAGGAGTATAGAAAGTATTTCGAAAAAGATGCGGCGATGCAGAGGAGATTCCAGCCCGTCAAGGTGGACGAGCCGAGTATGGACGAGGCTCTGCAGATACTCAGAGGGCTCAGAGAGCGTCTCGAAGCGCACCACAATGTGCAGATTCTCGACAGCGCTCTCGTGGCGGCCGCCAAACTCTCCAACCGCTACATCACCGACCGCTATCTGCCCGACAAGGCGATAGACCTCATAGATGAGGCGGCGGCGGAGCTGAAGATGCAGATAGAGAGCGAGCCTTTCGAACTCGCCAGAGTCAAGAGAGAGATTCAGAGACTGCAGGTGGAGAGAGAGGCTCTGAACATGGAGCTTACGGCCAAGAACGAAGAGCGCATCAAAGAGATAGAGAAGGAGCTCGCAGATCTCGAAGAGAAGAAGAGACAGCTCGAGAGCCAGTTCGATACCGAAAAGGAGATATTCAACTCCATAGCCGATATCAAACAGAAGATCGAAGAGAAGCGCCGCGAAGCGGAAGCGGCGAAGAGAAACGCCGACTTCAACAAGGCTGCCGAGATAGAGTATGGCGAGATACCGGCTATGCAAAAGAGCCTCGAAGAGCTCAACGAGAAGTGGGATAGGATGCAGGAGCAGGGGACTCTGCTCAAAAACGCGGTCGATGAGGAGATGATCGCCTCCATCGTGAGCAAATGGACCGGAATCCCCGTAAACAAGATGCTCCAGAGCGAGAGGGAGAAGGTACTGCATATCGAAGATCACCTCAGAGACGAGGTGGTCGGTCAGGACGAAGCCCTCAGAGCCGTGGCGAGAGCCATCAAGAGAAACAAAGCGGGTCTGAGCGACAGCAACCGCCCCATAGGAAGCTTCCTCTTCCTCGGGCCCACCGGAGTGGGTAAGACCCAGACGGCCAAGGCACTGGCGAAGTTTCTCTTCGATAGCGAAAAGGCTCTCATCCGTATAGATATGACGGAGTATATGGAGAAGCACTCCGTAAGCAGACTCGTCGGTGCGGCTCCGGGCTATGTGGGATACGAAGAGGGCGGACAGCTGACCGAAGCGGTCAGGAGGAAGCCATACAGCGTCGTTCTCTTCGATGAGGTGGAGAAGGCGCATCCCGATGTCTTCAACATCCTCCTGCAAGTACTCGACGACGGAAGGCTGACGGACAATAAGGGTGTGACGGTGGATTTCAAAAACACCATCATCATACTCACATCCAATATCGCGTCCGACAAGATTATGGAGTTCAAAGATCCAGAAGATAGACAGAAGGCGGTCAGAGATGAACTGAAGCACTACTTCAGACCCGAATTCATCAACCGCCTCGACGACCTGATCATATTCAATCCTCTCGGAGAGGAGCAGATCAAGGCGATCGTGGATGTACTCTTCCGCACCATCGAGAGCAAGCTCGCCGAAAGGGATATCGAGGTGGAGCTGAGCGAAGGGGCCAAGAGGCTCATAGCCAAAGCCGGCTTCGATCCGGTATATGGAGCCAGACCTCTCAAGAGAGCGCTCTCGGAGATAGTCGAAGACCGCCTCGCCGAGATGATACTCGAAGGCAAACTCGAAGAGGGTGGCAGAGTCATCTTCGACGCCGAAGGGGAGAATATCACCGCGAGAGTGGTATAAAAATCCGGGCGGGATACCCCCGCCACCCCGCAAGAGCCCACACCCTCCAAAGGGCGAGAGATCGCCACCACGATATAGCTTCCTCTTTACATCATATAGTGATTGGTGGATTATCATAGGCGAATAATGATAAAATCGCTTTGCGACCCATTTGCAGAAGGTAGGGAGAGAGCACCGGTGTGCGAAGAGCCGACAGGCAAATCGGTCGTCAAAATGCGGGACGCACCGATACGCTCGTTGAGGAGAATCGATGATCAAATCCATCACCGTCGAAAATTTTACCGTCATCGGAGAGAAGAGCACTCTGAAATTTGCAAAAGGTATCGATGTCGTCATCGGAGAGAATGGCGTAGGCAAGAGCCATATGCTCAAACTGGCTTACGCACTGGTGGCCGTCAGCCATGAAGCGTCGAGAGAGAAGCCGAACAAAGAGATGTTTCAAAAAATGGTGGCGAGAAAGTTGATGGCGCTTTTCAGGCCCGATGCGTTGGGACGATTGGTCCATAGGGCGCAAGGGACGAAAAAATGCCATATAGCGATTCGCTTTCACAGTAAATCGCATGACTTCGATTTTGAATTTTCGACCCGAAGCAAGACCGATGTGAGCATAGGCAAAATGCCCGAACGCTTTTTGGATGCTTCTTCGATATTCATCCCGACCAGGGAGATGCTCTCGATCTATCCGGGATTCACTGCACTCTACCGGAACCGGGAGATAGAGTTCGACGAGAGCTATTTCGACCTGGCTCGGGCTCTGGATGCCAAACCGCTCCGGGGCCCCAGGCTTACACGCCTCAAGCCTCTGCTCGAGAGATTCGAAACTCTGATGGGCGGACAGATTCATGTAGAGAATGGACATTTCTATCTGGAGATGCCCGGGCGTGGCAAAATGGAGATACAGCTGGTGGCGGAAGGCATCCGGAAAATCGCGATGCTCGCCTATTTGCTCATCAATGGGACCGTGTACGACAAGAGTATGCTCTTTTGGGACGAGCCGGAGAGCAACCTCAATCCACGGCTTATCAAAGAGGTGGCCGAAGCGTTGATGATACTTGCCAAAAACGAGATACAGGTTTTCATCGCGACCCACAGCCTCTTTTTGCTCCGTGAACTCGAGATCCTTTCGATGTCCGAAGAGTATCGTGAAGTCCCCCAGCGATACTTCGCCCTCGGATGGGATGAAAAAGAGGGTGTCGCTACATTGCAACAGGGGGACGATAGCGACTCTATCGAACCCATCGTTTCACTGGACGAGAGTCTGAGACAATCCGATAGGTATATGAGTATGTAGGAGATGGAGAATGTCATCTATCGATATTGAAGAGGGTGACTTGAGATTCACATTCGCTGCGTACCACGAGCACGAAAAATCCGACAAAGCTTTTCATCCCGCACCTCCTTTTTGAAAGATTTAATTTCTATCTATAGTTATAGATATTAAAATCTTTAACTCTCATAAATCTACAACGGCAGTTTCAGCAATCTGCGGATCATCTCCCGTTGGGTCGAAGTGGCGCCCGTCTCTGTCTCGATATTGTAGTATCGGTCGGTATGTCGATAGAGTAGCACATAGTTGGACATGGAGCAGTCGTTGTGTTGGGGATCTACCCATTCATATTTGACATTGAGTCCGGCACTCTTGAGGCGGTGGAGCTTGTTGCGGGGAGCTTTCCGCGATAGTCCGGCGATATAGACCATGCTGTCTTCATCCTGTAGTCCACCGTGAAGAGAGCTGATGCGGGTGGCGGGGTAGGCCTAGGAGCGGGGAGATAGTACCGCTTCCGCCCCGCACAAACGGTGCTCTCATGAAAAACGAGACTAAAGTTCCTGCTTCTGATAGATGGACTTCTACTTTCAAAGCGATAGTCAGCCTATATGGACTTCGATCTTGAATCCGCGACTGAAGTCGCGGCCCCAAAACGACGATGTAAATTTCAACTCTCACAGGGGCGGCGACTTCAGTCGCCGATAAAATCTTGCATAGAGTAGAGCTTAACTTTAGCCATTGCAGAATGAAGTGCGAAAGCCAAAGGAATCGGAGGCTTCAGCCCCGCACAAACGGCATTATCGGCAAGTATCACAATGAAACGGGACTAAAATCCCTGCTCCTAGTAGATGGACTTCTACTTTCAAAGCGATAGTCAGCCTATATGGACTTCGATCTTGAATCCGCGACTGAAGTCGCGGCCCCAAAACGACGATGTAAATTTCAACTCTCACAGGGGCGGCGACTTCAGTCGCCGGTAAAGTCTTGCAAAGAGTGGAGTTTCGATTTCGCTTTCTCCTTTTGTCGTGCCGGTCGAAACTGTCTATGCGTTGCATATCGGGGCCAAGGATGAAGAGTAAAGCGCTATACGAATCGACTTTGTTATAATCATGTCATAGTGCATCATTTGTAAATATTTTAAACGGAAAGTGTATGGAGTGATAGAGGTGAATATGAAGTTACGCGTTGATAATCATGAGATTTGGATTGTATGAGTAGCAAAAGAGAGCTTTCCGAACAAGATATCTGTACGCAATACATCCTACCTGCTCTGAAACAAACCGGTTGGGACATCCGGACACAAGTGCGTCAAGAAGTGTCGTTCACCGACGGTCGTATCTATGTCAAAGGCGACCGAACGACACGAGGGAAGAAAAAGCGTGCCGATTTCATCCTCTACTACAAACCCAATATGCCTATCGCCGTCATCGAAGCCAAAAAAAACGCACTCTCTTTGAACAGCGGAATCCAACAGGCGATCGATTATGCCGATATCCTCGATTTGCCGTTTGCCTACAGTAGCAATGGCGACCGTTTTTACGAGCATGATAAAACGAGAACGAACGGAACGATCGAACGGGAACTCTCTTTAGACGACTTCCCTTCTCCCGAAGAACTTTGGCGTCGTTATAAAGCTTACAAAGGTATCGACTCTCCCGAAATAGAGAGAGTGGTGACACAAGATTACTATATCGACGCAAGCGGAAGAAGCCCGAGATATTATCAGCAAATCGCCATCAATCGTACGGTAGAAGCGATTGCCAAAGGGCAGGAACGCATCTTGCTCGTCATGGCTACCGGTACGGGAAAAACCTATACAGCTTTTCAGATAATCTATCGGCTTTGGAAAAGCGGTACGAAAAAACGCATCCTCTTTTTGGCGGATCGTCATGCGCTGATCGATCAAACGAGAAGAGGGGATTTTCGTCATTTCAAAGACAAAATGACCGTCATCAGAAAAAGAAAAATCGACAAGTCGTATGAAATTTATCTTGCACTCTATCAAGGATTGAGCGGCTACGATGAAGATAAAGACGCCTATAAAGAATTCAGCAGGGATTTTTTCGATTTGGTCGTGATCGATGAAGCGCATCGAGGCTCGGCAAGAGAGGATAGCGCTTGGCGCGAGATACTGGAGTATTTTTCTTCAGCCACCCACATCGGGCTGACCGCCACACCCAAAGAGACCGAAGAGGTCTCCAATATCGAATATTTCGGAGAGCCTATCTATACCTACAGTCTCAAACAGGGAATCGAAGACGGCTTTCTCGCACCCTATAAAGTGATCCGTGTAGGACTGGATATCGATTTGAACGGCTGGCGACCGCCCAAAGGTTTTAAAGACAAATTCGGCAACCCGGTCGAAGACCGTATCTATAACCGAAGCGATTTCGAAAAATTGTTGGTTATCGAAGAACGCAGAAAACAGGTTGCCAAAAAGATCACCGAATTTCTCAAGGCACACGACCGTTTCGACAAAAGCATCGTTTTTTGTACCGATATCGAACATGCCGCCGGATTGCGTATGGCACTGGCCAATGAAAACGCCGATCTAATGGCGCAAAACAGCAAATATGTCATGCAAATTACCGGCGACAACGAAGAAGGGAAAAGGGAGTTGGACAACTTCACCAATCCCGAAGAGCGCTATCCCGTCATCGCCACCACTTCCAAGCTGATGACGACGGGGATCGATGCGCAGACTTGCAAGCTTATCGTACTCGATAGCAATATCAAGTCCATGACGGAGTTCAAACAGATTATCGGGCGTGGAACGCGAATCAACGAAGAGTACGGCAAGACCTACTTTACGATTTTGGATTTTCGTAATGTTACCGATCTTTTCGCCGACCCTGACTTTGATGGTGAGCCGGTGAGAATCAGGGAGATAGGAGAGGATGACCCGGTCGGGTTCCCTGAGGAAGAGGAAGATGAAGCACCTATCATCGATGAAGATGGTAATGAGATTATCTTCGATGTGCCGGATATTCTCGATGCGGGAGAGGTGATGGATTCCGGCACTCTCTACCAAAAAACCTATGTCAATGGTGTGGATGTTACGGTATTGCATGAGCGCATCCAGTTTCTCGACGAACACGGCAAATTGATCACCGAAAGTCTCAAAGACTATACCAAACGCAAGGTCAAGGAAGAGTTTGCGTCACTGGACGACTTTCTCACCCGCTGGAACAGCGCCGAGAAAAAACAGGCGATTATCGAAGAGTTGGAAGCCAATGGTATCGTTTATGAACATTTCAAAGAAGCCATAGGCAAGGAGATGGATATTTTCGATATGATCTTGCACTGTGCTTACGATATGCCGCCTCTTACGCGCAAAGAACGGGCCGAAAGAGTGAAAAAACGCAACTACTTTACCAAATACGGAGAAAAGGCCCGTGCGGTACTGGAGACCTTGCTCGAAAAGTATGCCGACGACGGTATCGAAAATATAGAAAGTCTAAGCGTTCTCAAAGTTCAACCGTTCGATAAGTTCGGTTCACCTATGGAAATCGTCAACTTGTTTGGCGGTAAACGGAAATATCTCGAAGCGATCGCGGAACTCGAGCGAGAACTTTACAAGGCGGCATAACGATGAAACCTTACATACCTCGTGAACTACCCATTGAAGATTTGGATTATCGCGGGCTTTTTTCGCTGGTGGGGAATGCCAATGCGGAGCTCGCTCGCTACGATGGCTTGTTGCAAGGCGTTGTCAATCCGGCCGTTTTGCTTTCACCACTAACTACGAACGAAGCCGTGCTCTCTTCGAGAATCGAAGGCACACAAGCGACACTTGACGAGGTTTTGGAACATGAAGCGGGTATGGAAACCGACATAACGAAACGACACGACATACAAGAGATCGTCAACTACCGTCAAGCTTTGATGCAGGCTACCGAATATTTGCGAGACAATCCGCTCTCTCTTTATTTGATCCGACAAATGCATCATACGCTCATGGACGGCGTTCGCGGCAAAAACAAATCGCCCGGCTCCTTCCGAACCGATCAAAACTGGATCGGAAAGCCCGGATGCAGTATCGAAGAGGCCTCCTTCGTACCTCCTTCCCCGCTGGTGTTGCAAGAATATCTCGAAAAGTGGGAAGCGTATATACAAGGAGATGAGATCGATACATTGGTGCAACTGGCTGTGATGCACGCACAATTCGAACTTTTACACCCGTTCAAAGACGGCAATGGACGGATCGGAAGGCTGCTGATACCTCTTTTCCTCTACCAAAAGAAAAAACTCGCTTCGCCTATGTTTTATCTCAGTGCCTATCTGGAAAGTCATAGAGATGAGTACTATGCGCGACTTGCCGCCATTTCCGCACATGACGATTGGAACGGATGGATCGCCTTTTTCTTCCGGGCTATCGCGGAACAGGCGAAAGAAAACGGCGAAAAAGTTCGAAAGATGACGGCCCTTTACGATGAGATGAAAGAGCGCATCGTGGCGATCACCCATTCGCAGTTCGCGATCCAGATTCTCGATGCGCTTTTCTCTCAACCCGTTTTCAAAACCACCGATTTCATCAAAAGAACGGGTATCAAAAAACAAACGGCCATGCCTTTGCTCAAGCAGATACGCGAGGCGGGAGACTTGGTGGTTTTGCGTGAGTCAAGAGGCAGAAGTGCCGCTATTTTGGCATTTCCGGCACTGCTTTCCATTGCGGAAGGTAAAAAAGTTGTGTAAAGTGAACGAGACGCAAGCGATTTTGTGTCAAATTTTTATTAAAATATCGGACACAAAAGTTTTTGTGGCTATGATGTCGTACACAAAAAGAGAGGCGAATAGATTATGGGCAATATAGGCAGTATCATCAAATCGATACAAAACATCATGCGGCAAGACAAAGGTCTCAACGGCGATGCGCAGCGTATCGAGCAGTTGGGATGGATGATCTTTTTGAAGATTTTCGATGACAAAGATATCGAAATGGAACTGTTTGACGATGATTATGTCTCTCCCATTCCTTCGGAATTTCAGTGGCGCAATTGGGCGGCCGATGACGAAGGGATGACGGGCGACGAGTTGCTGGACTTCATAGACAACAAACTTTTCCCCGGGTTGAAAAGTCTGCCAACTGCCGCGACGGACAAGCGGGCGCTATTGGTCAAAGAGGTTTTTGAAGGTAACAACAACTACATGAAGTCCGGCACGCTCATTCGCCAAGTCATCAACAAACTGAACGAGATCGACTTCAACAGTTCGCACGACAGGCATCTTTTCGGTGAGATTTACGAAACGATCCTCAAAGAGCTGCAAAGTGCGGGCAATAGCGGGGAGTTCTACACACCAAGAGCGATTACGCAGTTCGTTACCGAGATGGTCGATCCCAAATTGGGAGAAACGGTATTCGATCCCGCTTGCGGAACGGGCGGCTTCCTCGTCAACGCTATCGAACACATTCGCAAAAACGAGGTCAAAAGCGTCGAAGACAGAGAGGTCTTGCAGCATTCGATCAAAGGTATCGAGCTAAAGCCTCTCCCCCATATGCTGGCATTGACCAATCTCATTTTGCACGATATCGAAGTACCGAATATCCTTTACGACGACGCGCTCTCTCGAGAGCTTACCTCCATCAGGCAAAAAGATCGCGTCGATGTGATTTTGGCCAATCCCCCATTCGGCGGAACGGTTGCCGAGGGGATGGAGAGAAATTTTCCCACTGCCTACCGCACCAAGGAGAGTGCCGATCTGTTTTTGGTACTGATGATTCAGTATCTCAAGCCCGGAGGCCGTGCCGGGATCGTACTGCCCGACGGTTCTTTGACGGGCGAAGGGGTCAAGGCCCGCATACGAGAAAAACTTTTGACCGAGTGTAACCTACATACAATCGTCCGATTGCCCAATTCGGTCTTTCAGCCTTATGCGAGCGTGGCGACGAACCTGCTCTTTTTTACCAAAGGTGAGCCTACCAAAGGGGTGTGGTACTGGGAACACAGGCTACCGGAAGGGCAAAAGGCATATTCCAAAACCAAGCCCATCAAAATATCCGAATTCGACACGCTAAAAGCGTGGTGGAATGACAGAAAAGAAAACGAACAGGCTTGGCGGGTGGATATCGAAACCATCCGAAAAAACGGCTGGAACCTCGACATCAAAAATCCGCACAAAAAAGAAGAAGAGATTATCTATTCGTCCGCCGAGCTTTTGGAGATGTTGGAAACATCGTTTAGTAAAAGTAGTGAGCTATTGAGTCAGTTGAAAAGAGAGTTGGTCGATGGCTAAGGTGAAGATTGGGGATTTTTTGAAGAGAATTAAAAGGCCAATAACATTAGATCCAAATAATGAATATAAATTAGTTACAGTAAAACTACATCATAAAGGAGTTGTTTTAAGGGGCATTAAAAAGGGGGTTGAAATAAAATCTAAAATGTATCAAATAAAAGAGGGAGATTTTATATTATCTGGCATTGATGCCAGAAATGGTGCATTCGGTATTGTTCCAAAAGAACTCAATAACGCTATTGTTACTAACGATTTTTGGTATTTTGAACTTGATGAAGAAATTATCGATAAACATTTTTTTTTGGAACTCACAACAACAAGTTGGTTTGATGATATTTGCAGATTGGGAAGTGATGGAACAACACAAAGGATAAGACTTCAAAAAGACAAGTTTTTCAATCAAGTAATAGATTTACCACCCTTAAGAGAACAGCAAAAATTTATAGATAAATTCAAACAACTCAAAAGCATAAATACAAATCTATATGAAGAAATCCAAACCCAGCAAACTCTTCTCAAAAAACTTCGCCAATCGATCCTTCAAGAAGCCATAGAGGGCAAACTCTCTGCCGAGTGGCGAG
>OFBZ01000033.1_pt1 | contig 21865 bp, 26 predicted proteins | sample 1520731 | NCBI WGS metagenome assembly OFBZ01 (sample SAMEA3696450, study PRJEB22514) | metagenome | biome: water; feature: marine; material: hydrothermal vent | place: Pacific Ocean | collected 2014-08-16 | depth 1514 m
AGGCATGCGATTTAAGAAACCGAAAGAGTTGGTTGCTGAAAGGCTGAAGAAAGCAGGTTTTAGAAAACCGAAGTTGCTTTTTCATCCAAAGAGAGGAGATATTTTTAACCGTATTTCTTATGGTTTGGTGAAAGGAAACCTTGGAGTTTTTACCGAAAAAGAAATAGGAGAGAAAATACTTCCAGGACGCAAAGTAGATGAATGCTGTGGGATAGAACTTCTTGCCCTTATGGGAGAAGAGGAGGCTGATTCGGCGATAGTCAGGGGAAGAAAGGGTATTGTTGACTTTAGCGATATTAGATTTGAGTATCCTACCTTTGCAGTTGACCTTTCTCTCTACGAAAGGCTTCTGCCAGGAGAAAAGAAGAGCCTTTTGAATCAGATTGAGATAACGTATGGTGTGGTAAAGGATTTCTTTACTCCTGAAAACTTTGTTGTCACTTCTGTTGGTGATGATGCAAGGAAGGATCTTGAAAAGTTTTTCACTCCTTATGTGCCTTTTCTTCTCCTTAATAAGCCTGAGAAGAAAAACGTTATTGTTCTTGATCCCCATGGAGATAAGGAGTTTACCCACGAGGAGATTACACCGGATACGTTGATTGTTGTAGGAGGTATTGTTGATAGTGGTGAGAGAATGGCAGGAGCTACCGGTGAGATATTTCCAGATGCAAAGCACAGGAGGATTTCATACAGAGGGAGTACAGAGCTTGTTCCGGATAGGATAAATGATATCGTTAAGATTATCTGCCAGTACCTGACGGAGGATATTTCCCTATCTGAGGTTGTAAAGCGGAACATTACGAGAACTGCAAAACTGAAGTGGCTCAGGAAAGCACTTGAAGAGTCTGTTGTTAGGTTTCTTGTGAATGGAGAAACCTTGAGGGGAATTCCTGAAAAACTTTACAACCAGTGGAGAGAAAAATTTGATCTGACTGATTTTCACTTTAAGAAAGGAGCCAAACATATTGGAGGATTTTTGGTTTTTAGAGATTCAATTTTTGATAGGGTAACAGGTAAGGAAAAGAGAAGAGGAAAAGAGATATTTCTTTTAAAGGAGTTAAGAGATGAGGATGTTGTCAAGATCTATTCTTGAAACCATAGGGAATACACCTCTTTTGAAGGTTGAAATTGAAGGTGTGGAACTCTTCCTGAAGCTTGAGATGTTCAATCCCGGCGGTTCGATTAAGGATAGAGTTGCCCTTGCAATTATTGAGGATGGAGAGAAAAGAGGGAAACTGACTCCAGAAAAGACGGTTATTGAAGCAACCAGTGGGAATACAGGGATAGGGCTTGCTCTGGTGTGTGCTGCAAAGGGTTACAGGTGCGTTATTGCCATGCCTGAGAATATGAGTAATGAGAGGAAAAAAATACTGAAAGCTTACGGTGCAGAGCTTATTCTCACACCAGCAGAAGAAGGAATACCGGGTGCTGTCAGGAAGGTTAAAGAGCTCCTTGAAAAAGAGCCTGACAGGTATTTTCCAGCGAGACAGTTTGAAAATCCTGTGAATCCACAGGTTCACTACGAAACAACTGCACCTGAAATCCTGGAGCAAATGGGAGTTTTTCCAGAGGTTTTTGTTGCAGGGGTTGGGACGGGAGGAACTCTCACAGGAATTGGCAAAAGGTTCAAAGAGGTAAATCCTGAATGTCTTGTTGTCGCAGTTGAACCAGGAACTTGCGCCGTTATTTCCGGGAAGCCTCCTGGAGCTCACAAGATTCAAGGAATAGGAGCTGGATTTATACCTGAGATCTTAGATGTTGAGCTTATAGACAGAGTAGAAACTATTTCCTTTGAAGAAGCGAAAAAGTACTCAAAGCTTCTTGCATCACAGTTTGGAATTCTTTCAGGTATATCGGCAGGAGCGAACGTTGCCGGAGCTCTGAGAGTTGCAAAGGAGACTGGAAAGAAGAGAAGGGTAGTTACGGTTCTTCCTGATACAGGGGAGAGATACCTTAGTACTGATCTTTTTGATTGAGAAGGTTAGAAGATTAGAGGGTTGGAAGGTTAGAAAGGAAGTCTGGAAGGAATTTTGATATCTCCTGAGTAAACTTCAGCTCAGGCTTTTCTTTCATCAGTTCAATAATTGTTCTTAAGTTCAGTGAAACAATGAAACCATCGTCTGTTTCAGATATCTTGAGGAACGGCTTGTCTATCATTATTTTAAAAAGCTCCTCTCTGTAAGAGCTGTCAACCTTAAAAGTCATTACTCCATGTTCAACCACAGAGAGGTGACCCATTCCAACAACACGTTCGATCAAACTTCTGTCATCCTCTTCTGAATACCTGCTGAGGAGCTCATCTAAAGGCAGCCCGGAGTAGCAAACCCGAGCTGCAGTAGCAACTGTTTTAAGCATGTTTTCTGTATGGGATAGGAGAGTTATTCCCATTAATACTTGTCTCCGTACTTGGCTATAAACTTCTCTACTCTACCTCTTACAACCTTTTGCTTCTGGCTACCTGTGAAGAAAGGATGGCACTGGTTGCAAACTTCAACCTTGATCTCAGGAAACTTTGTTGATCTTGTTACCCATGTGTTACCACATGCACAGATAACTCTTGTCTCTCTGTATTCTGGATGAATTCCCTTTTTCATATGAACAACCTCCTGATATAATTCCAATCGGCTTTGCGTTAGTGAAGTTTAGTTTAGAGAGCCAAGGGTGTCAAGTGGAGCTTGCTAACCTTCTTGATGTGTCAATTCAATTCATAAAGTCTCATCCAGAACTTGCCTGTTTTTCACTCTTTCTATGGGCATTTTTGGAAACAGGATTGCTCTTAGGGTTAATTCTGCCTGCTGAGAAAATACTCATAGTTGGCGGTATTCTTGTTTCAAAAGGTGTTATTTCCCCCTTGAGTTTCTTTTTCTGTGGAACCCTGGGGACTTTTTTAGGTTATACAGCAACCTATTTTATTGGTTACTACATAGGAGAAGAGGTTTTAGAGAAGAACCTGCAAAGGTTAAGACTTAGCAGAGAGGATTTCATCAAGACAAAGCGGTTTGTTGAGAGCAAAGGAGAGATGTCTCTTGTATTTGGGAGGTTTATCCCTGTTGTTAGACCCCTGTTACCTCTTCTTATAGGAGCTTTTAGACCACCACTCAAAAAATTTACCTTGTTTAATTTTTTAGGCGCTATTTTGTGGATCTCTTCCTATGTTCTGATGGGGAACTTGCTTGGTGAGCTGTTATCATTTATCATTACTCATAAAATACCGGGCATTGCCCTGACTGTTGTGCTTTTTTTACTCTATCTTGCCTGGAGAAAGTATGGAAAGAATAAAAAACTGTTTTGAAAAGCTTGAAGCAAAGGGAGAGAAGCCCTTAATTGTCTACGCTACAGCCTGTGATCCGAACTGTTCTAAGTCCTTAGAGATTTTTAGACTGATACTGAAGTATGCAGATATGGTAGAGATAGGCATGCCTTTCTCGGATCCCTTAGCTGATGGACCTACTATTCAGAAAGCCCATGAAAGAGCACTTGCTGCCGGAACAAATACCCAAAAGGTTCTTGAACTTGTAAAGAAAATTAGAGATTTTGAGAGTGAGAAACCTTTGATTCTTATGGGTTACTACAATCCAATATTTGTTTACGGTGAGGAGAAGTTTATCAGGGATGCATTTCAGGCAGGTGTTGATGGGTTCATAGTTCCAGACCTTCCTCCAGAAGAGGGAGAGGATTTTGCCAGAAAGGTTAAATCCATGAAGCTTTCTCCCATCTTTCTGGCGGCTCCTACAAGTACAGATGATAGAATAAAAAGGATAGGAGAAGTAACGGGAGAGTTTATCTACTACGTTTCGGTTACAGGAATTACAGGAGAAAGGGAGGAGTTAGCCTACAGGGAGATAGAAAGAGATATTGAAAGGGTAAAGAGAATTACCGGCAAAAAAACCGTAGTTGGTTTTGGAATTTCCCGTGGAAAACACATAAAAGAGATGTATAATAGTCCTGATGGGTTTGTAGTTGGTAGTGCTGTAGTTAAAAGGATAGAGCAAGAAGACTATAAAGGTCTTGAATCTCTCTTAGAAGAGCTTAAAGCAGCAACAAAACTTTCTTAATGTTGGAGGAAAAATGTTTGGTATTGGTACTCAGGAGCTTATTATAATTCTTGTGATTGCTCTTCTCATTTTCGGTCCAAAGAAATTACCTGAGCTGGCCAGATCTACAGGAAAAGCAATTAACGAGTTTAGAAAAGCTTCTTCTGGTCTTCTGGACGAGGAGGAAGAAAAAAAGGAGAAGGAAAAGACAGTTGTAGCTGAAAACCAGAAAAAAGAGGAAGTGGAAAAAATAAAAGTTAAGGAATAAAGTCTCGAACATGTCAAAAAGAACAGTTATTCCAGAAGAAGAATTACCGGTAACTGAACATATTGAAGAGCTCAGGCAGAGAATTTTTAAATCGATAATAGCACTTGTAGTAGGCTTTTTGATTGCCTGGCCGTTTAAGAAGAGTATTCTTCTCTTTTTGGAGAAGCCACTTCCTGAAGACTTAAGAGGTAAACTAATCTTCCTTTCTCCTCCAGAGGCATTCTTTACAGCTTTAAAGGTTTCTTTCTTTGCTGGAGTTCTAATTGCTCTTCCTTTTGTTCTCTATCAGGCATGGAAGTTTATAGAGCCTGGGCTTTACGAACATGAAAAGAAATTCATTCTTCCTTTTATCTTTTTCTCGCTGCTGTTCTTCTTTGGTGGAGCTTCTTTTGCTTACTTTGTAATTCTGCCGTTTGGTTTGAGATTTCTCCTTGGATTTATGGGAGATCTTCTGACGCCTCAAATTACCGTTGGTAGCTATATTTCATTTGTTATCCAGATGATACTTGCATTTGGTTTTGTTTTCCTCCTTCCAGTTGTTGTATGGTTGCTTTCAAAGCTTGGAGTCATAAATTACAGGATGTTAGAAAATAACAGAAAGTATGCTATACTGATTATATTCGTAATAGCAGCGGTTTTAACTCCTCCCGATATATTTTCCCAGGTTATGATGGCTTTGCCTCTTTTAGGTCTTTACGAACTCAGCATATGGATAGCAAAAATTACGGGAAGGGAAGAGTAGCAGATAATAAGAGCAGTAGAAAACCAAATCTGGAGGAAATCCTGTAATGGCGGAAAATACACTGGAGGGCTTAACTATTGACCAACTCCAGAAAATGAGCATTTTCGATCTGAGAAAGATTGCTAAATCCCTGGGGATTGAAGTTAAGTCGGTGAAAAAACAGGAGTTTATAAGAAGAATTCTCGAAAAGGATGCAGAGAGAAGAGGGGCAATTTTCAGAGTCGGAGTTCTTGAAGTTCTTCCGGATGGATTTGGTTTTCTTCGTTCGCCGGAAAACAACTACCTTCCAAGTTCTAACGATGTCTATGTATCTCCTTCTCAGATAAGGAGGTTTGGTCTCAGAACGGGGGACACTATTGCAGGTGAAGTTAGACCTCCAAAAGAAGGTGAGAAGTACTTTGCCCTTCTAAAGGTTGATGCAATAAACTGGGAATCTCCTGAGATAGCAAAGACAAGACCTCAATTTGATCAACTTACACCTCTTCATCCGACCGAGAGGTTCAGACTTGAACACGATCCGTCGGAGCTTTCTACAAGGGTTGTTGATCTGATCACTCCTGTTGGAAAGGGACAGAGGGGACTGGTTGTCGCTCCTCCAAGAGCTGGAAAAACGGTTCTCCTCCAGAAAATGGCGAACGCTATAAAGACCAACTATCCGGATACTTATCTTATAATTCTCCTTATTGATGAAAGACCTGAAGAAGTTACAGATATGAAAAGAAATACCTTAGCGGATGAAGTTATAAGTTCAACTTTCGATGAGCCGCCGGAGAGACACGCTCAGGTTGCAGAGATTGTCATAGAGAAAGCAAAGAGACTTGTTGAGCACAAAAGGCACGTTGTAATTCTTCTTGACTCCTTGACAAGGCTTGCAAGGGCTTACAATACTCTAACTCCTCCAAGTGGAAAGATTCTTTCAGGTGGTATTGATGCCCATGCTTTCCATAAGCCCAAGAGGTTCTTTGGTGCTGCCCGGAACATAGAAGAGGGAGGAAGTCTTACAATCATAGCGACAGCTCTTGTGGAAACCGGTAGCCGTATGGACGATGTTATATTTGAAGAATTTAAGGGAACTGGTAATATGGAGATTGTCCTTGACAGACAGCTTGTTGAGAGAAGGATATTCCCTGCAATAAATATTCAGAAGTCGGGAACAAGAAAAGAGGAACTTCTTCTCTCCGACTGGGAACTTAACAGAATCTGGATACTTAGAAGACTCTTTACATCTATGTCCCCTGTGGAGGCGATGGAGTTTCTCCTTGAAAAACTTAGAAAGTATAAGACAAATGAAGACTTCCTGAAGGCGATGAACGCATGAAGGAGCTTATATACTACTCTTTTCTTGAAAGCGCAGACCTGAAGAGGGCTTTTGTAGAGGAAAACAGGGAAAAGATATACTCTGTTTTCTTAGAAATTGCAAAGAGGATAAAAGAAGGAAAGAAGTTACTTCTCTGTGGTAACGGAGGTTCTGCTGCTGATTGTCAACACATAGCTGCTGAACTTGTGGGCAGGTTTGAAATGGAGAGGAGAGCTCTTCCTGCCATCGCTCTTACAACAGACACTTCTATTCTTACGGCTGTTGGAAATGATTACTCATTTGATAAAATATTCGAAAGACAGGTAGAAGCGCTGGGTAAGGAAGGGGACGTGCTTATAGGAATAAGCACAAGCGGGAATTCAAGGAACGTAACTAATGCTGTAAAGAGAGCAAGAGAGTTGGGGCTTCTGACTGTAGGCTTTTCTGGTAAAGATGGGGGTGAGTTATCAAAGGTAGCTGATCACTGTTTTGTGGTTAAGAGTTTTTCAACCCCAAGAATCCAGGAAGTTCACATAACCCTCGGTCATATTCTCTGTGATTTCATCGAGAAGTATCTCTATTCCTATGACAACTATTTCCCTCCCGTTGGGGAGGGGCGTCAGTAGTAGTCTATTCTAAAAACAGAAAATCCTGTTAAAATTCCCAAACTTGATTTTTACAATTTTTGAAAACTAATTCGGGAGGTTTTCATTATGAAAATAGGGAAAGCTATAAGAATGGAGAGACTCATCAACAGAGAAACGGGAAATACTGTAATAATTCCGATGGATCATGGTGTTTCTATGGGTCCAATTCCGGGAATAATAGACATCAGGGAATCCATAGATAGAGTTGCAAACGGTGGAGCCAATGCAGTTATTATCCATAAAGGTCTTGTAAGGCATGGTCACAGAAAAAGGGGTAAAGACGTTGGATTGATTGTTCATATGTCAGCAAGTACTTCTCTTTCTCCCAAGCCAAATACAAAGGTTCTTGTCTGTACCGTAGAAGAAGCCATAAAACTTGGAGCAGACGGAGTTTCAATTCATGTTAACTTAGGGGACGTTAACGAAGATAAGATGCTTGAAGATTTTGGAAGAGTTTCTGAAAGCTGTCTTGAATGGGGAATGCCGTTAATAGCAATGATGTATGCAAGAGGAGAGCATATAAAGGATCAGTTTGATCCAGAAGTAGTTGCTCACTGTGCAAGGGTTGCAGCCGAACTTGGAGCTGACATTGTAAAGGTTGCCTATACGGGGGATCCTGAATCATTCAGAAAAGTGACGGAGGGTTGTCCCATTCCAGTGGTTATAGCCGGTGGTCCAAAGATGAGCAACGATATGGAAATACTTGAAATGGTCGAAGGAGCTATGAGGGCTGGAGCTAAAGGTGTTTCCATCGGAAGAAATGCCTTCCAGCATGAAAATCCAGAAAAAATAGTAAGAGCAATTGCTGCTATAGTTCACGAAGGAAAGTCTGCAAAAGAAGCTGCTGAGTACTTGAAGTAAGTGTTATAAATTCTCCCTTTGAACCCCCTGTATCCCCCTTGCGAAGGGGGAATTTTAAATTGGTATTGGTATAACTCCTCTTGGAAAGGGGAGAATCTACTGAATCTGGTAGAATAAAAACATCATGAAAAAATCGAAGGAAATAACGTTTGAAAAACTGTGGAATTTGCTAATACTTTTATTGGTAGGAGAAGTTAGCACTGCATTTCATTATGGAAGTGAGAAAGCTGGATGGTTATTACTGGGGTTCGTAGCAATTGTTGTTATTCTTATTGCTATAGGTTTGGTTTCTATAAAACTCGAGTTGGAGGAATGAAATGTTTGCGTTGTTTATAGCTTTTCTCTCAATTCTATTGGTTGCTCTGCTTGGACTTTTTATAGCTTTTTACAATCCCAAGAGGCCGGCAAAACAGCATTAAACTTAATCTTCTAACCATCTAACCTTCTGGTTGTCCAGGCTTCTATCACTCAGATTCTTTGTTCTGCTCGGAACGATAGGTTCTTTAGCTCAGATCAAAACAGATTGTTTTAATCTCTGTCATCTCTTCTATTGCAAAGTGAGGTCCTTCTCTTCCTATTCCGCTCTCTTTCACTCCACCATAAGGCATTTGATCAACTCTGAATGTTGGAATCTCGTTTACCATGATTCCACCACATTCCACTTCTTCACTAAACTTAAAGGCGTTTTTCAGGTTGTTCGTGAATATTCCAGCCTGGAGACCGTAAGGAGAGTTATTTACCTGTTTTATTCCCTCTTCAACGGAAGAGACTTTATTTACAACAATTACAGGTCCAAAAACTTCCTTTTTAAACAGTTTGGCATCTTCGGGAACGTTTGTGACAATAGTTGGTTCAATCAATGTATCTGATATTCTATTTCCGCCATATACAACTTTTGCTCCGCGTTCCTTAGCCTCTTCTATCCATTTCATTATCCTGTCTGCAGCGTTTTTATCGATTACAGGACCCATGTCGGTATCCGATTTCCTTGGATCTCCCACTTTTAGTTTTTTTGAAAAGTTTGTGATTTCGTTAACGAAACTATCAAACAATTTTTCATGGACGAATACCCTCTGAACGGAGATGCAGACCTGTCCGGCAAGGGCAAAACCACCTCTTGCAACTTTTTCGGCTATTTCTTTGAGCCTATAGTCCTGATCTTCATCTATGTAAACACCTGCATTTGAGCCAAGTTCCATTGCATACTTTTTAAGTCCGCCTCTACTCATAATGATTTTCCCGGTTTCAACACTTCCCGTAAATGTAATCATTCTAACGTCTTTGCTCCTGACAAGAGCATCTCCTGCCTCTTCTCCATATCCTGTTACAACGTTAACCGCTTCAGGAGGAAATCCAGCTTCTATGAAAGCTTCAGCGAGTTTAATAACTGTCAGTGATGTATTTTCAGAAGGTTTTATGATGACACTGTTTCCTGCTGCAAGTGCAGGAGCCACTTTATGACAGGTGAGGTTTAAAGGAAAGTTAAAAGGTGTTATGCATCCTATAATTCCAAGAGGAACTCTCCTGTAAAATCCTATTTTGTTTTTGATTCCCGGAGCGGCATCAAATGGAACTTCTTCCCCGAGAATTCTCTTTGCTTCTTCTGCAGATAGAGTTATTGTGTTTACTGCTCTTCCAACTTCAGCCATTGATTCTTTTATAGTTTTTCCAACCTCAAGGGTGAGGAGCTCTGCGAACTCTTCCACTCTCCTTGAAATTATTCTTGCAACTCTTTGAAGGCACTGGTATCTTTCGTAAGTTGTCATCTTTTTAATCTTTTCAAACCCTTTCTTTGCAGATTCTACTGCAATGTCAACATCTTCTTTCTTTCCTCTTGGAATGGTTCCAACCAGAGAACCATCATAGGGAAAGTGAATTTCAATCTCTTCCTGCTTGTAGACTTTCTTTCCGGCTATTAACATGTAACCCTTCATTCTATACCCCCAGAAGTAACCTTGCTGCTAAGAATTCAGGAAGTCCTGCTTTCAAAATTGCCTTTGCTGCAGATTTGACGTCGTATTTTACCCTTCTAAAATAAATGGTTTTTTCATCAAGGATTATAAAAGCGGCATCAGGGTTTTTATCCCTGGGTTGTCCCACACTTCCTGGGTTTATTAAATATCTTTCTTTTTCTATCTTGATGATTGATGCTCTGATTCTATCCGGGTTTGCACTTTTGAGTTTGTATGCTGCAGGTATGTGGGTGTGACCGAAAAAGCAAACAGGTCTGACCTGTCTGATGAGACTGTAGTAAGCATCTTCGAGGGTTAGTATGTACTTCATACTTCCCGGTGATTCCGGGGTATCGTGAACCATCTGAAATTGGGAGGTTAGTATCTGAACTCCTTTTGTTATGAGAAAATCCAGTAATTCTGTTTTGATAACTTCTTTCGTCCAGATAATTGCTCTTGCGGCATAGTCGTTTAGCATTGACAGGTCTATTAAATTCAAAAGTGCCAGTTCATGGTTTCCCAGAATGAAGTATTTACAGTTTTCCCTAACCCACTGAAGACATTCGTTGGGGAAAGCTCCATATCCAACAACGTCACCGAGGCACCAGATTTCATCAACCTTTTCTCTTTCTAATTCTTCTGCCACAGCCTGGAGGGCGTGGAGATTTCCGTGTATATCGGATATTATTCCTATCTTCATGGTAATTTAAGTTTATTACGGAGCTTTCTGAAATGGAAGATATTTTGAAATTGAGGAGCAGAATTCTTAAAACGGTAAGGGAATTTTTTGATTCTCAGGGGTTTATTGAAGTAGAAACCCCGGTACTTGTTCCCTATGAAAATCCCGATTCAAATGTTGTTAATGTCAGAGCTCTATTTTCCGACTTTTCGGGAAAGAAATTTGACTGGTTTCTCCACACTTCACCTGAGTTTTTTATGAAAAGAATTATCTGGCATGGCATTCCAAAGATTTATCAGATCTGTAAGGTCTTTAGAGATGGGGAAGTAACAGAGTCTCACAATGTCGAGTTTACAATGGTTGAATGGTATAGGACAGGAGAAAACTACAAAAAAGGGATGGAGGAAACTTTTGAGCTCCTAAAGCACTGTGCAAAGGCTGCAGGTAAAAAAGAGCTTTCCTACAGAGGAAGGAGAGTGAAGGTTGATAGTTACACAGCTATTACAGTTGAAGAGGCTTTCAGAGAATTTGCCGGAATCAGGAATCTTCTTGATGAAGATGAGGTTATCAAAGTTTCTGGAGAGAAAGAATATGAATCTGGATTCTTCAGGCTTCTGGTCGATAAAGTAGAACCAGCTCTTTCACAGTTTGAAGTGCCTGTTTTCCTTTACAACTATCCTGAAAAGTTCTCAGCAATGGCTAAAGTGAGCGGTGGATTTGCAGAGAGGTTTGAGCTCTACGTTTGTGGTCTTGAGTTAGCAAATGGTTATACGGAGCTTACAGATTTCGAAAGTTACAGAAAGAAATTTCTTGAGAAGGGAAAACGGGCATTGGATAAAGGCTTTTTGAAACTTCTTAGAGAAAAACCACTTCCAGACTGTGAAGGTGTGGCTCTTGGTTTTGACAGACTCATCATGTTGATCACAGGAAAGGATATTAAGGATGTAATTCCGTTTCCCCTGGGAAAGTTAATAAAAGAAATTACTCTCCCCAGTTTTTGACCAGATTAAATTCCCTTCCTGTTAAAGTTCTGAGGGCCCTTTCAACTACAAAATTGACCAGATCTTCTACGGTTTCTGATTTCCCATAGAATCCTGGAGATGCAGGCAGTACTGTTGCTCCGGCATCTGTGACTCTTAACATGTTTTCAATGTGAATTCTGTTTAATGGAGTTTCCCTGAAGACCAACACTAAGGGTCTTTTCTCTTTTAGCGTTACATCCGCAGCTCTGTGTATCAGGTTGTCTGTAATTCCCAATGCTATGTGTCCGAGGGTTCCGGCTGAGCAGGGAGCTATGATCATTCCAATAGTTCTATAGGAGCCACTTGAGGGAGGTGCAAATAGGTCGTTGTGATCAAAGAGTGTAACCTGTTCTTCCGGAAGGGAGTTTATAAATTCCTCTACTGTAATTCCTGTTTCGTATTCAAACACTTTTTTTCCCGTTTCTGAGAAAACAATGTCAACCAGATAACTGTTTGCAGCTAAGACTTCTGTAATCCTTTTACCGTAGATGGAACCGCTTGCTCCTGTTATTCCGACAATAATCCTTTCCATTTCCATGTCTCCGTTGAAGTGTTTATTATAATAATTTACTCACTACATAAAACCCCCTTATAGGGAGGAATGGATTTGGAAAAGCTTATAGAAAAAGCATCAATTCTTTTGGAAGCGCTTCCGTATATAAAGAGGTTTTACGGGAAGACAATAGTTATTAAGTATGGTGGCAATGCAATGGTAAAGGAAGAACTAAAATCTGCTTTTGCTGAGGATGTTGTACTTCTTAAATACGTCGGAATAAATCCTGTTATAGTTCATGGGGGTGGACCTCAGATTGGAGAGTTCCTTGAGAAACTGAAGATACCTACTCGATTTGTTGGTGGTATGAGAGTAACAGATAGAGAGACTATGAATGTGGTTGAAATGGTTCTTGTGGGAAAGGTAAACAAGGAAATTGTTAAGCTTATTAATTCTCATGGTGGAAATGCAGTTGGATTGTCTGGAAAAGATGGGAATCTTATAGTTGCTGAGAAAATTGATTTTAAGAAGTATTTGTCTGAAGTGAAGACACCGGAGATTATTGATCTTGGATTTGTAGGAAAGGTTAAGAAAGTTAATCCAGATATTGTCACTAAACTAATTGACTCCAAATTTATACCAGTAATAGCTCCTGTTGGAATTGGGGAAGACTTTGAAGCTTATAATATAAATGCAGATCTGGTAGCGGGAGAAGTGGCAGCAGCCTTGAAGGCTGAAAAACTTATAATGTTAACGGATGTTGAAGGAATAAAAGATAAAGAAGGTAATTTAATAAAATCCATCGCAAGAGGGGATCTATCGGGTTTAATTGAAGATGGAACAATTTCTGGGGGTATGATTCCGAAGGTTAAAGCTTGTGAAATTGCATTGACTGGAGGGGTTAAGAAGGCTCATATCATAGATGGAAGGGTAAAGCATTCTGTTCTCCTTGAGATTTTTACGCAGGAAGGTATCGGGACGGAGATAATATAAAAAATTTTTAATATGCGATGTATGAGACGTTAACCGCAATTAGTAGGTTTTGGTATAATGAATGTAATTAAATCTAAAGAATAAGGGGATAAAAACTTTCAGGGAGGTGCCGCGATGGACTTCGTACTACTGGTATCGCGACTGCAGTTCGCGATGACAGCCTTTTTCCACTTCATATTCGTACCACTAACCTTAGGGCTGTCAACGCTATCTGCAATCATGTTAACGCTTCACTACGCAACGGGCAAAGAGATTTACCGGGACATGGCAAAGTTCTGGGCTAAACTCTTTGCCATCAACTTTGCGCTGGGAGTTGCTACAGGGCTGGTTCACGAGTTTGAATTCGGTATGAACTGGTCGGTCTACTCAAGGTTCGTAGGTGACATTTTCGGTGCCCCACTTGCTATTGAAGGTCTCCTTGCATTCTTTATGGAGTCAACCTTCATGGGAGTTTTCATCTTCGGCTGGGATAAGGTACCAAAATCTGTGCACCTCTTAGCCGCATGGCTATCATCAATCGGTTCAAACCTTTCGGCTCTCTGGATTCTCATTGCCAACGGCTGGATGCAACATCCAGCAGGAGCTGAGGTTGTTAGTACTCTCGCTGGTAGAAGGGCAGAACTCTCAGATTGGTGGGCAGTTGTGTTCAACCCTGTTGCGGACGTTAAGTTCTGGCATACAACAACAGCCGGAATGATACTTTCTGCAACTTTTGTTCTTGCCATAAGTGCTTACCACCTTCTCAAAAAGCAGCATGTTGAATTCTTTAAAAAGTCTGCATACATTGCCCTTGTTCTTGGATTTATTGCTTCTGTAGGTGAGATAGTGATTGGTGATATTCATGCTCATGAGGTTGCTAAAACCCAACCAACAAAGCTTGCTGCCGGTGAAGCTTTATGGGAAACAACAAAAGGAGCAAATATCAGCCTGTTTGTCTGGGCAGATGAAAATGCTCAGAAAAATATTGTTGAGATTCCCCTTCCAATTCCAGGGCTTCTCAGCTTTCTTGGAGCTCACGATTTCAACGCCGAAATAAAAGGTGCAAAGGATCTCCAGAAACAGTTTGAAGCTCAGTTTGGTCCAGGAAACTATATTCCGCCTGTAAACTTTACATTCTGGGCATTTCATATCATGGTCTATCTCGGATTCTACTTTATAGTTCTCTTCTTGTTAGGTCTTATGAAGTTTAGAAACTTAGAAAACAGCACAGGCTATCTAAAACTGGCACTTTATTCTCTTCCGTTACCTTACATTGCCTGCTGGCTCGGGTGGGCATTCGCGGAGGTCGGAAGACAGCCCTGGATTGTTTACCCACTTACGGATGATTACGGAAAAATCCTGATGCCAGAGATAGGTCTTAAAACTGCCAATGCAGTATCTCCTCTTACAAACGCAGAAGTTATAATCACTTATGTTGTATTTGTTCTTACCTTTGTCGGACTTGCTATTGCAGACTTCTATCTCCTTGCGAAGTTTGCAACAAAGGGACCAGAAAAAGAGGCGGAACTCTATTAATGGAGGAGGTGAGAGATGCACTTTGATTTGCCTACAATATGGGCAATCCTTGTTACGGTGCTCATTGCAGGATACATAGTTACTGATGGTTTTGACCTTGGTGTGGGTATTCTCCACACAATCGTTGCAAAAACAGACATTGAAAGAAGGGTTACGCTCAACGCTATCGGTCCTGTCTGGGACGGTAACGAAGTCTGGTTTATTACTGCCGGTGGTGCAGCTTTTGCAGCATTTCCTGAACTCTACGCAGCTCTCTTTAGCTCTCTCTACATTGCTCTTTTTGTGGTTCTTCTTGCTCTCATTTACAGGGCTGTTTCGTTCGAATTCAGGAGCAAGGAGGAAAGTGAAGGCTGGAAGAAATTCTGGGATCAGAGTATTTTCTGGTCAAGCTTGATAGTTGCTCTTCTTATCGGTGTTGCAGTAGGAAATATCCTTGCCGGAATTCCAATCAAGAATATGGCTATTGAAGGAAACGATCTTCTCGGATTTGTTTACGCTGAGAAGTTCCCCATTAGTTTCATTAACCTCGTCAATCCATTTACTTTCCATGGTCTCTTTGGACTCCTCGTTGGTGTAACAACCGTTCTCTTTATTATTCTCCATGGTATTTCATGGCTCATCTGGAAAACAGAAGGAGAAATTGCTGAGAGGGCAAGAAATATTGCTCTTAAACTCTGGCTTCCGTTCGTTATTATGTATGTCGTTTGTACAGGAGTTGCATACACAATCTCCTTTAAGATCTCCAATCCTGAAAACGTTAGGTATTTGAACCTTCCTCAGGATATGCTTCAGCAAATAGCTTCCATGCTTAACAATGGTGTTCTTGAGCATGCTCTCTTCAGGTTTCCTGTAATTGAGCTTGTTCTCATTGTTCTGGCAGCTCTTTCTGCTGTTGGATACCTCCTTGCCGTTAAGAGCATGAGCGGCGGAAGGGCTTTCCTCTTTTCAACTCTTACATTCCTCTTCGCCGGATTTGCCGTAATGTTTGGTGCTTATCCTCTTGCTGTTCCTTCAAGCTATGCTCTTGAACATTCCATCTCTATCTACAATGGTTCATCAAGTACCCTTACACTTACTGTAATGCTTGTTGCAGCTCTGATATTTACACCAATTGTTATCGCTTATCAGGCATGGGTTTACAAGATGTTCCTCTTCAAGATCTCTCCTGAGTCCATCAAGAGAGAAATCGAAGAGGCTCGTGGAGAAGCTTATTAAGGTTAAGGGAGGTAGTTATGTGGCTTATAATATCTTTTATCTGGTGGATATGTGTTGCCGGGCTGACATATACACTTGCAAAGTCTAAATTGGAGGGTGAGGGGGTTTAATCCCCCCTTCTTTAAATCCTTGAGAGGAGCATAAATGTCCGCAATTATTGGGCTCAAAGAAAGGTTTTTAGCAGGTAGAAGAGAACTGATAGACAAAGCTTTTGAGCTCTACAGGCAAACCGGAAGTTGGGAAGAAGTTGAGAAGTTCTTGAAAGAAGAATTTAGAGAAGAGCTTAGCTTCTTTAATCCCAACCTTTTTACCTACTTTTTGTTAGTAGGTGGAGGTTTGCTTTTACCGTTTCTGTACCTCTGGAAAGTTGTTTTTGAGCCCGGTACAACTGCTTACTTTTTCTCAAGACTTGTGTTTATTCTGTGTGCTATGTTTGCCCTTAAAGGAATTGTAGGGCATTATGTAGTTGTCTTCTTGAACAGGGATAGATTTGAGATAGAGCTCAACACTTTAAAAGCCTCAATTGAAGGAGGGAAGGATGGAAAATAGTCCAATTAAAAAGCTTATGTTTTATGGGGTTTTTGGAATATACATTCTGATTGTTCTCATTACTTCTTTTACCATAATTACAATGAAATAAGGGGGGCTGTCCCCCTTTTCAATTTTGTTCTTCAGACTTTTCCAGAAATTTTCAAGATTTTCTTCTTGCTAAAGTATTTCCTTAATCCAACTTACCATCTGTAAATCCTCTTTGTATTGCCCATTTCTCCACTTTCCAACTTTAGGCTTTTCACTACTCACACTGTTCACTGTTTAACTATATATTTCAAAGTCCAGATACAGAAAATTTCATAATCGGGAGGAACTATGGAGTTTGAAAGAAATCCAGTGGTTATGGAGAGAACAGAGGCAACCACTTTTAATGCTTTTCTCGGAAAGGTTTTTCTGAACATGTTCTTAGGTTTATTGCTTACAGCTATTACATCCTATTTGGCTCTTACTTCCGGATTTGTGTTTGCTTTTGGTAAGTGGGGATTTATAGGTTTTGCAGTTCTCTCTTTTGTTCTTGTGATTGCTACGGGACTTCTCAGAAATAATGGTCTCCTTGCAGGAGTGGCGTTTTACCTCTTTTCAGCAGCGGAGGGAGTGCTTCTTGCTCCAATCCTGGTCATATATACAGGAAAGTCAATTATCACTGCATTTCTCTCTGCTTCTATTCTTTTCGGGATAATGGCTCTTCTTGCGATGAGTAAAAAGGTGGATTTCAGAAGATTTGGAACTTATCTCTTTGTTGGATTGATCGGTATTATTGTTGCGTCACTTCTGAACATTTTCCTTGTAAAGTCTGCCGGTCTCGGGATTGCAATTAGCGTTGTGACTGTTCTTGTTTTCTTAGGGTTGACTGCTTACGATATTCAGAAGCTTGAGGAGATGGCTTACACTGAGGGGAACGCATTCTTTGGAGCTCTTGCTTTGTATCTGGATTTAATCAACCTTTTCTTAGCTCTTCTCAGACTCTTTGGCGAGAGGAGAGAATAGGTCTGGATTTACGACTATTGTTCTTTCGTTTTCGTAGATTACAAATCCAGGTGGTGTTCCCTTTGGCTTTTTGAGGTTTTTTGCCTCTGTATAGTCAACCGGAACCTTTCCTGACTGTTTTCCTTTACTGAAGAAGGCTGCTGCAGCGGCAGACAGGAGAATGTCCTCATCTGATGGTTTTTCCTCTCTGTTGAGTCTTAGTATGACGTGAGAGCCGGGTATCTCTTTTGCGTGGAACCAGATATCCCACGGATTCGCAAGTTTCATGGAGAGGAATTCGTTCTCCTTGCTGCTTCTACCGACTATAATCTTCCTTCCTGAGGGCAGGGTATATATTTTAAAGCTTTTCTTCTTTCTCTCTTTTTTCTTCTCTTCCGGAATGAGATCCTGAAGCTCCCCCAGAGTCTCTCTCTCCTTTATCGTTTCCTTCAGAAATTCCAGTTCAAGGAACTCCTCTTCTAATTTTTTTCTCAGGGTTTCTTCGTGTTCTACCTTTCTTTTGAGTTTCCTGTACTTTGAGAAGTACTTTTCGACATTTTTCTGTGGAGAAAGTTTCGGATCGAGAGATATTTCCACTTCCTGATTGGTGTAATAGTCAAAGACTTTTACGTTTTTCACTCCTAATTTTATGAGGTTCAGGTTGTACTTCAGGAGCTCTCCTAATTTCCTGTTCTCTTCGGCTTCTCTCAGGAGTTCTTCTCTGCCTTTGAGAGACTGGAGCTCTTTTTTAAGAGCTTCAACTCTCTTTTCCAGATCCCTTAGAAGCTTTCTTTTCAGTGATTTTAGTTCTTCTCTTTCAACCTTTTCTAAATAGTAGGTTTTCCAGCATTCTGTGTAGGGAAGTTTTTTAGAGAACTCTTTGAACCTCAGTCCCTCAAGCGACTGGTAGAGAAACGTTGTCATGTACTTTGGCTTATCTTCTTCGTAGTAGAGGTAAGCGCTATTTGATAATTGGTGCTTCTTGAGGAACTCTTCGTACGCTTTTTCAAGACTTCCCAGCTTTTCAAACAGATGGGCAATCTCCTTTGCGTTTAAGGGGGATATCCCAGCAACGAATTTGTGGAGGTTTTTCTCAATTCCCTCTCTTGTTACTTCTCCAAACTGAAGCTGATGAAACTCCTTTTTCTCCTGTGGAGGAAATGTGTAAGTATCGTTTTTTTCAAGGGGTCTTACAGAGCTCTTAACCTCTCTCAACGTTGAGATGATTTTTCTTTCTCCATCAAGCAGAAAAATGTTTGCGTTCTTTCCTGTAAGCTCGAAGATAAGATAGTAGGTTTCAGTTTTTCCAGATGGAAGGATCTTTACCGTTTCAATCTCAATTACTCTGTCGATAACTGGAAGTTTAACGAATTTGATAAAGGTTCCTTCAAGTGTCTTAAACCTGGAATTCTTCTCTTTTGCTATACCAAAATCAGAGAAGAAAAGAGCGTTTGGCTGTCCTGTATAGATGTTGAGAAAACCTTTTCGGAACTTTAATGAAAAGCTTTTAGAATCGGCGTGAACACTAAATATTCTCTCTTTCTGAAGCTCTTTTTCAAGTTCTGTTTTACATTTTTCTATAAACAGGTAGTCCACCTTTCCAACCTTCTAATCCTCTAAGCTTCCAGCTTTCCACTTTTTCACTATTTGCCTTTAAAGCTCTTGCTGCTGTCCCAATGTAATTCTTTGATAGTTTTATAAAGGGTTCTCTTAGGCTGAAAGCTTCTTTAAATGTATTTTCTGGAATCTTGAGACTGCTCAGGAGTTTTTCAAACTCTTCTTGCGCGGCTTTTTTAGCTTCAAATAGCTTCATCTGAACTCTGCTCTTTACATTTACCTCTCCGTCGCCAGAAGTTTCAATTGAGATGAAAATGCTTTCCGGGTAGTCTGAAAGGACTTTTACCTGAGCTCCATCGCTTTGGGTTGAAGGCATGCAGCCAAAGGGCTTAACCGAAACGGTCATGTGAGCTTTCTTCTCTTTCACGTTGTAGATGTGTTTTGCAACTTCAAGATGTCCTTCACCACCGACCACAAAGTAGTCAAAGTAGGGTTTTGCTATCTTTGCCAGGTATCTTTGAGATGGAAGTGGTTTGGGTCTGAAATCGAAGATTTTTCTAAGGATGTTGTAGAGCGTTCTAAACGTTACTGCCATTCCTTTTACTGCAAGAAGTTTTTTAATTCTATCTGCTGTCAACCCTTTTATCTTGATATCAGCTTTAATCTTCTCCTCTTCGATAAAGAGCTGGTAATCTATCCATCCTGCTATCGATTCAACCCTTACTTCAGCACCTTCAGATTCAAGCCATCTGTGGAGATGATAGTTCCCATCTCCTTCGGTTGTGTGAGCCCAGAACTCTCCAATTACGCTAACAACGGGTTTTACTCTTGTATAGTCAAACTGAAGACCTTCAAGTCTTTTTCTAAAAACCTTTAAGGCTGAGATTAAATCCTTGACCTTTCCACCTTTTTTTAAGATCTGGTAGATCTCTTCTTTTGATCTTGAAATGGCTTTATCTACGGAGTTAGGTATAACTTCGTAAGGTCTAAGCTGATAGCCAAGATCCCTTACAATGTCTGCAACCCAGACAGCCTTTACCAGTCTCCAGACGAGTGAGGGTGTAAGTTTGAGCTCTCCTTCTGAAGAGAATTTACTCTGGTTGAGTATTGAGAAAGAGAAGTTCTTAAAGCCAGCCGCTTTTAGAGCATGTCTGTATTCAGATTCATACATGCCGAATCTGCAGGGACCGCAGGCGCCTATTGTTACAAACATATACTCCTTCTCAACGTCTATACCAGTAGCGCTCTTTTCCTGAAGGTACCTGATAAGATTACCAACCGTGTAATAGGTCGGATTGCACATTCCTCTATTACAGAACTCTCTACCAATTGCGAGAGAACAGTTATCAGGGGTTGGTAGAAATTCAACTTTGTAACCTAAGCTTTCGACGGCTCCCTTCATAAACAATTCGTGAAGTGGAGTCAACCCACCAAAAAGAATAGTTTTACTCACTCTTTTTTTCCTCTTCTTTGAAGAGGTTCTTGATAGGTCTTGATGGCACTATTGTTGCTATGGAGTGCTTATAAATTAGTTGCTGCGTTCCCCCGTTTTCAAGCAGGATTGTAAATTGGTCAAAGAATGTAATTACCCCCTGAAGTCTTGTTCCCCTTGAAAGGAAGATACTAACTGGGATTCTCTCTTTTCTTAGTCTGTTGAGGTAGGTGTCCTGTAGGTTCATTGCTCCTCCCTTCAAACAGTTTAGATTTTCATTAGCCTTCTTTAGTCTTTGATAGTTTTCAAACCACATACACTAACCCTTTCGGTCTCCACAGTAGTCTGCTCTTCGTATATCCAACCACAAAATTGTCTGAAAACTTCGTTCTTATCGCTAATCCCCTCTTCTTCAAACTCCTTACACAACCAATTACTTTCCCTTTCGTTCTGTGATAAGCAACTACAAGGTCAAAATGTCTGAATCCTCTGTATTCATCATGTTTCTTGGTGGGATTGTTTATTTCTGGTCTTCTCCTGCGTGGGATAATGAGATAAACAGGAGAAGCTATCCTGTTACAGTTAAGCATCGCACAGGCATCTGCATAGTGGTCTTTCGGAAGTCCAAGTTCCTCTCTCTTCTTCTTTGTCAGATAACCAAAAGTTATTTCCACTTTTTCAAACTGTTCTTTTAACTTCCTGTATAACCACAATTTACCCTGCTGAACCACTGAGGGAGCTTTTAAAGAAAAAATGTTAGCTGTCATCCTTATCTTCCCTTCGTGAACAGCTTTATGACAGTCCTCACAGAGAGTAATTCCGTTCTCCACAAGATTTGTTCCACCCTTGCTTTTAGGAATTATGTGATGAGCTTCAAGGTTTTCTCTGCTACCGCAAATCTGACAGGTATAGTTGTCCCTTTTGAGAACTTTCTCCCTGAAATTCTTACCTTCATATCTCTTCTGCTGGTAATCTGTTCCTGTAAGTTTTCTCCCAGCTATCATTGACGAAATGTCAAATTTAACCTGCTCAATAACCACCCTTGTAACGTTAAGAATTTTTCTAAGGTCACTGAGAACCCTTAAAACGACTTCTTTCCTGTATCTGATAGAAGGTGGTAACCAATCTTTTCCTCTCTTTCTGTTTAAAAACCTTGCAGGTCTATACCTTAACCTGCCTCTCCTGTTCCTGCGGTACATTGCTCTTTCTTTGACTTTCCTACTCACATCCTGTCTTAGTTTTACGTTAGCTGTAAAGACAATCTCTTCCTTTCCTTTCACAGCAATTCCTATCCACTTAGCTCCATCGTCAACAGCAGCAGTAAACTCTCCAGCAGGATTGTTAACAACTCTGTTTAGTTGAATTGTAAAAGGAATCATCCTGAAAACCTTTGCTTTACCTCTTTTTAAGAGTAACCTCGCTCTTGCGGGAGTAGTGGGTAGCAGAGGTTTACCTTCCGCATCTACTACAAAGACTTTTATCCGTCCTGTTTTCAGCATTTAAGCTACCTCCCACGAGGGGGTTATACTGCACCTCGGTGAAGTCCCGTGGTCTCTGATAGTGGTGGAGATGTTCACCGACACCGTCTCAGGCTGGGTTTCGTTCCCCACCACCGACAGAGCTTGGAGCTGGTGCTCCAC
>OFBZ01000035.1_pt1 | contig 21778 bp, 22 predicted proteins | sample 1520731 | NCBI WGS metagenome assembly OFBZ01 (sample SAMEA3696450, study PRJEB22514) | metagenome | biome: water; feature: marine; material: hydrothermal vent | place: Pacific Ocean | collected 2014-08-16 | depth 1514 m
ATCTTGTTTCTCCTCCAGTGAGAAATGAGTTTTTTGACTCTTTTGGGGTAGCGTGTACACCTAAAAGTAAGAAAATTGTAGGAATAGTGGCTTTGAAAGAAGTGACAACATCGGAAAAGTGCGAGATTTATGCTGAGATGTTGCAAGAAAGGTTGGCTAGGAAATATGGAAGATTTACGAAGGTGAGAGATGTTTTTCGTCATAGTTTTAATTACGTGTTTTTGGATGGAATGGGTAGAAATATAACTATATATTGTGAACGTTCTCCTTTTTCTTTGGTGGTTGTGTATATGGATACAAATCTTTTTAATAGAGCATTTGAGGAGCAAAAGGAGAACAGGGATCTTAAGTCGGATATTGATGATTCTGGGTTATAATAGATATTAATGGGAGGGTAGTCACTCCCTTCCTAAGCCTACCCAACCTCAACAAAATCAAACTTTTCCCCAAACCTGAACTTCATTAACTCTTTAAGATCGTCAAGTCCTTCAAGTTCTGGATTTTTCTCTACCAGTTTCTGGGCTTCCTCCCTTGCTATTTTCAGAATTTCAAAGTCTCTTCTCAAATCCGCAATCTTAAAGTCTCCAAGACCTGACTGCCTCGTTCCAAAGATCTCGCCGGGACCCCTGAACTGAAGGTCTGCTTCGGCAATTTTGAAACCGTCGTTTGTTGATTCAAGAACCTTCAATCTCTTGATTGAATCCTCTCCAGCATTTCTCTTTGTGACAAGGAAACAGTAAGACTGCTTAGCCCCCCTTCCAACTCTACCTCTTAACTGGTGGAGCTGTGCAAGTCCAAAGCGTTCGGCGTGTTCTATAACCATTACAGTTGCCTCTGGAACATCTACTCCAACCTCAATAACGGTTGTCGATACAAGAACCTGGTAATCCCCCTTTTTGAACTTCTCCATCACATCGTCTTTCTCTTCCTGCTTCATCCTGCCGTGGAGAAGTCCAACGGAATAGGGTTTCAGTTTCCTTTTCCAGTACTCGTGCATCTCAGTTGCAGCTTTGAGTTCCAGTTTTTCAGACTCTTCTATGAGCGGATAAACTATGTAAACTCTATTTTTAGCTTTTAGCTCCTTAAGGAGAAAATTAATTAACTTCTCCCTTTCATCCTCAAAGAGAATCTTCGTTTCCACAGGCTTTCTTCCAGCCGGGAGCTCATCAATTATTGAAACGTCAAGGTCTCCATAGGCTGTCATCGCAAGAGTCCTTGGAATTGGAGTTGCAGTCATTACGAGAACATCTGACATTTTCCCCTTTTTCTTCAACTCAACTCTCTGCTTTACACCAAACCTGTGTTGTTCATCTATTATTGCCAATCCAAGATTTTTAAACTCAACAGTTTCCTGAATAAGGGCATGCGTTCCAACAACAACCTGAATGAATCCTTCTTTTATCGCTCTGTACATTGTCTCCTTTTCCTTCTTTGTCATGCTTCCGGTCAGGAGTCCTACCCTTACCCTGAAAGGCTTTAAAAACTCCTGAAACTTCTTAAAATGCTGGTTTGCAAGAATTTCAGTTGGAGCCATTACAGCGACCTGATATCCGCTCTTCACTGCAAAGAAGGATGCAGCAGCAGCAACAACAGTTTTTCCACTACCAACATCTCCCTGAACAAGCCTGTTCATAGGCTCTGGACTTCTCATATCTTCAACTATCTCTTTTAGAACCCTCTCCTGAGCTCCCGTCAGTTTGAAAGGAAGGGCTTTTTTAAATTCATCAATCAGCTCTTCACTAACTGGAAAGGCTATTCCCTCCTCTCTCTTTATCTTCTGTCTGTGAAGAGCAAGGGCAAGCTGAAAGAGAAAGAGCTCATCAAAAATCACCCTCTTCTGGTAAGGAGTTTTAAAGTTCAAAAGCTCTTCTGCCTCCTCATCGTGAGGAAAGTGGACTCTCCAGAAAGCTGTGGTAGCATCGGGAAAAGAGTTCCTCTTCAGAATCTCTTCTGGCAGATACTCTGGCAGGAACGGGACAACTTTTTTAACCACACTCCCTATATCTCTTCTGAGAACTGACTGTTTTATTCCTTCAACTGAGTGATAAACCGGCAAGATAACACCAAGCTTTTCAAGCTTCCCCTTATACTTATCGAAAATTTCAACTTCAGGATGAACCATGGAATAGCCGCCCAGTTCTCTCTTTGCCAACCCGTAAGCAAGAACCTCTTTTCCCAATTCTTTTGCCTTTGAAAAGAGCGTCCTGTAGTAGCCGAAAACTTTCTCCTGAAGGAAAACGAGTGTAACCGTTCCAGTTTTGTCGTATAGGATTACTTTGAGCAGCTTTTTCCTCTTCTTTGAGGTCTCAATTACCGATAGATTTACAACTTTCCCCTTAACAAGGAAAGTCTGGTTGGGTTTCAGGAAAGCCATCGGCGTAATCGTTGTCCTATCCTCATACCTGAAAGGTAGATAGTAGATGGCATCTAAAATAGTCTCTATTCCAAGCTTTTGAAGTCTTTCGACTGTCTTTTTTCTGATTCCTTTGACCGTTGAGATTGGCTGGAAAAACGCCTTTATAGGGTACGTCTTCTTTTTTTCTATCTTCTCCTGAACGGATATTATTCTCTCTTTCGGAACCTCTTCTCGCCTTGCCTTTTCTATATCCTCTTCAGAAAACTTGAGAGTTATAACTGAATGGAGCTCCTTAAAAAACCTTTTCTTTTCCTCTTCTGTAAAGGAATCATACTTCTCAAGGAGATTCAAAACCTTTGAGACCCAGGCTTTTCTCTTCCTGTCAAGATGGGGCTGGAGCTCCTTCAGTAGAGCAGAAATCGCCCTGTCAGGGTCTTTAACCCTGCCGAAATACTTGAAATTGTCCCGAACAACCAAGTTGAGCAGTTTTTTAACTCTTTCTAAGGTTTTCTTCATCAATTTCCCTTAAAGAATTTGTTATCATTTTAGCTAATCAACCTTACGGGAAGGAATATGAGAAGAGCTCTTTATCTGTCAACTGCTTTGTTGGTCTTTTCTTCGTGTGTCACTTTACCGAAAAAAGAGACATCACCTGTTCAAAAACCAGAACCTGAAAAGGTAGAAGAGAAAACAGTAACTCCATCTCCTGAGATTGTCCAGAAAGCGAAAAAGGAAAAGTACAGACCCGGAGCTATTTACTACTACATGGTCTACCTTAACGAGAAAGGGAAAGGCAACCTACAAAAAGCTTACGAATCAATAAAAGAAGCTGTCAAAGAGGATCCGAATAACATCGAGTATCTCCTTGAAGCAGCAAAATTTGCAGCAAACCTGAAGAAAATGGATGATGCGGAAAAGTTTACACGGAAGGCACTCTCCATAGACCCCGAGAATCCACAAGCTCTAAAACTCTTAGCTGGAATCTCCATTGTAAAAGACAGGAAAGAAGAAGCGGAAAAGTACTACAAAAAGGTTCTCTCCATTGCCCCGGATAGAGATACTTACATAATGCTGGCAAACCTCTACATCAACGAGAAGAGATATTCTGAAGCAGAAAAGATCCTCACAGAAGCTCTAAAAAAGTATCCAGATAACTTTTTTATCTTCTATTTTCTTGGAGAAATCTACTTCATAGAAGAGAAAACAGATAAAGCAAGAGAGTACATAGAGAAATCAATCAAACTAAACCCCAACTTTGAAAGTGCATACATTCTCCTTGGAAAGATCGCCCTAAAAGAGAAGCGTTATAAAGAGGCAGAGAAATTTCTCAAAAAAGTTCTGGAAGAAAATCCAGATAACATCTACGCACTAAAGGAACTCCTTGTAATCTACCTCAAAGAAAATAAAACAGACGAAGCCATAAAGATAATCAACAAACTTGTTGAGTTAGAACCGTACAACCTTAAACTTCTATCCTGGGTTGCTGCCAACCTCTTTGAAATGAAAGAGTACAAAAAGGTTATTCCAATAGTAGAGAGAATTACAAAACTCAACCCTGACAATCCAAACGTCTATTTCATGTTGGGACTTGCTTTTGAAATGTCTAAAAATTACGAAAAAGCCCTTGAAGCCTACGAAAAATCTCTCGACCTTTACCCTGAGAATCCAACCGTTCTGGAAAGGACAGCCCTTATTCTTTACAAAATGGATAGATTAAACGATGCAAAAGCATACTTTGAAAGACTATGGCAGCTAACAAACAAACCTGAATATCTCCTGAAAGTTGCAATAATTGCTGACAGAGAAGGGAACACTGAAGAGGCTTACAACCTCTTAAAAGTGTGGAAGAAAGAGTTTCCCAATTATGGAGAGCTCTACTTCTACCTTGCTTACTTTGCTGAAAAGCTTGGAAAAGACGATGAAACCGAAAAGTATCTAAAAAAACTACTTGAAATAGAACCATCCCCAGACGCCTACAATTACCTCGCTTATTTCTACGCTAACAGAGGAGTAAGGCTAAAGGAAGCTGAAAAACTCATTCAAAAAGCCCTTGAGGCTGAACCGGAAAATCCGGCATTCCTCGACACAATGGGATGGGTTCTCTATAAAGAGGGTAGATACGAAGAAGCCTGTAAATACCTGAAGGAAGCTCTGAAGAAAAAGAAAGATGACACGGTAATAAACGAACATTACGGCGAGTGCCTATACAAAATGGGAAAACTGAAAGAAGCTAAGGAACATCTTCTTAAAGCTTTTGTCGGCGTCATGAAGGATCCATCAATTCAGGAAGAAGAAAGAGGAATACTACAGAGAATTGGGAACCTTCTTAAAGAAATCACCCATGTGGAGGAGAAAGAATGAATACAACAATGATAATCTGGGGACTGATAGCTTTCCTCATTATCGGTCTTCCAACAATTACCGGACTCATGAGAGTAAACGCTGCCCTTAAATTCCTGCTTGACAAAGAAAAGAGAGAATTTTCTCCTCTGAACGCAATCAAACCCGGTGGATTCGCTTACGCTCTCACTTTTAGTTTTAAGATAACTTTCCTTACAGCAATCATCCTTGACTACATCGAGTATGTTAAGCAGACCTACTTTATTGTTTCTCTTTATATTTTCTTTATCATGCTTGACTTCATAATCCAGAGCTCCGGTCCAGAGTATGCTACACTCTCAAGCAACATGAAGAGTGCTTTCATCGGAGCAACTCTTATTGCCCTTGTCATATTCGTTGAAAACTTTCTGATACAGAGAAAACTCAAGAAGATAATCCCGATAGAAGTTGAAAACTTCAGGAAAAACAGGATCTCACCAGCACTTAGAACGTTTGACCAGAAAGAATAAGGAGGTGAAGAATGAAAATTACATACACTCACGAGCTCCCGCCTAACAAAAAAGCTGATGCTCTTGTAATAGGTGTCTATGAAGGAATGAAGAATCTTACAAAAGAGGAAGCATTACAGCTCAAAAACCTGAATTTTTCTGGAAAAGTTAGAGAGGTTGTTACACTTCCCGGAACGGAGAATTTCAAAACACTTATCTACGTTGGACTTGGAAAGAAGAGTGAGCTCAAATCTGACACTGTAAGACTTGCAGCGGCAAAGGGAGTAAAGAGTGCAAAAAAAGTGAAGGCTAAGAAAGTGGTTTTTGAGCTCTTTGGTATGGACAAACTAAAAGAGAAAGCTGCAAAAGCCGTTGCGGAAGGAATTGTTCTTGGTAACTACCAGTTCAAAAAGTATAAAAGTGGAAAAGAAGAAAAATTCGAAATAGAAAAAATTACAGTTGCTGGAGAAAAGGAGTACGAGAAAGAGTTTGAAACTGGCTACATCTTAGCAGAGGCTGCAAACTTCACAAGGGACATTGTTAATGAACCAGGAAATGTAGTAACTCCAGAAAAACTTGCCGAAATCGCCGAAGAAATCTCAGAAGAGTACAGCTTCAAGTGTAAGGTCTTCAAGGAAAAAGACCTTGAGAAGAACCAGATGGTTGGAATTCTGACAGTTGGCAGGGGAAGCAAAAATCCACCAAGGTTTATTCATATTACTTACAAACCTAAGAATCCAAAGAAGAGAATCGTTTTGGTTGGTAAGGGTGTAACCTTTGACAGCGGCGGTCTCAACATAAAGCCTGAACAATTTATGAAAACAATGAAATCGGACAAAGCGGGTGCCTGTGCAGTCCTTGGAATAATGAAGGCAATTGGACAGCTAAAACCTGACGTTGAAGTTCATGCGCTAATTCCAACCGTTGAAAACATGCCAGATGGAAAGGCTTATAGACCAGATGACATTATCGTTTATAAGAACGGCAAGAGTGTCGAAATCCACTCTACAGATGCTGAGGGAAGGCTCATCCTTGCAGATGCTCTTATTTACGGCTCTGAACTTGAACCAGACGTAATGATTGATATGGCTACATTAACTGGAGCCTGTGTTGTTGCACTCGGACACTATACATCAGGTCTCTTTACAGAAGACGACAAACTTGCAACCGCTCTTCTTAAACTTTCATCAGAAACTGGTGAAAAAATGTGGCGAATGCCACTGGATGAAGATTTAAAAGAGGATATCAAAGGGACATACTCTGACCTTCAAAACGTTGGAAAGACAAGGTATGGAGGAGCAATAACCGCTGCTCTTTTCTTGAGGAACTTCGTTGACTCTAAAAAGGTAAAAAGCTGGGCTCACATAGATATAGCAGGACCAGCATTCTTAGATAAGGAGTGGAAATACTATTCAGCTGGAGCTTCTGGGCAGCCTGTAAGGACAATCGTTGAATTTATTGTTGAGTCTTAATTTCGAGAAGGAGGGAGTTCCCCTCCCTCGACGGGAGGGGCTGTGGGAGGGGGGGTAAATTGAAAGAGAGGGAACTGCTATCCTCCCTAAGAGAAGGTAGTAAGACACTTTAGAAAGAAAACTCAGCTTTAATCATTCCTGCAAAGATATTATCGTTACTGCTGTTTCCATGAGGATTTACAACGTACTGAACGTCTGGAGTGATCGCAAAGTTCTCTGAGATCTGAACTCTGTAGTAACCTTCAAAGTGGTACTCAGTATCGTCATTTTCTAACTTGTCGTTCGGGATAAGAGCGGCTATGCCAAGTCCCAACGTGTCATCTGGTCTTGAAGGAATTAGTCCGTTTATGCTTGCACCAAAGGAGTAAAACTGTTCAACTTCATAGACTTCATCGTTTGCGAAAGCCACCCTTGCAAAAATGCCAGCGTTCTCTGTAAGCTTCTGGTCAAGAGAAATTCCAACTCCCCAACCCTCATCGGTCGATGGCTTTATGGCAGGATTATCGGTTGGTTGCCCAACTTTTATGTGTTCAGCAGAATCGTTCCAGAAGTAAATACGGTATTTTCCAGGAAGTCCATTAATCTCTGGTGAATACTTCAGTTGAACTGCGTAGAATGGGTTGTCAAACACATTGTCGTAAAGACTTTTTTCATTAACAACCCACTCTGTCCCATCCCAGGAAATACCTGTCTGCTCGTTACTCTGAACAACTGCTGCAATCTCAAACTGTTCTGTAGGAGAAAATACAACACCAATAATAGGTGCAAACTGGAATTCGCCGTCAATTATAGGGTTATTCACAAAAGGTTTTCCGACAAACTGTGAATACTCATCGTTGGCAAACTCGTTATCGTCAATAAAGACTGGAGGCTCCGTCTTACCGATGGATAGTAAGAGTTTTCCATCTAAAAACTCATGTGTATAGTAAGCCTCAAGAAGCTTAAATGTTGCTTCATTTTCTGGATTGTCATCGGCAAGAGTATTAAGGTTGGCAAATGCATTTATCTCATCTGCTCCTTTTCCCTCTCCACCGTGGAGTCTCATGTAGAATTCGCCGTTCTCTGAAGGCTTAAACGTCAGTTTTAAATCTGCAACGTATCCAGCTCCGGAAGGATTTGAAAACTTCTTCCCATCGATTTTGTCAACTGCTGCTCCTTGGTAATATCCAACAACTCCACCGTGGAGCTCGAACGACTCAAGTTTTTCTCTGATTTCACTTACTTCCTTCGCAATTTCTGTTTCCTTCTGGTTTTTCTCTGCAAGCTTCTTTTCAAGCTGCTCAATCCGCTGCTTGAGGAGCTCCAGCTCCCGTTTAAAAGCCTCATCGTCTGCTAATGCTGGTAGAGAGCTTAGAAACAGTGTTGCTGTCACCACTCCAAGCGCTTTTCTCATCTATTACCTCCTTTTCGTCTTGTACGTTGTGTTTCTTCTCACGTGTCTTAGTACATACTAATTTAGTTAGTATTTAAGAATAGTCAAGAGAAAGTTTCGTAATACCTAAATGGCACGATGAGTCCAATTGGTATTACTATTATACTGAATTTGACTACTAAATGGTTTTTTCCTAAAATAACGGTAAGATAAAATCCGCTTCAAGGAGGAGCTTCATGAGAAAAACGCTATTTGCTCTGGCAACATCACTGGCAATGTCCACTGCTGCACAAGCTCATTTTGTAGTTCTAAAACCCAGTTCAGACATTGTAGAAGGGAACAAAAGGGTAATAAAACTTGAAACAAAGTTTACCCACCCAATGGAAGGCGGTCCCAATATGGAATACAAAATCGTTGATAGCGGTGCCTATCTAAACGGTAAGAAATACAAAATTGACTGGAAAGAGCATCTCATTCCTGCTATGAAAGGGAGCGACAAAAAAGTTTCCATGTATACAGCGACATTTAAAATCAGAAGACCGGGGGTTTACCAGTTTTACGTTGATCCAACCCCATACTTTGAACCTGCAGAAGGAAAGTTTATAAAACAGGTTACAAAGGTTTACGTTGAAGCTTTTGGACTTGAGGATGGATGGGATGAACCAATAGGTCTAAAGGCAGAAATTGTTCCTCTTACAAGACCTTTTGGCATCTGGGAAGGTAATACCTTTAAAGGTAGGGTCTTTATAAATGGTAAACCTGCAGCAAACATTGAAGTTGAAGTTGAGTATCTCAACACTAAGGGTGTAAAAGTTCCAGCGGATCCATTTGTTACACAGGTTATAAAGACGGATGAAAATGGCTACTTTGAGTACACAATTCCCTGGGCTGGTTGGTGGGGATTTTCGGCAATTGGCGAAGGAGGTATGAAAAAACATAAGGATGGAAAAAAATATCCAGTGGAGTTAGATGCTGTTATCTGGGTAAAAGCATATCCTGAACCTAATGAGGTAAAGTAAAATGCACATATCTGAAGGTGTACTGCCTGGATGGTTGCTCATAAGTGGCTGGGGATTAACAGCTATCGGAACCTACTTAGGATTGAGAAAGCTTGACGATAGAGAAATTCCTTTAGCGGCTCTTCTTGCCGCTACTTTTTTTGTAGCTTCTTTAATTCACGTTCCCATAGGACCAGCAAGCGTTCATCTAATTCTAAACGGTCTTGCAGGAATTCTCCTTGGATGGACAGCTTTTCCCGTGATATTGGTTGGGTTGTTTCTTCAGGCAATTTTGTTTCAATTTGGTGGTATTACCGTTTTAGGTGTAAACACGTTCAATATGGCACTTCCAGCAGTAATTGCCTACTATCTGTGTAAAGGGTTAATAAAGAAAAGAAATGCCAGAAGTTTAGTCGTGGCAGGTGTAGTCGCTGCTTTCGTATCTATTATGGGATCTGGCATTTTAGTTGCAACTGAACTTCTCTTTGTAGGAGAAGCCTTTAAAAAGACCGCAGAACTGGTGATATTAGCTCATTTTCCCGTTGCCGTTGTGGAATCTATCATAAACGTTTTTGTCCTTCTCTTTCTTAAAAAGTCAACTTCCGAAATTCTGGAGGAAGTCAAATGAAAAAGCTCATAATAATTCTTATTGCCATACTTTTTTCTGTACCAGCGCTTGCCCACAAAATATCTGCGTTTTTAGATGTTGAAGGAAACAAGGTCACAGTTATCTCCTATTTCAATGACGGAACTCCTGTAAAGAATGGTAAAGTAGAAGTTTACGATGAAAAAACGGGTAAACTCATTTTAACGGGCAGAACCAACAACGAAGGAGAGTTCTCTTTTAGTGTTAAAAAACCTTCGGACTACAAGGTAGTTGTAGTTGCAGAACTTGGTCATAAGGCTACTGCTGAAGTAAAAGCATCAGAGTTTAGTGGAGGTGATGCAGAAGAGCTAAGAAAAATCCTCAGGGAAGAGTTAAGGGCACAGCTTAAGCCTATTCATCAGAGACTTTTAAATATTGAAATGAACCTTTCAAAAGTCTCTTTCACAGACATTTTTGCGGGTATTGGCTGGATTCTTGGTATTTTTGGTGCTGCAGCTTTAGTTTACTCAAGGAAGCAAAATGGAAAATAGATTATCTCAAGGACGGACACTTCTACACAAGATCGATCCAAGGATAAAAATTCTCATCTTTCTTCTCTTTGCGTGGGGAATTGCCCTCACGTCCGATTTTAGAGGAGTCCTCCTTTTTACACCTTTTGTGGCTATTCTGCTGATGGTAACAGGAAAAAATGCCCTTAAAGCACTTAAACCCCTGCTTTTTGCAAATACTTTTCTGATTTTTATTGTCTTGAGCATGGTTTTTACTTACAAAAGTACAAATATGATTCATTTTGGTTTCCTATCGCTATCTATGGACGGTCTAAAGTATGGTCTTTTCCTGTTTTTAAAGTCAAACGAAATATTAATTTTAATGCTTCTACTTCTCTCTACGTCATCTGTTTTTTCCATTTTTCATGCGCTTCACCATTTAAAACTTCCAGACAAACTTACTCAAATGTTGTTTTTTACCTACAGATACATTCACACTATAAAAGATGAATACGATACGATGATGAAGGCTGTCAAATGCAGGGGATTTAAACCCAGAACCTCTATTTTTACTTATAAAACGTTTGCCTATATATTGGGAAATCTTCTTTTAAGAAGCTACAGAAAAGCAGACAGGGTCTATAAGGCAATGCTCTGCAGGGGATTTAGAGGGACATTCCCCGTTTACACCCACTTTTCTCTTTCTATCAGGGATATAATATTTGTCGTCTTGAGCACGATGTTTTTCCTGGCGGTTGAGCTGTGGAGATTCTGAAGGTTGAAAACTTAAGTGTTAAAATCGGAAATAGGTATATCCTTAGGGAAGTTAATTTTTCCCTTTCGGATGGTGAAAAAATTTTTATTGTAGGACCAAACGGAGCGGGAAAAACTACACTTATTGAAACCATAATGGGATTTGTAAAACCTGAATCAGGAAGTATTTACCTGTTTGGGAAAAAAGTTCATACAGAAAACGATTTTTACAAGCTAAGAACAACAATCGGCTATATTTTTCAAAATCCTGACGATCAGTTATTTTCTCCAACAGTTGAAGAAGAATTGGCTTTTGGTCCTCTGAATCTTGGACTTAATAGAAAAGAAATTGAAAAAAGAATAGAGACTGTTTTAAAAAATTTGGGTATTGAACATCTTAGAAAAAGGTATACTCATCAGCTATCAGGTGGAGAGAAAAGGATTGTTTCAATAGCTTCTGTCCTTACTATGAAGCCTAAATGTTTGGTTATGGATGAACCATCAACAGGGCTTGACGAGGAAAAGTTCTCCCATCTTGTCAGCTTTCTGAAAAGCACGAGTAAATCGATTATTGTAGTTACCCACGACAAAGAACTTATCGAAGAGCTCAACTGGCAGACTTATAGAATCAAAAATGGCCAGCTTGTCAAAACTTAACCGATTACTCTTCTCCAAAAAGTTCTCTAATCAGCCTTTCCCATTCCTCTTTGCACTCTTTTCCCTCGCAATTGTCAAGAGGTATTATAGAAGCCTTTTCTATGACTTCTCTTTCAACGTATATTGGAGCATCTACTCTTACTGCAAGGTTTATAGCATCGCTGGGTCTTGAATCAATTCTCAAAATCTCTCCATCATGTCTCTTTACTTCAATTACAGCAAAGTAGATACCCTTGTCAAAGTCATTGATAATAACTCTTTCTACACTTCCACCAAAGGCAGAAATGACCTCTCTCAATAAATCATAAGGGAAAGGTCTTGGTGGAACAGCGCCAAGGAGCTCAGTTTCAAGAAGTTCTGCTTCCCAGTTTCCCACCCAAATTGGGATTGCAAACCGCTCTTCATCGTTCCCAAGGATTATAATGGGCATCCCGCTAAATCTGTCATGAGTAATACCTATTACAGATACTTCTACCATGGCTCTACTCCTCAGATAGAATTTTTAATATTTCTATAGACTTCAAAACGAACTCTCTTCTTCCAGCTCCCTTATTTTCTCAGAGCAAAAGCGAATTCCTTCTATTACATGTTCCCATTCCATAGCATCAGCTTCAACTTGCCAGGAGAAATTTCTATCTTTTACTACATTTCTTCTGGAAAATTCCTCAAAATTCATTCCATATTTTTTCTGAAATTCTTCATTCTTTAACTTATAATTCCTCAATCTACTTTTATAATGATTTAAGAGAGAGTCTATAACTACTCTTTCCGGAAAAGTTTTTATAAATTCCTCATATTTCATTTTCATCCTTTCCTCGCCAAAATACTTTCTGCTCTTTCTAAAACTTTCCCTTTCAAAAAGAAAGGTGAAGTTTCTGTTATTTCAATGTCAACAAATTCTCCAATCAAGCTTTCATCTCCATCAAAAACAACTAATTTGTTATCTCTCGTTCTTCCAGAGAGCTCTTTTCCTTTAGGACTCCAGCCTTCCACAAGTACTTCCTCTACCTTGCCAAGTCTTTTTCTGTTTTTTTCTTCAGCTTGAGTTTTGAGAAGGTTCTGAAGTTCCTGAAGTCTTCTATTCTTTTCTTCTTTTGGAACATCATCTTTGAAAGTGGAAGCTTTAGTAAAAGGTCTTGGCGAATATTCAAAAACAAATCCCTGGTCAAAAACACAAGTTTCCACAAGTGAAAGAGTTTCTTCAAAATCTTCTACAGTTTCCGTAGGAAATCCAACAATAAAGTCTCCGGAAAGGGCAACTTCTGGAACTTCTTCTTTAAGCATCATCACCTTTTCAATATACTCTTCTCTCGTATAACCTCTGTTCATTTTCTCTAAGATTCTGTTTGAACCACTTTGGGGCGGAAGGTGGACATACGGACAGACCTTTTCTATATCCCTCATAGCTTCAACTATCTTTCTGCTAAAACCACAAGGATGTGAAGTCGTAAATCTAATTCTTTCAATGCCCTCAACTTCTGAAACCATGTAGAGAAGATCTGCAAGGTCTGTTCCTTCATAGTTGTAGAAATCGACATTTTGACCAAGGAGATGAACCTCTTTTACTCCCCTTTCTGCAAGCCTTTTTACTTCTTGAACAACTAACTCTGGTTTTACACTTCTCTCTCTTCCTCTTGTAAATGGAACGATACAGTAGGTACAGAACCTGTTACAACCTCTTTGAATTGTAACGTAGGCAACGTAAGGGTTTTCAAGGTAACTGTCTATTAACGGAACTCTATCTTCCTCAGGAATCTTGGAATTTAAAACTTCAACAACCCTTTCCTTTCTTGCCCTTTCAATTAGTTCGTCAATCTTCATAAAGTTAAACGTTCCGAAGACAAGATCAACGTGTTCAAATCTGAGTATTGAGTTTTTCTCTTTTTGAGGAACACATCCACCAACGGCAATAATAGTATCTGGTTTTTCTTTCTTTATCCTCTTCAGGTTCCCGATAAAGCTGTAAGCCTTGTTATCTGGCTTTGCCCTAACTGAACATGTGTTAACAATGATTACATCAGCCTCTTCTGGAGACCCGGCTTTTTCATAACCGAGATTTCTCAAAATACCCGCTATTTTCTCAGAATCGTTAACGTTCATCTGACAGCCAAAGGTTTTTATGTAGAACTTCTTCATCTGTCTCCTTGCCTCTTAAATCTATTCTCAATTACACGGATGTGGTATTGTCACACCCTTTGGATAAACTAAGATCTCTACCCTTCTGTTGAGAGACCTTCCCTCAGGAGTGTTGTTTGGAGCTATCGGTTTCTTAGGTCCACATCCGAAGATGAGAACTCTTGTAGGATCAACACCGTTCAAAACAAGCTCATTCTTAACACTTTCTGCTCTCTTTTCAGAAAGTTTAATGTTGTAATCAAAAGAACCTGTGCTATCGGTAAATCCAGCAACGACAATTACATTATCAGGATTTTGAGAAAGTGTTCTTGCAAGTCTTCTTAGTGTTTCTCTTGCTTCCGGTTTTAACTGATAACTGTTGAGGTCAAAGAGGAGAGAATCTTTCAGGACAACTCTTACTCTATTTGGTTCTTTTACGACGGCAACAGGTTTACTTTCTGTAATGGGAGCTCCTGTAACTTGTGGAGCTTCTGGATTGGTATTGTCAATCGGTTTAACTCCAAGATCTTCTCCCATCTGTTTTGCCTGCTGGTCGAGAATGTAACCGATGGTTCCACCTATTATGGCACCTGCCACTGCTCCAATTAAAACTCGCTTTCCCTTATTGGCGCCCTTAGGACCTGTTGCAGCTCCTAAAACCCCTCCAGCAACAGCCCCAATAGCAGCACCTGTGGCTGTTTTACTGGTTTGTCCCTGCTGTGTGGTTACACAACCTCCAAGAAGGAGTGCCGATACGGTAAATAATGCTAAAATTTTTCTCATAATTACCCCCTTCAAAATGTTCACGTCTGAATTTAAAACCTTATTGGGAGGATATCAATGAATGTTAAGGAGATAGCAAAAGCAGCAAAAGAAGTTAGTTACAAACTAATCGATATTTCAACGGAAATCAAAGACAGGACACTGAAAAAAGCGGCAGAACTGATAAAAGAAAAACAGGATTTAATTGAGAAAGAAAACCAGAAAGACCTCATTGCTGGAGAGGAAAAGGGACTTTCAAAAGCAATGCTCGATAGGCTTCTTCTCAACGAAAAAAGAATTAATGGAATGATTCAGGTTCTACATGACGTTGCTTCTTTGAATGACCCGGTTGGTGAAGTTATAAAGATGTGGAAGAGACCCAACGGTCTTAAAATTGGAAAGATGAGAGTTCCACTTGGGGTTGTTGGAATTATCTACGAATCAAGACCTAACGTAACAGTTGAGGCTGCTTCTCTTTGTATAAAGAGTTCCAATGCTGTTATTTTGAAAGGTGGCTCTGAAGCCATAAACTCAAACAGGGTTCTTGTAAACATTCTTAAAGAGGCAGCAGCTTCAGAGGGCTTTCCAGAAGAAGCGATTCAATTCATCGACACAACAGACCGCTCTGCAGTCAAGGAAATGCTTCAGCTTGATGAATATATAGATGTAATCATCCCAAGGGGTGGAGAGGGACTCATCAGGTTCGTTGCAGAAAATGCAAGGATGCCAGTAATCAAACACTACAAAGGTGTCTGCCACGTTTTTGTGGATGAGTTTGCAGACCTTGAGAAAGCATGGAATATCTGCTTCAATGCGAAGGTTCAAAGACCCGGTGTCTGTAATGCAATGGAAACAATGCTGGTTCATTCAGCAATTGCCGATGCGTTTCTTCCAGCGATGATTGATATGTTCAAAAAAGTCAAAGTAGAACTGAGGGGCTGTGAGAAAACACGCAGCTACGATCCGGACTACATTAAACCCGCAACAGAGGATGACTGGTACGCTGAATATCTCGACCTCATCCTTGCAGTCAAAGTTGTTGACTCTCTTGATGAAGCTATTGACCACATTAACACCTACGGTTCCCACCACAGCGATGCAATCGTTACGGAGAACTACACAAACGGAATGAAGTTTCTGAACAGAGTTGATTCAGCAGCAGTCTATATAAATGCTTCTACAAGGTTTACAGATGGTAACGTCTTCGGGCTTGGTGCAGAGATGGGAATCTCAACCGATAAAGTTCACGTTAGAGGTCCAATGGGACTTGAGGATCTAACAATTCCTAAGTACATTATCTTTGGAGATGGACAAATAAGGGAGTAATTGGAGCGAGATTTGATTTCAAAACCTGAAATTGGAACTTTCTTTTTCTGGTTTTTCTTCGTTGTTACGATTGTGTGGACGCTTGTAGCGATCTTTCAGAAAATGTTGAAGTTGTGGGGAGGAGGTAAAAAATGAAAGCAACTTTGCGGAACGATAAAATTGTAGTTGAGTTTGAAATAGGAGACTACGATAAGGACTTAATAGATTTCCTGGAATTACTGGAGATTTCTAACAAAAGTCAAGCAACAGAAGAGGAAATTGAAAACCTTTCCGAAGAAATAAAAAGGGATTGGTGGAATAGAAACAAAGAAAGGTTCATTAAATGAAGATTGTTGTTGATACAAACATTATATTTTCAGCTTTACTTTCAAGAGATTCTAAGTTGAAGCAAATTTTCTTTATAAAAGGATTTGAGTTTTTCTCTTGCAACTTTTTATTTATTGAAATCTTCAGACATAAAAACAAGCTTATAGCTATTTCCAAACTGAGTGAGGAAGAAATTCTAACGGGATTGGAAAAGCTCTTGGGTAGGATAAGCTTTGTGCGAGAAGAACTCATACCTGAAAGTATTTTCAATAAAGCGTATCTTTTATGTAAAGATATTGATGAAAAAGATACACCTTTTGTTGCTCTGACACTATTTTTAGATGCACACTTATGGACTGGGGATAAGAAACTTAAAGAAGGCTTAAAAGGAAAAGGATTTCATAAGTTCTTTGAACCATCAAATCCGAAAAGCTTGTCACGCAACCGACCATAATTCTGTTTTCCTGTTACAAAACTGGTTTATAATAACCAAAGTAATCAGGAAACTTAAGAGGAAACGTTGAAAGCCCTTTTTGGAGGAAGTTTTAACCCTGTTCATGTTGGTCATCTTATAGTTGCAAGGGATATTCTTGAAACTTTCGGATTTGAGGAAATTATTTTCGTTCCAGCATACCTGCAGCCTTTAAAGGATAAACTTCTCTTGCCTCCAGAGCTCCGTCTGGAGCTCCTTAAAGCTTCAATAGAAGGAGAAAAAGGATTTTCCGTCTGGGATTATGAAATTAAGAAAGGGGGAATTTCCTATACCGTTGACACGTTAAGGGAATTCTGGAGAATCCACAGAGAGAAACCAGTTTTCATAATGGGAGCGGACTCGTTTGAATCGTTTCACCGCTGGAAAGAACCGACAGAGATTTTGAGATTAACAAAGGTCATTGTTATTAAGAGACCTGGATACAAGATCAATATTAAAGAAATTGCTCAGAAAATAGGATATCCAATTAAGTTTTCAGAGGTTAGCAAAGGAAAACCGATTGATAGCAATATCCTTAATGAAATAGATGTCCTCATTTATAGCGGCAGACTGATAGAAATTTGCTCGACAGAAATCAGAAATCGGTTGAAATTAGGCAAAAGCATACGGTATTTTCTCACAGACAAATCAGAGGAAATTTTAAGGAGGTGGCAGAAAAATGCCTTTCAGAAAGATGTTCAACAAAATGACTCTCAGAGACATTCCACCAGCGGAACTTGAAGGAAAGAAGGTCTTTGTAAGGGTTGATTTTAACGTTCCTATTGAAAACGGTGTTATCCAGAATGACAAAAGAATTAGAGCAGCACTTCCAACCATCAACTATCTAATAGACCACAAAGCAAAAGTTATCCTATGTTCCCACCTTGATAGACCAAAAGGATGGGATCCAAAGCTCACTTTAAAGCCGGTTGCAGATAGGCTTTCAAGACTTCTTGAAAAAGAGGTTAAGTTTATTTCAGATTGTATTGGTGAAGAGGTTGAATGGGAAGTTAATAACCTTGAATGTGGTGAAGTTGCGCTACTTGAAAATGTGAGGTTTTACAAAGAAGAGACAAAGAACGATCCTGAGTTTGCCAGAAAGCTTGCAAGACTCGCAGACATTTACGTAAACGATGCCTTTGGAACTGCCCACAGAAAACATGCCTCAACTTATGGAATTGCCCAATATGTAAAAGTTGCAGTTGCGGGATTTCTCCTTGAGAAGGAGATAAAGCACCTTCAGAAAGCTCTTGATAATCCAGAGAGACCTCTCGTTCTGATAATTGGGGGTTCAAAGGTATCTGGAAAGCTTGAGGTAATAGAAAACCTTCTGAAAATTGTCGATAAGATGCTCGTTGGTGGTGGAATGGCTTACACGTTTCTGAAAGCTGCTGGATATAACGTTGGAAAGTCCCTTGTTGAAGAAGAGCTTCTTGACACTGCAAGGGAGATAATGGAAAAAGCCAATAAAAACGGTGTCAAGTTTTACTTACCTGTTGACAGTAACAACGCTGATGAGTTTTCTCCTACAGCCCATGCAAAACTAACAACCTACAAAGAGATTCCAGACGACATGATGGGACTCGATATTGGTCCTGCAACTGTAGAGCTCTTCAAAGAAGCCCTCTCAGATGCTAAGACCATTCTCTGGAATGGTCCAATGGGAGTTTTTGAATTTGAAAAGTTTAGCTATGGAACTATGGAAGTAGGGAAAATTGTAGCTTCCCATAACGAAGCTCTGAGAATTGTTGGTGGTGGAGATAGTGTTGCAGCTATTGAAATGCTTGGTCTTGAACATCAAATAGACCATGTCTCAACCGGCGGTGGTGCGTTCTTAGAGTTTCTCGCAGGTAAGCAGCTCCCCGGCGTTATGGCTCTAACAGACAAAGAGTAATCTTTTCTGTCCCCCTTAAGGGGGACTTTACGTTTTAATAGATAATAAGATTTACTCCTCTGCTCCTCAAATAAGGAATTTCCTCCGGTTTATCCACACAATCAATCAGAAACCAATCTTTCCTTTCCGTCGAGATCAAAAGTCCCGGAATTTCAAATTTCGAACGTTCACCATTACTTCCTGGTGGCTCTACAACAACGAGATTCACCCGTTTGTAAACAACAGGAACCAACGAAAAGATTTTTTCCACATCACGAATAAAATCTCCAGAAAGCACTACAACCTTATACCCTTCAAGCTCTAATTTTACTTTTTCTTCTGGATCAACAAAATCAAAAGCTACAAACAGATGATTTTCAGGAAATTCAATTCCTGAATCCTTGAGTACCCCTTTTTCCCCGGTAACAATTCTCACCAACTCCGCAATTCTTTCAACCCCACCACCGGAAAGAATTCTTAGTTCTCCTACCTTTCCTTCAAGTTCTTTTCCTTCTGGTTGTAGAACTTCTACACAATAGGCTTTTAATAGGTTAACAAGAGCAACAGGAGTATCTCTTTTCAGGTTTATAACTATTCTGTTTCCAGTAGAAACGTTATAACTTAGATAATCGTACTTATAGATTAATACATCTTTCATTCCCAGAACTAATTTTCCGTTTTTCTCAGCAATTCCAAAATTTAAATTGATTATGTCTTCCAGTAAGTTCTTTAACTCTTCCAATTTTATTACTTTTATTCCAATATCTCCAAGCTCCTCCTTCAACTCCCTATTCAAACTATCGGTGAAATCGAGGATGTACTCTTCACCATTAACAGAGATTTTTGGATTTTTTCTAAAATCCACTCTTCCATCCTTAAGGAATATAGCACCGCTTTTGTCTATTTTTCCCCCGAGCATACGGATTGCAGGTAAAAAACTCTCTATTTTCTTAGGTATTCCCCGCGAGGAATCTCTCATACCAACAGGTAGTTTGAGTTTCTGTCCAGCATAGATAAGGTTGGGATTTTTTATTTTGTTTACATTCACTATGGTATCCACCATAGTTGGAGGTATTCTAAATTTCCTCATTATTCCTGAAAGGGTATCTCCGGGTTTTACTTTATAGACAATAAAACTGTGATTATTTACCCCTTTTGTATCTTTGTATTTGACAATCCTGATCTCGTAAACTTTCGAAAAAGCAACTTCCGTCAAAAGAAAAAAAATCAAGACAAAGAGCTTAACCATCTTTTCATATCCTCTAAGGCTCTTTCTGCAAGATATTTTCTCCTTTCCCTTTTGTTTCTAATCTTTTTCTCTGGTGGCGGAAGAAGACCAAAGTTTGCATTCATCGGCTGGAAAGTTTTAGGATCAGCTGTAGTGATGTATTTTAACAGAGCTCCAATCATTGTAGTCTCTGGTGGAAAAAAGGGCTCTCTTCCCTCATTGTACCTTGCAGCATTCAAACCTGCAATGATTCCTGTTGCTGCTGACTCTGGATACCCTTCAACTCCCGTTATCTGTCCGGCAAAAAAGACCTCTGGGTTTTTCTTGAGCTGAAGAGTTCTTAAAAGAAGTTTTGGAGAGTTTATAAACGTATTCCTGTGAATACTTCCAAACCTTGCAAACTCAGCGTTTTCGAGCCCTGGAATCAACCTGAAAACCCTTTTCTGTTCAGGGTACTTAAGCTTTGTCTGGAATCCAACAAGGTTCAGAAGAGTTCCCTCCTTGTTCTCTTTCCTCAGTTGAACGACTGCAAATGGTCTCTTTCCCGTTCCTGGGTCTATTAGCCCCACAGGTTTTAGAGGACCAAAAAGGAGAGTCTGCTTTCCCCTCTCTGCCATTTCCTCTATCGGCATACATCCTTCAAAGTAACAGGCTCTTTCAAAATCCTTTAGAGGTACTTTTTCTGCTTCCATGAGGGCGTTATAGAACCTTTCGTACTCTTCTTCAGTCATTGGACAGTTGAGGTAGTCGTCTCCCCCTTTACCGTACCTTGAACCCCAGAAACATTTGGAGTAGTCAATCGTATCTGCATAGACTATTGGAGAGATGGCATCGTAGAAGTGGAGTTCCTCCTCTCCAAGATAGTTTCTCAGGTATTCAGAGAACTTATCAGAAGTTAGTGGTCCCGTTGCAACGATTGTTATTCCCTCTTCTGGAAGTTCTGTTACCTCTTCTCTGATAACCTCTATGTTTGGGTGTCTCTCTACTTTTTCAGTTATGTACTCTGCAAACTTTTCTCTGTCAACAGCTAAAGCTCCTCCGGCAGGAACTTCTGTTTTCTTTGCAGCTTCAACTACTACAGAGCCAAGGAGTTCCATCTCAGCCTTCAGGAGACCTCTGGGAGTTGTTATGTCCTTTCCTCCAAGAGTATTACTACAGACAAGTTCTGCAAAAAGATCTGTCCTGTGGGCTGGAGTAAACTTTTCAGGTCTCATCTCAAAGAGTCTAACCTTATGACCTTTCTCGGCAGCTTTATAGGCAGCCTCAACTCCAGCAAGACCTGCACCGATTACGTTTATGATCTCTTTCACTTTTCCACCTTCTGAATTAAATTTCTCAATCAAATTTAGGTCGGGGAGTAAACTTTGAATAGAATTTTAAGAGATTTAGAAAAGCTAAAAACTCTTGTTTCAAATATCAGAGGGCAGGGAAAGAAAATAGTGTTCACCAACGGATGTTTTGACATACTCCATGCAGGCCATGTTGACTATCTTGAAAAGGCAAAATCTTTTGGAGATATTCTGATTGTTGGAATGAACAGCGATTCCTCAATAAGAAGAATAAAAGGAGAAAAGAGACCCATTGTTCCCGAAGATTACAGAGCAAGAGTCCTGATAGGCTTAAAAGCCGTTGATTACGTTTTCATCTTTGAGGACGATACACCTTACGAGGTCATCAAAGCAGTTAAACCGGACGTTTTAGTAAAGGGAGCAGACTGGCCACTGGAAAAAATCGTTGGAAGAGAGTTTGCGAAAAAAGTCGAAAGAATTCCTTTTAGATATGACATATCAACGAGCAAAATTATTGAAAAGATAATTTCCCTCTATTCCAGGAACAATAAATAACGAGTAACGGGTGACACTGGTTACTCGTCACCTGTCACCCGTCACCTGAAATCAAGGATTTACCTTTCTTACAAGTTTTAAGATCAATGCCTTCTGTGTATGGAGTCTGTTCTCTGCCTGATCCCAGACAATTGATCTATCACTTTCAATAATCTCGTCTGTCACCTCTTCTTCCCTATGGGCAGGAAGACAGTGCATAAAGAGGAAATCAGGTTTTGCATGTTTAACGAGATCTCTATTTACCTGATAAGGCATAAATATTTCTTTTCTCTTTTCAGCCTCTTCTTCCTGTCCCATACTTGCCCAGACATCCGTGTAGAT
>OFBZ01000038.1_pt1 | contig 20600 bp, 21 predicted proteins | sample 1520731 | NCBI WGS metagenome assembly OFBZ01 (sample SAMEA3696450, study PRJEB22514) | metagenome | biome: water; feature: marine; material: hydrothermal vent | place: Pacific Ocean | collected 2014-08-16 | depth 1514 m
CAAAGTTGGTACTTGAAATAAGAAGGAGAGCTCCTGCAGTGGAAATAAGGAGAGCTGCTACAAGTTCGTTAATAAATTTATCCCTTTGTGTAATCCAGTAAACAACTAACATTGTCATCCAGGATGCAACCAGAATGAGCATACCTATCAGTTGAGTTACACTATCCGTAACGAAGAAAGAGGAAAGCAGCTTCTTCCCATTTCCCGAAAGCGTAATCAGAAATCCGGCAAGGATATAACCAACACTGGAAATAATTGCCCCTAAAACACCAGATATCCTGAAAATCCTGTTTATTACCGGCAGGAATGCTCCCGTTAGAGCTAATATCAGTATTCCAGCGAGAAAGTTAATGTTCACCTGCTACCCCCTACTTAAAAAGTTGTGCAAAGGCGTTTACTACAGGATTGTAAAGGTTAAAGACCATAGAAGGCACAACACCAACCAGGATAAAAGCTGCAATGTACATTGCAAGAGGTACATTTTCTACTGCCGGCAACTCCTTAAGTGTTTTCAATTCTTTAAAAGCTTCTCTCAGTGGACCAAAGACTGCTCTCTGAAGCATCCACATGAAGAATCCAGCACCAAGGGCGCTGGCAAGGGGAACAATAACCATTATCCATCCATAGTAGTCAAATGCAGCAACCATTACAGTAAGTTCGCCAACAAATCCTGCAGTTCCGGGAAGTCCGACAGCAGCAAGAACCCCAATTACAAACATGGTCATAAGACCCGGAATCTTCTTCATTAAACCACCAAGTTCGGAGATATACCAGGTATGGGTTTTATGATGAATGTAACCAGCAATCATAAAGAGGATGGAGATAATAAGAGCATGACCAACCATCTCATAGAGAGCTGCAGAAATTCCAGCAGCCGTTATGGCAGAAAGCCCTAAGAGAACAAATCCCATGTGGTTAATACTTGAGTAAGCAACCATCCTCTTGATATGGTCTTCGGCAAGAGCTCTAAACCCTGCATAGAAGATTGTCAGAACGGCAATAAACGCCATTAGTGGAGCAAAAAACTTTGAAACCTGTGGCAACATAAAGATTTCCCATCTGAGAAGACCGTAAGCACCCATCTTGAGAAGAAGTCCGGCAAGAAAAACGGAAATTGGAGAAGGTGCCTGAACGTGAGCGTCTGGAAGCCATGTGTGGAATGGAACAACAGGCATCTTCACTGCAAAACCTATAAACATAAGTATCCATATAAGCTTGGCTGTTCCAGGATCCAGTTTAATACCAAGAAGATTCGTAAAGTCGAAGGTGTGTGCATTTAAGAAAAGAACGATAATTCCTAAGAGAAGGAAAACACTTGCAAGATGGGTATAAATAAAGAACTTCATTGCAGCGTAGATTCTGTTTTCTGCCCCCCAGATACCAATGTGAAAGAACATCGGAACAAGAGTAAACTCCCAGAAAATAAAGAACCAGAGAAGGTTTAGAGATGCAAAAACACCAACCATAGGACCAAGGAAAGCCAGTACTAAAAAGAAATAGGCTCCCGGTTTCTCTATATTCCACGAAGAGAGTGTTACAGTAATTGCGAGAAAGGCAGTAATCGCAAGTAGAGTCAGAGAAATACCATCAACTGCAAGGTGAAGATTAAAGTCAAAAGGCGGATAAATTTTGTAAAACTCCTCAAAAGCAAAACCACTACCGGGATACTTGGCTATCAGATAGGCAGTACACAGTGCAAGGAAAAATCCAACCGTAAGAGAGAGGTATTTAGGGATATCCTTATTTACCTTCTCTCCCAGCCAGGCAAATGGTGCTGCTAAAATTGGTAAAAGTATCATACTAAGAAGAACCATCTACTCCTCCTCACACAGCTAAGATGATCAGGGAAAGTGCTATTACACCTGCTACAAAGTAGGTAAGGTAGTGAATAAGGTCTCCAGTCTGCATCTTCCTGCATCTGTCCCAGCAGGCTAAGGAAAGTCTTGCAGTTCCGTTCACCGCTCCATCAACAATGTTTGTATCAACCCACTCAATGGCTTTCGCAATAGAACCGTAGAAAATATTTCTACAGATCCACTTGATTGCATCATCAATCATCCATCCTTTGTAGAGAAAAGTGTTTATTGCAGCTCCTATTGGATGAGCAAGGAACTTTTCAGTGCTAACAGTTTTCTTGAAGTAAATGAGATAAACAATTGCAAAGAGAACAAGCATGACAATTAACGTTACTATGAGCAGGCTAATGTAGAGAGGTTCGTGTACCTCACCAAATAGGAAATGAACGATTTTCTCTTTGTAGAAAGCGGTAATAAGGGTCATTGCTGCAAGAATGAAGAGAGGCACAAGCATTACAGGATAAGCTTCTCTCGCATGTTTTGATTTTTCAGATGGTTCTCCTGTAAAGACAACAAACCAGAGTCTGAAACCGTAAGCAATACAAAGAACCGCAGAGACGAAGGTTAAACCGAATATCACAGGGTTTCCAAAGTGGAAGACTTCAGCAAGTATCCAGTCCTTACTGAAGAAACCGTTAAACGGTGGGATACCTGACAGAGCAAGAATACCCACTAAGAAGAGCAATGCTGTCTGCGGCATGTACTTATAAAGTCCTCCAAGCTTAAATGCGTCTTTTGTGTGGTGCGTCATGTGAATAACGGCACCTGCTGCAAGGAAAAGGAGTGCTTTAAAGATTGCGTGGCTTGAAAGGTGGAATATACCGGCAGCAGCAGAGCCAACTCCAAGACCCACAAACATAAGTGCCAGGTGTTCCATTGTGGAGAAAGCTAAGATCTTCTTGATTTCGGTGTGAGCCATTGCACCTGTTGCTGCAATGAATGCAGAAAGAGCTCCAACAAATGCAACCACGATAAGAGCATAAGAGTAGTCGAAGAATGGAAACATCCTTGCAACAAGGTAAACACCTGCATTGACCATTGTAGCAGCATGAATAAGAGCAGAGACTGTTGTGGGACCTTCCATAGCATCAAGAAGCCATGGAAAGAGAGGAAACTGTGCCGATTTTCCGATTGCACCGATGAAGATGAGGATAGAGATTATGAGACCAAGCTTTACGCTGAAAGCACCTGCAACACTTAATGCGTTAAGCTCATGAAAATTAACTGTTCCAAGGAATATCCAGGCAACGATGATTCCTGCAAGCATAAAGACATCACCAAATCTCGTCATTACAAAAGCTTTCAGAGCAGCTTCAGCTGCACTCTTCTTCCAGTACCAGTAACCGATCAGGAGGTAAGAACAGAGACCAACACCTTCCCAGAAGATGTAGAGTCCAATAAGATTGCTTACAAAAACAAGTCCAACCATAGAGCCAATGAAGAAGAGCTTCTCAAAGTAGTACCTGTGAGGAGACTCATCCTCTTCCATGTAACCTTTGGAGAAAACTATATCAAGGAAACCGATTCCTGTGGCGATCAGAGCTATAATGATTGAAAGATGGTCAACGTAAATTCCAAAAGGAACAGAAAAACTTCCAAATCTGAACCATTCAAACTCATGAGTTACCGGATGTTCACCCATGTTAAGCGCTATGTAACAGGAAAGTCCAAATCCAGCAATTCCTGTAATGGCCGCGACCCAGAAGGAATTCCATTTCTCTGTAAACTTGCCCACAAGGAAGGCAAGAATGCTTCCAAGGAAGAACATTCCTATTGTCAGATAGGCTAACTTCTCCATACTACCACCTCAGGTTTCTGATTTTGGATGGTATAACTTCGCCAAATCTCTTATAGAAGACGATGACTATTGCAAGACCAACTGCTGCCTCAAGGGCAGCAAGACCTATTGTGAAAAAGGTGAAAATCTGTCCATCAAGGTTTCTCTGAGCAGAAAAGATGACGAAGTTCAGGTTGGCTGCGTTAATGATCATCTCTATCGAGAAGAGCATTCTGATTACCGATTTTCTGGATAGAAGACCATAAACCCCAACAGCGAAGAGTGAGAAAGATAAAAACAGATAAGCATGAACATCTGCTTCAAGTAGCATTTACTTTGCCTCCCTCTTCTTTGTAATGATTGCATTAGCCATGTAGAGAATGGCAGAGACTATGAAACCAAGAATTATCGTGAAGAACGAATACTTCTCGACAAAAACAGTTCCAAGTTCCTGAGTTGAGTAAACCTTGTAAGGAAATGTATCTATAGCACTCAGGAAAGAAAGTCCCGTTCCAAGAACAAGAATTATGAGGCTTAAAACTATGGCAGTTACAGCCTTTCCAGGCGGCTTTTTATAGCTCTCCCCAATCATCATAATTGCAAAGAGAACAAGAATGGTTACGCCGCCTGCATAGATGGCAAGCTGAACACCGCCAAGAACTGGCATTCCAATTCCAAAGTAAACGAGGGCTATTTCAGAAAGGAGAATCACAAATGCTATTGCTGCCCAGAGAAGAGACGTGGCTTCTAAAGCCACTATGGCAGATATGATAATCACCCCGTAGATGATCCAGAAGTAAACGTTCATGGTTACTCCTCTCCCTTTTTCTGCTTTTCAGCTTTCTGCTTTTTCTTCAAGGCTTCCTGTTTCTTCTTTTCTATCATCTCTTCCAGTTTTTTTGCCTTTTCAATTGCTTCCTGGAGGTTTTCCGGTTTGAATATGAACTTTGCAAGGTTGTCCCATGTTCCCGGTTCTACGTACATTGTGTATGTATCAGTAAGTTTTATTGCCTTTTCAGGTTTTACAGGGCAGGCATCTTCGCACAATCCGCAGAATATACACTCGGTAGCTCTAACTTTTGGAACAGCTCTTGGCTTCTTAACTCCTGTGGGAACCATCTCTATACAGTTAACGGGGCATGCTCTTGCACAGAGGCTACAGCCGATACAGAGTTCCGCCTTTATAACGTGCTTACCTCTGTAGTGATACTCTCTCCTTATTTCCTTATCCCACCAGATTTCCGTAGCCTTCGGCTCAAGGAGAGCCTTTGCTACCCTTATAACCTTCTTGGTCGCTTCTACTGGTATCTTAAATGCACTTCCGAGTTCCATTGGTTACTCCTTAAGCAAAGATCATTTTGATGAAGATGATGAATGCAAGGTTTAGAAGGGCAAGTGGAGTTAAAGCCTTCCAGCAAAATTTGAGAAGTTGATCCATTCTGATCCTTGGTGTTGAAGCTCTTACAACAAAAGTAAACATGTAAAGTGCAAATATCTTTAGGAGGAACCATACGATTCCTGGCAGGATAGGTCCTTTAAATCCCCCAAGGAAAAGCGTTACAGCAAGTCCATACAGACCAAATAACTCAATTAGCTTCGATAGAACTAAAATCATGTAGTTGAAACCACCAAACTCTGTCAGGAATCCATAGACAACTTCCTGTTCTGCCTCAGGAATGTCAAAGGGAGGTCTATCTGTAACTATCAGCGTTGCAGTGATGAATATCAAAAATGCTGGCAACAGGACAATAAAACTTAACCAGGAGCTACTTTGAACTATTTCTATGTGATTCAGAGTTCCATAAAAGACAGCAGCAGCAAGTGCTGAGAGCCATAGAGGGATTTCCCCGGAAATCATCTGGTTAACAACCCTCAATCCTCCGATGAAAGAGTACTTGCTTTTGGAAGCCCAACCTGCATAGAAGAAGATTGGTGGCATACTTGTAACAATTGCAAGAGCTATGAGAAGGTCAAAGCTGGTACTTACTATGAATGAGCTACTTGAGAAAGGTATAAATGCAACGAGGATTGCTACCATGAGGAAGGCAACAAACGGTATTAACGAAAAGAGGAGCTTGTTGGCTCTCCTTTGAATTATGAATTCTTTTTGCAGAAGCTTAAAAACATCTGCCGTTGTCTGAAGCAGTCCCCATCTACCAACATAATAGGGACCGGTTCTCAGATGAGCATCTGCGAGAATCTTCCTCTCCATGTAGAAAACCATCAGGAAGACTACCATCAGGAAAAGAAATCCCGGAAAGATAAGTGCTTTAAGCCACGGTCCCATTTTTCCTCCTACCTGTCAATATCGCCATGACACATATAAAGTGACGCAAAGATTACAGGAACATCTGCAAGCTTTATTCCCTTCATCATTTCAGGTATAGCCCAGAGGTTTGCAAAAGAAGGAGCTCTCATTTTCAGTCTGTAAGGACCAGTTCCGCCATCACTTATGAGATGAAATCCAAAACAGCCCCTTGCCCACTCAACGTTTACATAGGCTTCTCCTGGAGGAACCTTAACCGGAAACTTTGTTCTGTATTCGCCTTCAGGAAATCCTTCTATTGCCTGTCTGATTATCTTTGCAGACTCTTTGAGCTCCTCAAAGATGACACAGTATCTCGCGTAAGCGTCCCCTTCTTCTCTTGTAACCATATTGAAATCAAGTTCACCATAGGCTGCGTATGGATAATCTTTCCTAATATCGGAAGCCACACCAGAAGCTCTTAGCGGAGGACCTGCCAGTCCCAGCTCAATGGCTTTTTCTTTCGGAACAACTCCCACTCCTTTCGTTCTCAGTTTCAAAGTCGGGTTATCCAGGAAAACCTCTTCATAACGGGGGAAGAATTCTTTCTCAAGGAAATCAACTGCCGCAGTCATCTTCTCTATAAACTTTCCAGTAGGCTCGAATCTAACACCACCGGGTATTATTGAAGCGGTCGCTATCCTCTGACCCGAATAGAGTTCAAAGGCATCTAAGAACTTTTCTCTTGCGATTAAAGCCCACTGCATTGCCGTATGAACACCAAGGACACCGACAAAACTGCCGAGACCTACTAAGTGACTGACGATTCTTCCACCTTCGCAGAGAATGGTTCTCATGTAGTCTGCTTTCTTTGGAACTTCAACACCGGCAATCTTCTCAGCAGCTATGGAATATCCGGTCATTGTTCCAAAGTCATCCATAAAGCAAGCCCTTTCTACATTAACGATGGCATTAATCCATGTTCTATACTCAACAAGTTTTTCAAGAAGTCTCAAAACGTAACCTATATCCGGATCAACCTTTACAACCTCATCACCATCCACCCAAACCTTTAACCTCATGGGGCCACTGGCAGGGTGCTGGACACCCCAGTTAAGCTGGAGAAGCTTTTCCTGGAGAAGTCCTAAATCTTCGCCACTTATTTCCTTTTTCTCTTCCAATACAAAAGTGAATCCTGCCTGAGCAATGCTGTCCATTACTTTTTCTCCTTGCGGTGCTTTTTGAAGTCATAGGATTTTCTAAGTGGAAACGTTCCTTCAGCCCACTCCGGTAGAAGCATAACCTCAAGCCTTGGATTTCCAACAAACTCTACTCCAAACATCTCCCAGGCTTCCCTTTCGTGAGGCTGGAGAGAAGGGAAAATGTCACATACACTGGGAACAGTGAGATCGTTCTCCGGCAGAGTTACCCTGACAATTACAAATTTCTTTTCCTGAATGTTCTCAATTATATAGTTGACCTCAAAATCCTTCCCTTTCGGCGTCCAATCAACAACCGAAACGGTATGAGGATAGTTGAAACCCGAACGTTTTAAGAATTCAAGCAGATCCTTTATCTTTTCTCTATTTCCATGAATAAGTAACATGTTCGTATCGTAGGGCTCAGATTGAAAACCGAATTCACTCTGCACTTTTTCTTTAATCTCTTCTAACATCCTTTCCCCACTTAGTAGTTAATCTCTTCCATTCTATTTGGATATCTCTTTGCGGCATTTTCTCTGTCTTTAAGAATTATTTCCTTTAATCTGAGAAATCCCTCAAGGGTAGCTTCCGGGTTTGGTGGACAGCCTGCAACAAAGATGTCAAATGGTATGTACTGAGAAACATCTACCGCTACGAAGTCTGAATCCCAGTAAGGACCACCACCTGCGGCACAGGCTCCCATACCGAACACGTATCTTGGCTCTGGCATCTGCTGGTAAACCCTCAGAAGAACAGGAAGAACCTTTTTTGAAACAAGTCCTGTTACGATTATAAAATCGGCCTGTCTGGGACTTGGGGTCATCATAAAACCATACCTTTCCCAGTCAAAACGGGGTCCCATAAGGGCTAAAACTTCTAAGGAGCAGCAACCGCTACAAAAGTGGACTCCCCATGGAGAGTTGGATCTTGACCAATCAAAGAACTTTAAAATCATTCTCTCTTTCCTCCAAACATGACGTAAGAGAGGGGAATCATCAAAAGAAGTGAAAAGAGTATAAATATCCATCCAAATGCAGGGTCACCTTTTCCTATTGCGTAAAGGACAAAAAGAACCCCGGCAATATCCATTGCGATAAATATGATTGCGTAGAAGTAGTACTGAAAGTTGACACTGGAAATAATCGGTTCAGGAGCAGGAAGACCACACTCGTAGGTATCCTCTTTTACCGGGTGGGGGTTCTTTGGAGCAACGGCAACCGTAAGGAGCCATAGAGATAATCCTGCAATTGCCATAACGACTATAAAGGCTATAAAGTTGTAAAGCATTTCCCGTCTCCTAATCCGTATAGTTTAATGTCTTACCAAACTGTAAATAAATCGTAAATGTTTTGTAAACAATCCGTAAAAATAGCATCCTCCCAATTTTAGGATAAAGAATCTACGATTGTCAAGGATTATAAAGTTTTAATAGAAGGTAAAAGGCATTTAAGCGTAACTACTCAGGAGCTGTTCTTCATTTAGCCAAAACGTCCAGTTATGTAATCCTCTGTAAGCTTCTCTTTTGGTTTGATAAAGAGTTCTTCAGTCTTGTTAAACTCTATCAGTTCCCCCAGATACATAAAAGCCGTATAATCCGAAACCCTTGCAGCCTGTTGCATGTTATGGGTAACAATTATTATTGTGAGCCTGTCCCTGAAACTGACTACCAATTCCTCAATCTTTCCAGTTGAAATAGGGTCAAGAGCAGAAGTAGGCTCATCAAAGAGAAGAACTTCAGGTTCAACTGCTATGGCTCTTGCTATACAGAGTCTCTGTTGCTGACCACCTGAAAGACCAGATGCAGGATCTTTTAACCTGTCTTTAACTTCGTCCCAGAGGGCTGCATCTTTTAAAGCCTTTTCCACCCTGTCTTCCAGTTCACTCTTATTTTTTATTCCTTTTAATTTCAAGCCATAGGCAACGTTATCAAAGATAGACATTGGAAATGCCGTGGGTTTCTGAAAGACCATTCCAACTCTGCTTCGTAGTCTAATCAGGTCGTAGTCCTTTTCAAGGATATCTTCTCCATCTAAAAGTATTTTTCCTTCATATCTATTTCCGGGGTAAAGGTCATGCATTCTGTTAAAACATCTGAGCAACGTTGTCTTTCCACATCCAGAAGGACCTATTAACGCCGTTATCTTCTTTTCTGGAACTTTAAATGAAATACCCTTGAGGGCGTGTTTAGTTCCATAGTAAAAGTTCAGGTTTTCAACACTTATCTTTGGCTTTTCCTCTATCTCAATTACGTAAGCCATAAACTCCTCCGTTACTTCTTAAACTTCCAGTGGGCTATCACTCTTCCTAAAATGTTTGCTCCAAGAACACCGGCAGTCAGGATTATAGCGGCAGCCCAGGCAAGTTTTTGCCAGTATTCGTATGGGCTCATTGCATAGTCGTACATCGTAACAGTTAGAGAAGCCATCGGCTGTGTCATATCGAAAGTAAAGAAGTTGTTGTTGAAAGATGTGAAGAGTAGTGGAGCAGTTTCTCCTCCAATTCTTGCAACGGAAAGGATAACTCCGGTTAAGATCCCGGTTATTGCAGCCCTATAAACAATATCCTTTATCACCTTGAACTTGGTCGCTCCAAGAGCATAACCAGCCTCTCTAAGTTCCGGTGGTACAAGCCTCAACATATCGTCAGTCGTCCTCAAGATTATTGGAATCATCATTATGGCAAGAGAAAGAGAACCCGCTATTCCCATAAAGTGTCCAACAGGCTTAACCAGAATCGCATAGATGAATGTACCAATTACTATAGATGGAACGCTCATCATTATGTCTGAAAGGTCTCTGACAATGTTTGCCAGTCTGCTGTTCTTTCCGTACTCGGCAATGTAAGTTCCAGCAAGTATCCCAAGGGGTATTCCAATAACCGTTGCAGTTAGAACAATAAGTGCCTGTCCCACAATCGCGTGTTTCAATCCACCCGTCTCTTCACCAGGAGATGGTGGATCTCCCATGAAAATTTCAAGGGAAAGCATAGAAAATCCTTTGTAGAGTAGCGTTCCCAATATCCAGAAAAGCCACATAATTCCAAAGAGAGCTGCTACTGTTGAGAGAACGAGAATAATGTTATTGACTATCTTCCTCCTTGTAAATGCGTCCAACACTTACCTCTCAACCTTTTTCAGGAATACGAACTTTCCTATAGCTATAACGAGGAAACTCATAACAAAGAGTATGAGGGCAAGGTAAAAGAGACTGGAAAGGTAAAGATCTGTATCTGCTTCCGTAAATTCATTGGCAAGTGTTACTGTAATTGAGGTTGCTGGCTCAAGGAGCGAATGGGGAATTACAGGCTGGTTACCCATTACAAATGTAACTGCCATTGTCTCTCCAAGAGCTCTTCCAAGGGAGAGAATAATTCCTCCAATTACTCCAAGTTTTGCATAGGGAATGACAACATCCTTCATAACGTCCCACTTTGTTGCCCCCAGAGCGTAGGCGGACTCCTTTAAGATACTGGGTACCATATTGAAAGAATCCCTAGCAATTGCTGCAGTAAAGGGAAGAATCATTATGGAAAGGACTATTGAAGCTGTTAGAAGACCTATTCCCGGAGTATAACCGGCAAACCACTCTCCAACCACCGGAATTTTCCCAAGTGTTGCATGAATTAAAGGTTGAACTTTATCTCTCATAAACGGCGCAAAGTAGAAAAGTCCCCACATACCATAAATGATACTTGGAATTGCAGCAAGGAGTTCTACAGCAACGCCCACAGGAGTTCTTAGAAAGTGGGGAGAAATCTCTGTAAGGAATATGGCTATTCCAATGGCAACAGGAACGGCTATCAGAATAGCGATTACTGTACTTACAATGGTACCGAAAATGGCTGGAGCTCCACCAAACTTCTCCATAGGTGGATTCCAGACTGTAGAAGTAATGAAATTCCAGATTCCAAAAGTGTGAATGGAAGGAGAAGATTCTCTATAGAGAACAAAGAAGAGCATTGCTAAGATAACTATCACAAGCAGAGTGGAGGCTAAGGCTATCTTTCCAAAAGTCCAGTCTGCCAGATAGCTTTTCTTCACGACTTTTGTCCTCGTTGTAAAATTTCATTGGTAAGTATAGCTTTTTTTCTTGAAAAAGAAAGATAAGGAGATAACATGGCAAACAGAGGAGATTTCGTCCATCTTCATCTCCACTCTCAGTATTCAATCCTCGACGGAGCGATAAAGATAAAAGACCTGGTTAAAAAAGCAAAAGAGTACGGAATGCCTGCTGTCGCCGTTACAGATCACGGCAATATGCATGCATCGTACGAACTCTATAAAGAGTGTACCGCTGAAGGAATAAAACCAATTATCGGTCAGGAATTTTACATAGCTAAAGGTTCAAGGTTTGATAAGCAAAAAGGCAATGAAGGAGAAAAAGGAAGTTACCATCTGGTTCTTCTGGCGAAAAATGAAACAGGTCTCAAAAACCTTATGAAGCTCAGTTCGATAGGTTTCCTTGAAGGCTTTTACTACAAACCAAGAATAGACAAAGAGGTTCTTGAAAAGTACAGTGATGGATTAATCGCCCTTTCTGCCTGTATTCAGGGAGAAATTCCTATCCTCTATCTCCAGGGAAGGGAAGAGGAAGCCAAAAAAGTTGCAAAGTGGTATAAGGAACTCTTCGGTGATGATTTCTACCTTGAGATTCAATACCACGGCTTAAAAGACCAGCAGAAGGCAAACCAGTTTCTCATTAAACTCTCAAAGGAGCTTGATATCGATTTAGTTGCAACAAATGATGCCCACTACCTTGAAAAAGAGGACTGGGAAGCCCATGATGTTCTCCTATGTCTCCAGACGGGAAAGAAACTGTCCGATGCAAATAGAATGCGGTTTCCAACGAAGGAGTTCTACTTCAAAGATGCTCTTGAAATGCTCGAAGTCTTCAGAGAAGTTCCCCACGCAGTCTTTAACACCCTCAAAATAGCAGAGAAAATTGACGTAAAGATAGAAAACTCTGGATATCTGCTGCCAAAGTACGACGTTCCAGAAGGCTACACATATGAATCTTTCCTGAGAGAACTTGCTGAAAAAGGGCTTGAAAAGAGATTCAAAGAACAGGGCATAACTGACGGCGAGACAAGACAGAAGTACTACCAGAGATTGAACCATGAGCTAAAGATAATTTCAGACATGGGATTTCCCGGTTACTTCCTTATAGTCTGGGACTTCATTAACTGGGCGAAGAAAAATGGAATTCCAGTAGGACCGGGAAGGGGGTCAGCAGCTGGGTCACTTGTGGCTTACGCAATTGGAATTACAGATATAGATCCTTTGAAGTTTAACCTCCTCTTTGAGCGTTTCCTGAACCCTGAAAGGGTTACGATGCCCGACATTGATGTTGATATCTGTCAGGAAGGTAGAGACAGGGTTATCCAGTACGTTAGAGAAAAGTACGGTGAAGATAAGGTGTGCCAGATAATTACTTTTGGCACAATGAAAACAAAGATGGTTGTAAGGGATGTTGGAAGAGTTTTAGGGATTCCACCAAAAGAAGTTGATAAGTTTGCAAAACTAATTCCAAACGACGCAAAGTCAATTGAGGATGCAGTTGAAAGAGCTCCAGAAATCAAGGAACTTGCTGAAAAAGATGAAACGATTGCAAGACTTCTCAAGATTGCATCAAGACTTCAAGGACTTGCAAGGCAGACAGGAGTTCACGCAGCTGGAGTTGTTATCGCTCCGGATACTCTCACCAAGTACATTCCCCTTGCAAAGAGCAAGGATGGAGACGTAACAACCCAGTACGATATGGGACAGGTTGAGGCGCTGGGACTTCTCAAGATGGACTTCCTTGGATTGAAAACCCTCACAATCATCGATAGAACCATAAAACTGATAGAAAAAAGACACGGAATAAAAATTGATTTAGCCAATCTTCCTCTTGATGATGAAAAAACCTTTAAACTCCTTCAAGAGGGAAACACAGTTGGTGTCTTCCAGCTTGAATCTCAGGGAATGAGAAACCTGATGAAGAGGCTCAAGCCATCTGTATTTGAAGACATTATTGCCCTCGTTGCCCTATACCGTCCGGGACCTTTAAACTCGGGAATGGCAGAAAGCTACATAAGGAGAAAACACGGTCTTGAGCCGGTTGATTACATATTCCCTGAACTTGAACCTTACCTGAAGGAGACTTACGGTCTCTTTATCTATCAGGAACAGATAATGCAGATTGCAAACGTCCTTGCTGGATACTCCCTCGGAGAAGCTGACATCTTGCGCCGTGCTATGGGTAAGAAAAAGAAAGATGTTATGGAGGAGCAGAGAAGCATCTTTGTTACAAGAGCAGTTGAGAGGGGCTACCCAAGGGAGAAGGTTGAAAAACTCTTTGACGATATAGCAAAGTTTGCAGAGTACGGCTTTAACAAATCTCACTCTGCCGCTTACGGTTTCCTTGCCTATGTAACTGCATATCTGAAAGCCCACTACCCGAAAGAGCTTATGACCACAATGCTTTCCATCGATTACGACAAAACCGATGAAATCGTAAAGCTGATAAAGGACTGCAGAGAAAACGGAATTCCCGTCCTTCCACCAGACATAAACAAAAGCAATGCTCTCTTTTCCATAGAGAATGAAGGAATAAGGTTTGGACTTGCAGGAATAAAAGGGGTTGGGGAAAAAGCTGCCCAGCACATCATTAAAGTAAGGGAAAGAAGTGGAGAGTTCAAAGATATTTACGACTTCTGCGAAAGGGTTGACCTGAAACAGGTAAACAGAAAAGTCATTGAATCACTGATAAAAGCTGGAGCTTTTGACTCTACGAGGATCTCAAGAGCCGCAAACCTTGAAGTCCTTGACAAAGCGATGTCTGTCGCGCAAAGTCTCCAAAAGACAAAGAGCAAAGGACTGATGAGCCTCTTTGGTGATGAAACCGAAATCATCAACAAGGAGTTTCCAGACACAAAAGAGTGGCCAGACAGGATAAAGCTTGAGTACGAAAGACAGGCAATAGGGTTCTATCTTTCAGGACATCCTCTACTTGAGTACAAAGATATTATCCAGTTTAGCTTCAACACAACCTCTGAGAAAGATGAGTGGAAAGACGGTCAGGACGTCAAATTGGCTGGTGCCATAACGGAAGTAAAGACAAAAAGAACACAGAGAGGGGATCTCTGGGCAACAGTTGAAATTTCAGATCTTGAAGGAACTGTTTCTGTTTTAGTCTTTCCAAACGTCTTCAAGGAAAAGATGGAGCAGATTACAGAAGGAAACGTTGTCATCATAGAGGGAAGTGTGAGGGAAGAAGAGGAATCAAAATCGGTTATAGCAAAAGATATATATCCCTTAAACGATAGAATACTCGGCGAAGTTAACAATATTGTGATCAAAATGTACGACGAAGAGATAACAGATGAATTCCTGTCTGCTTTGAAGGAGTTTATAGAGAGAAATCGTAGTGAGAAAGGTAAGCCTGTGATCATAGAGGCAAAATTGAAGGATTGTTTTGTAAAATTGCAACTCCATCCTGACTATTCGTTACCCGTCGAACCTGAAGTCTTTAAAGAACTCCAAAGGATAATTCCAAAGGAGAGAATAACGGTAAACTGAGGTGAAGAATGCAAACGTTGTTTGAATTTGAGAAAAAGGTTGATAAACTAAGAAAGAAAATAGAGGAACTCAAGTCTATGGGAAGATTTGATCCGGTGGTAGTAGAGGAAATAGAGAAAAAATTTCAGAAGAAGATAAAGGAGTTTTACGGAAATCTTTCTCCCTGGGATAGAGTTCAAATAGCCAGACATCCAGACAGACCTCACACCATTGACTACATAAACAACGTCTTTACAGACTTCATCGAACTTCACGGAGACAGGCATTACGGAGATGGGAAAGCGATAATTGCCGGTTTTGCAAAGTTTGAAGGGATTCCCGTCTGCGTAATAGGTCAGGAAAAGGGCAGGGATACAAAGGAAAAGATAGCTAAAAACTTCGGAATGCCCCTTCCTGAAGATTATAGAAAAGCTCTAAGGGTTATGAAATTGGCAGAAAAGTTTAGAAAACCGATAATCACTCTTGTAGATACTCCAGGTGCTTTCCCGGGAATAGAGGCTGAAGAACACGGTCAGTCAGAAGCTATAGCAAGAAACCTTTTGGAGATGTCAAAGTTAAAAGTCCCTGTTGTTAGCGTTGTTATCGGTGAGGGAGGATCTGGAGGAGCTTTAGCAATAAGCGTTGCGAATAAACTCCTGATGCTTGAGAACGCAATCTACTCTGTTATCTCCCCTGAAGGGTGTGCAGCCATTCTCTGGCAGTCTCAGGACAAGGTGAAAGAAGCTACCGAAGCTCTCAAACTTACATCAAGAGATCTCCTGAAACTTGGAATAATTGATGGAATCATTCCTGAACCTTTAGAGGGAGCTCACAGGGACTACGAAACAACCTTTAAAAATTTCAAAGAGCACGTTTTAAGAGCTCTGGATGAGTTGCTTGGGCTTACTCCTGAAGAGCTTGTAAAACAGAGATATGAAAAGTTCAGAAAGATAGGAATTTAGGCTCTATTTAAGAAAAACTGAAACTGAGCAATAAATATCCGTCATTCTGCATAAAGAAAAATTTTAATCTTAATTTAACAGAATGACGGAGCTATGTGGGTTATCCAGTTATTTTTCTGATTAAAAGGGATATAACTTCTTCTGGATTTCTTTTCTCCAGAAGATCTTTCGCCACATCTCTTATTCTTTCAGGTATCCTGTCGGCACTGGCAGAAAGGAGCTCCTCTTTGAGCTCTTTCAAATCGTTTGCTCTGAATCTTTCAGGTTTGATATTTTTCAAGCCCTTTATCCTATACATTCTCCTCTTTTCGCTATCCGCGACGAGGCTGATTGCAATCCCTTCTCTTCCAGCTCTTCCAGTCCTTCCGATTCTGTGAACATAGCTTTCAGGATTCTCAGGAAGCTCGTAGTTTATAACAAGTCCAACATCTTTGATATCAATTCCCCTTGCTGCTACGTCTGTTGCTACAAGGGTTCTAATCTTTCCATCTTTAAAGGCTTTCATTACATTTTCTCTCTGCCTCTGGGAAAGGTCTCCATGAATTGCTCTTGCGTTTATTCCCCTCTTCTGAAGTTCTTTTTCAATATCCGCCGCATCCCTCTTTGTCTTAACAAAGACTATAGTTGAAGTTCCTTCATTCTCCTTCAGGAGTTTTTCAAGAGCTCTAAGTTTATCCTCGCTTTTTACAAAAATTATCCTTTGATGAACCTTCGGAGTTATTAAACTCTTTCCAACCTTAATCGTTTTGTAACCTGATCTCAAATAATTATCTATGAGTTTCCTTATCTCATAAGGCATTGTCGCAGAAAAGAGAAGTGTCTGTTTCTCTTTCGGCGTTTTTGAAAGGATCTCCTCTATATCCTCAATAAAGCCCATATCGAGCATCTGATCTGCCTCATCTAAAACGGCAAACCTGACCCTGTCCAGTTTCAGAATACCTCTGTTTATCAAGTCCTTTACCCTTCCAGGGGTTCCAACGATTATCTGATTTCTACCTCTCCTCAAAATGTTTGCCTGTCTCTCTATGGAAACTCCGCCATAGATTGGGTAGGCGGAAACACCTTTGTTCTTACCAATGAGGGAAAGTTCGTGAGCTACCTGAATTGCAAGCTCTCTCGTTGGAGTAAGGATTATTGCTTTAACTCCTCTCTCTCTTGAACTGATTTTTTCTACTATTGGAATACCAAAAGCCGCAGTTTTACCCGTTCCAGTCTGTGCCTGTCCCACGATATCATGCCCTTCAAGGGCGAGAGGAATTGCCTCTTTCTGAATCGGCGTAGGATTTTCAAATCCCATCTCCTCTAAGGATCTCTGAATCCTTGAATCAAGCTGATCAAATGTAAACTCCATTTTTTCTCCTTTCTTAATAAAAATTGCCACGATCCCGCCGCCGTTTCAGACGGAACCGTGGCAACCAATTTTAGTTAAATTTCAATTTCCGCTAAAGTCTTTCAACTTCAACAGCTTTAAGACCCTTGTCGCTTTCAGTAATGTTGAAGGATACTCTTTCTCCTTCTTCAAGAGTCCTAAAGCCTGTTCCAGAAATTCCTGTGTAGTGGACAAATACATCCTGTCCGTTGTCGGCAGTTATAAAGCCGTACCCTTTCTTTGAATCGAACCACTTAACTGTTCCTGTGAGCTTCTCCATGTGTCTTACCTCTCTTAAAAATTTCTCTTAAAGCAAAAAAGCCCTGAAGGCAGAAACGGCATGCCTTCAGGGCTTCTCTATTTCCGGTGCTGCCTTCAAACCAAATAATTGGAAAGTAATTTAATCCTGATGCAACTTTTGTCAAGCCTCTACTTCCACTTCTTCAATAAATTGATAGGAACTTTGAGGAATAATTAAAGTTTTCTTTTTCACTCCTTGCTTTTTCAAACGTCTATACTCGTTAACGTCTTCACTAAAAGAAAAATAACCAACTACTCTTACGTGTGAATCGTTTATGAATTGGAGTTCCTCTGCAAATATAAAACTTCCTTCCCCACAGCGAGGACAATTTGGAGAGCAAACTATAATATAGAGTTTCATAAAGCTTCCTCCTGAGGTTTTATTGTATTATTAACTACCTAAGTTTACCACTTTAGCAAATCGGGTAGTTAACTTCCAATCTAATTTAGAATAGAAGATGGCAAAAATCAAACAGAAGGCAGTTCCTACGCAACAAACGTAATAAGATTTCTGTACGATGCAGTATAATCTTTAGCCCTAAAAGGGATTATAAATCTGGAGGTTTAGATAGATGTATAAAGTCTTGGTTACAGAGCACATAGCAGAAGCCGGAATCGAGCTTCTCAGAAACCAACCAGACGTTGAGTTAACTTATGATCCTGAGCTTTTCAGGAACTTTGACAAAATTCTTGAAATTATTCCAGAGTACGACGCAATCATCACAAGGAGTGGAACGCCTGTCAACAAAGAGCTCCTTGAAAGAGCCAGAAAGCTAAAAGTTGTCGGAAGAGCGGGGGTTGGAGTTGACAACATTGATCTTGATGAAGCATCAAGAAGAGGAATCTTGGTAGTAAATGCTCCAACCGGTAATACCCTTGCAGCAACAGAACACACAATGGGAATGATGATCTCCGCTGCAAGGTTGATTCCTTACGCCCACAAGTCCCTGAAAGAAGAGAGAAGGTGGGACAGAAAGAAATTTATGGGCGTTGAGCTTGCCGGAAAAACCCTTGGAATCATTGGTTTTGGAAGAATCGGTTCAAGGGTTGGAATAAGGGCAAAAGCCTTTGACATGAAGGTGATAGCTTACGACCCCTACATTAAGAGGGAAAAGGCTGAAAAGCTCGGAGTTGAACTTGTAGATGACCTTGATGTGCTCCTCCGCCGTTCAGACATCATTACAGTCCACACACCTCTTACCGATGAAACCAGAAACATGATTACAAAGAAAGAAATTGAGAAGATGAAAGATGGCGTTATCCTCCTCAACATTGCAAGGGGAGGAATAATAAATGAAAGAGATCTATACGAGGCTTTGGTCAGTGGTAAAGTTAGAGCTGCGGCTGTTGACGTCTTCACAAAAGAGCCTGCAACAGACAATATTCTCCTTGATGCTCCAAACATTATCGTTACTCCCCACATCGGTGCAAACACCTTTGAATCCCAGACAAACGTTGCAGTAATCATCGCAAATCAAGTTCTTGCTGCACTGAGAGGGGATGAAGTAGAGTTTGCAGTTAACGCCCCTTACGAAGATACTGCTGCTGCTAAAGTTCTAAAGCCTTTCATGGAACTTGCTGAAAAGCTTGGTCTCTTCGCTGTTCAGGTTGCATGCTCAAGGTCAAAGGAGATAGTCCTCGAATACAGGGGAGACCTCGGAGAAGACCTGAAACCTCTTACTACTGCCTTTCTCAAGGGATTTCTGGAGAAGATCGTCGATATTCCCGTTAACCTGATTAACGCTCCATTCCTTGCAAAGGAGAAGGGTATTTCCATTGTAGAAGTAAGAAGACCTGAAGGAATAAACTTCAAGAAGCTTATGAGGGTTACATGCAAATCAGACGCTGGAGAGTTCACAATTGCCGGAACTGTTATGGATGAGCAGTTTCCAAAAATTGTTGAGATAAACGGTTTCCTCTTCGATCTGACTCCAGAAGGAAAACTCCTGCTCATTAAGAACTTTGACGTTCCTGGAGTAATCGGAAAACTTGGCTCAATCCTTGGAAAGTACAACGTTAACATTGCAGGATTCCAGCTTGGAAGGGTTGAAAGAGGAAAAGAGGCTAAGGGTGTAATCTTAGTTGATAATGACGTTCCACCAGAAGCAATCAGTGAAATCAGGAACATTCCAGAGATTTTAGAAGTTAAGCAGATAAATCTTTAAGTTTTTTGTCCCCTTGGGGGGACTTTTACGCCTTTTCACATTTTGACTATATAGTTATAAACTCCAGTAAGAATCATCACTGTTGCCGTATATTGAAACTTTGTGGCATATCACTTTTGAATCAACCAATTCCAGAAAGCATTCGTCAAAAGTCCGATTATGAAACCAATAATAACGGAGGCTATAAGTTCTCCTACTTTGCTTTTGAATTTGTACTTCTCAGCGATGTTTCCTTTTGAGTCATCTATACTGTTTATTATAGACAGACCTAAATCAACTGCCTTCTTGTAAGCCTCCACTGCCTTTAACGGTTCACGTCCTACTTCGGATAATTCCAGGCTTCTCGCTTCTTTCGCAAGCTTTTTGAATTTCATTCTTTTAGAAAGAAATTCCGAATCCGAAATGGTTAGAGAAAGCCTTTTGTCATCTGACTTTAAAATTTCATCTATATCTTCATTTAATTGTGTCCACAGAAGTTTATAACAATCTAAAGTTGCTCTTACTATATGATTACAAGCTTTTTCAAGATTGTTGCTTCTTATTTCTGGAGATTCTCTTTCATTGATAGCAACAAAAAGATGGGACAGAGTATTTTCCAGTTCAACAAGAATGTCAAAAGGTTTATCTCCTATGTAGGATACAAGATCTGCATAGGCTGGTTTAAAAATTTTCTCATAGAGAAAAACTACTTTTTGCAAAGCGTTCATTTTCCAAGGGCTTCTTCAAAACGGGAATCTATATCGTAGAAATGACCTTTAAAAATAGAACCTCTTGAAGTCACCACATTACTATTAGATCTATAACCACTACCTTTATAGTCCTTTCCAATTGCAATAGCATTTATTTCTTCCAAGGTAAGTTTGCGTGGATCCTTACCAAACTTCTGTTCAAAATAGCTTCCCAGCCTTACGCTGAACTTAAACATTGTCATCCTCCTTCTACTCCCTCCTTACTGTAAACTGAAAATTTATTCATCATTACTTCCCGCAACAAGATTTTTAATCTTTTTTCACAGAACTGTCAAATGCCATTAAAGGGTGTTTGAGAAATCACTACAACAAACACAGCCTCTATCCCCCCTTTCTCCTTGTAAAGTTCAAACGTTTTTCCCGGAACAGGTAGCCAATCAGGTCTTCAAAAACCTTTGCCTATCCTCTCTCCTTGAGGTATGCTTTGACTATTTTGAG
>OFBZ01000050.1_pt1 | contig 17565 bp, 12 predicted proteins | sample 1520731 | NCBI WGS metagenome assembly OFBZ01 (sample SAMEA3696450, study PRJEB22514) | metagenome | biome: water; feature: marine; material: hydrothermal vent | place: Pacific Ocean | collected 2014-08-16 | depth 1514 m
AGTGCTCACAAAGTCTTTCAGCCCCCGCCACGAGCTGGCGGGATAGGATGGAGGGGATCATCGGGTCGCTCCTATATTGGAAAGTATTTCGTCGAGCTTCTCAAGTGCTGTTTGTCGTTTCGACTTCGACATTTTTTGTACATTGTGTAATTTCCAGCGGACGGCAGGAAGTTGGGCAGCTTGAGGGTAAGCAAAAAGCTCCCACTTTGGCTCTCCTGCTTTGAAACTGTGCAAAAAGGCTTTGTCCTTCTCCTCGATCTTCGCATGGATCGTCTCTATCAAATGTTCACGGGTTTCCACAAGCGCATCGACGCTTATTTCCCTCTCCGTCATTCCACGAAACTCTTTTTCGAAAAGTGCATCGATCTCTTTTCGGTGGGGAGCAAGCATTTCCGCCATCGGTCGGTTGTGGCTCAGCAAATAGACGAGAAATGTATTTTTCAATGCGGTATCGATCCCTTCATTTTCCAGCAAGAGTTTGACATCGAAAAGATCTCTGGGGTGCTGTCGATCTAGGGCTGCACAGATCTTGCCCCCATAGAGATCTTCGAAACTCAACAATTGCATCTTTACATAGCCAAATCTCTGCGCCGCTGTGGGCGAGAGCTCTTTCTCCATCGGATCGTGTACGCTTCCCCGAAGCACCGGTGTGACCTCTATCTTGACCTGACTGCCACCATGATGTACCGTGAGCCTGATACACCACTTGGTATCGGATAGAAAAGCGTGTGTGATTTCCGCACCGGGCAAACCTTGTCGAATGCCCTCCTCGATCCGCTTCAGCGCAGCGTCGATCGCTTCGAGGCTTTCATCTCTGTTCCGGAGCGGCAGATAGGCCAAATCGATATCGACCGAGAGTCTTGGCATATCGCGATAGAAGAGGTTGATGGCCGTGCCTCCTTTCAGGGCGAAACACCCCTCTTTCGCCACCAGCGGCAACATGCGGACCAGCAGGCGTACCTGTTCAGTAAAAGTCGATTGCATCGTTTACCATCTCCTTGGGTACCGTGATCAGATAATTCCTATCCAGCACGCCTCCTTTTACGATCTCTCTTTTCCCCTTGCCAAGATCGATTGTTTCCTTGTGCAATACATCGAACCATTGATGGCCATGTTTTTGAGCGAACCAAAGAAAAAGACGCTTGCTGCGAATATGCGTGCACATCTCCAGAAGTCGGTTCATACGCTGGATATTCAAGACCGTTACCGATTCGAAATAGCGGTCCGCCACCTTGAAGTCGGCCGCCTCTTTTATATCCCCCACGAGCTCCAGCAGCGCCAGTTCCACCGTAGAGATCGCGATTTCCCAATCCCAATGCCCAAACGCCAGCGTGGTCAATGCATCTTCTGGAAGCTGTTTGAAACACTTTTCTTTGTAGGCGACGAATCGATCATCGAGCCAGGCGGGTAGTTTCCCCTTCCCATAAAGGCTGATCGTCTTTTTGGATCGACCGACCTCAAGATAATGGGCGTATCCCTGTATGTCCAGAGCACTTCGTCCTCCAACATGGAGGTCTATCCCCATCTTTTGAAGCGCATAGACCCAGTGCAGCCATTTCAGCGGCGGCCCGGGACGACGATACACGCCCCTCTTCACCCGTTCAAGCCGCCCGGAACGGAGGAAATAATCGACTGTGCTGCGCTCATACCCCTGTGCATAGAGCCATTTTCGATCGACGACGAGCCCTTCCGGCAAGATTTGCTCGAGCATTGGGGCATTTGGTTTATTTGAGGTCATATTTTGCATACCCATATTATGCAATTTTCTTCCTTTATAAACTATTGTGTTACCTTGATATGCTTATGCTTCTCCCAAAAATCTTTCACAAGAGGCATAAAATAGTCGTCCGTTCTGTCGGGCCTCCTGGGAGGGTATCGTCGATAAGGTTTCTCTTATTTCGAAAATCGTCATACAAGCATTGTACTACCTCAAGTCCAAACATCAATAGTTAATCCATTTTTTATGGATTTATTGGGTGAACTTTGCACATATACCACCTACTGCGACAAACTCTTTTGGTTTACTATAATAGCTTTTCGCATACTATTTCTATGCTTTTCAGAGTTTTTTTAAACCACACACCAACACTATTTTGCCCAATTCCGTCAGGCGATATTTTTGCTTTGAGCTTTTCGGTTTCTCGGGAATGGTGTATTCGATTAATTCTTTCTCCCTCAAAGAGGCCAGTTTCTCTTTGAAAGCGCCGCTGAGTGCCTTCTCTTTATTCATGGCAATCTTCAACTCCCCCGAAGACTTGGCCCCCTCTCTCAAGTGCTGAAGGATATGCCACTCGGACACGGTTATATCGATATCTCCTTGTAATAAATAATCAACTTGGCCCCCAACTTGGCCCCCTTCAGATTCAACTTGGCCCCCAACTTGGCCCCCCTGAGGAAGTTTTTGTCTCAATCTATATTTCATACCATGTCCCTTTCCTTCGGAAACAAGCCAGCCTTTTTCTACCATCCGTTTCAACTCTTCTCCAATTTCCTTGGGATGCTTAGTCGAATAGGCGCTTATTTCACTATTTTGTTGAATTATTATGTTTATCAAACTCATCAAAATCTTTTAAAAATCTTGAAATATTTCTACTTTTATAATCTCCCCATGGCATCATTCTCATTTGTGGGTACGAAACATATAAAAATCTTTTTGCTCGAGTAAAAGCAACATATAAATTGTTTTTTTCTTGCTCCAACTCTATACCACCTTTTTTTATCGCTCTATAATCAGGAAATGTCCCATCATCAGCTCCAATTATAAAAACTATATCATACTCTTGTCCTTTCATTGTATGTACGGTGCTGAGTGTGATTCCTTGTTCATCGTGTAGCGTTGCAGTTTTACCCAAAGCCATATAATTTCTGAACTGCTTCAATGATTTTCTTTCATTAGTGATTGCATATTTAACCCAGTGTTCAAGCAGTTCATCAATATCATCTATAATCATCTTTTTTAAATCATCCTCAAAATTTTCTTCCATCAAATAGTTTTTTAATTCGGAAATGACCTTTTTGAAGTTTTCTCCATCCTCTGTTAATTCGTCAATTAATATATCAATCTTTTTTATAATTGAAGTGTCAGCAATATTGGTTTCAAGTTGATCTACCTGTAATTTATGTAATATGTCCATTGGATTTATTTTAATTCTTAACTTCATGTCAAATATTCTCATAATGTCAGTTTCAAATTTTATAGCTCCAGGAGTCATTTTATAGTAAAAGGGAATTTTTTCTTCATCCAGTATTTTTTCAAGATTTTTGAACACATATTTATTTCTAGCAAGAACAGCCATTTTATTCAATGTTATTTTGCCTTCAATCTCGGGGTGGAGTCCAAGATTTAATAATTCCTTAACTTTATCTACAACACATTCCGATTCATGTTTTTCATCTGTACATTTGATTAGTTCAAAAAGACCTTCATAAACAGTATTTGCTAGTAATTTTTTATCTGCAATAGGCATAATTTTACTGGAAGCTTCAATGACTTTTCTGGAAGAGCGAAAGTTCTCATGAAGCTCAAATATTTTTGCATCAAAATCTTTAACAAAATTTTCCAACATATATTTAGAATTTGATCCATTAAAATAATAGATAGATTGGTTAGGGTCGCCAACCATCATAATATTGTTAAATTCCCCATTGCACAGTGCGATAATAAGATTATATTGCGCATGATTCAGGTCTTGTGCTTCATCAACACATATTGAAAAGAAGCTCCTACGATAAAGTGATGAAATATGTGGAAAATCTATGAATAACCGATAAGTTTCTAAAAGAAGGTCATCAAAATCTATGGCATTTTGATTTCTTAATAATTCTTGGTAATTAGAATATAGTAATATTATATTTTTATCATCAGTGTGCTTGTGAAATTCTGAATCGACGATTAATCCCCTTTTTACTTTAGATATAAAATTCAATGCTTTATATTTGAAATCATTCTTTTCTTTTGTAGTAAGTTTTTGATACTTTTCACAATAGCTTGGTACCTGTTCAATTGCCTGTGCAATTAATTCGAGTCTGTCTTTATCATCTTCGAAAATATGAGGCATTTTGGAAAAGCCTATACTACTACCATGATTTTCAAGTACATATTGACAAAACCCATGAAATGTTCCAACAAATAGCCTTTTATCTAAGTCTTCAATATCATTCAATCTTTCCTGGATTTCTTCAGCGGCTCTGTTCGTAAATGTTAAAGCAAGAATTTTTTTCCTGCTTTGTGAAAGTTGATATCTTATTCTCTCAGTTAAAATCCTAGTTTTACCACTTCCTGCACTCGCTTTTACACATATTGGAACATTTTCATACTCAACTATCTCTTTTTGTTTTCCAGAAAGTTTAAGCACTTCTCACCTCCAGTTGGAGAATTTCTTTAATTTTTTCGAAAAGCTCAACAACCTTTGTTGGCAAATCATTACCACTCGCTACTATTGCCTCTGCGACAAGGGGAGCATACATTGTTTTACCGCCTATCATGACATTATAAAGCTTATCAGTATCAAATCCATCTATTTTCTCTTTATCTTTTTGCTCTTGTGCTTTTCGATGATGTTCATTCGCATATTCTTTAGCGCTCAAGATTGCTTCTTTAACCTCTTTTTCATAGCCATTTTGCAAAAGTTCTCTTTCAAAATCATTGCCATTGTTTAAAAAAATGACATTACTCAATAATTCTTCACCTTTTTTCCTCACCTGCCTTTCTACATCTGTTTTAACAGATCCATCTTGATCATTATCACTAAAAATGATCCAAGGTATATTTAACCCTACTGCTAAATTTAGAAAAGGCATATAGTTTTTATAACCATCAACACCAACAAAGTCAATACCTACTTCGCTATGACTGTATCTAAAATATTTTTTGAAAAATATTGGCAAAGCTTGTTCTTCCGTCTCCCCCTCACACAAAACCAAACATTTCGAAAAAAATATTTCCCCTCGACTATGAACAACTTGCCGTTTGATTTTCCTTTTCCATTCAGGCTTTAACTCAGTAGTATCAATTTGTCCACATTCAACATCGTCTGCTTTTTTATAAAAGCTTCGTATCTCTGAAAGTTTTGCAGAAGCTGCAATATAAGGAGAATGAGTAGAGATGATTTTTTGTCCGACAAAACCATTGATTTGCATATATAATTTCTTTTGTGCATTTGGATGTAAATGAGCTTCAGGCTCTTCTGCTGCGATTATAGGAAAATAAACTTTTTCTTTTTTCTCTGAGTTTTTTTTGAAAAGTTCCACAAAAGCCTTTAATGTCAACAGTGACGACCAGCTCCTTGTTCCCATTCCATGATATTCCATAGAAAATGTTCGATCGTCATCACCATAATTTATCGTAAGTCCTTTACTTAAATCTCTTATCTTCTTGGTAAATGGTGTAACTTCAATTCCCCTGCTATGTCCATCCATTGCCGGGTCTAATTCATTCAATGTATCACGAACGGTTTTCAAAATATCGCTTCTTTCTACTGCTGTTGTATTGAGTTTTTCAATCTGTCTCTCAATCTCTTCAATGTCATCTTCATTATATTCTATTGCCGAAAGCATTCTCCCTATATATGAGCTTTTCAATTTGATATCTTCCAAAATATCTCTCTGCGCATCTATATAAAAAAAAGGGATCTCTTCAAAGACAAATGACATCTCTTTCCCGTCTTCAAATTCATACCAATATTTATCATCTCCAAATTTAAAATCTATCCATTGCTCTAAAATATACTGTTTTGTATATATTCTTCCGGTTACCGGGTCGGTTTTTACAACTGTTCTTAAAGGTATATATGCTCTACCATCTTTGGTAAATCTTATTCTGTTAGTTGTGAAAAGAATTTCCCAATCTTCAGAAAATTCACTATCAATTTCACCACTCTCATCAACTGGATAAATTAATACATCAATAACAATTCTATCTACATGAGAATTGTCTTCTATGAAAAAATCATCATGGGTCAAAAATAGCCTGTTCCCAAATGCAACTTGCATTGCTTTAAGAAATGAAGTTTTCCCGGAATTGTTGATACCGGTTAGTACTGTTGTTTGACTTAATTGGACTTCTATATTTTTTAATGCCCTAAAGCCATAGACTCTAACCGTATGTATTAAAATAGAACTACTCATATTTTTCTCCTCTCAAACTCCCTCCACGCCACTTCGTAGTCCTCTTCGCGGTCGCATTTGGCGAAGGGGGCTTTGTAGATGATGGTGCGCTCATAGGGGCTGCCGGGAGGGTGTCGTCGGTGATGAGTTGGTGGATTTCGCCCTCTTGCATGTAGGCAATCTCTTCCCAGCTGAGGGCTTTCTCGGCAATTATTTCTCCTTAGAAGACAATCTTGCAGGGGCGAATCGATCTCCACTACCACCTATTGACACTCGTAGGCGCTGGAGCCGTCGGCGATCAGGCGGGTTTTGGCCGGATCGATCACGACGATCTCTTTTTCGCAAGTGCTCACAAAGATCGCCTCTTTGCCCTTGACGAAGCTTGAAACACCGTCACACTCCAGCCGATAGCCGCCGTCTCTGAGCAGATCGACACGGCGGACGACCCACTCGCTGTCTCTGACGATGATCCTCTGCCCTATGCGTATGGTGATGCGCTCATCTATTGCTCACTTTTTATCAACTCGACTTTCGCACATAGATTCCAGACAAAAACCCATCTACGAAAGCCTATAAAGAGGCACTTTTGAATACACTTTGTTAGCACACTCATCATATAAAGGAGCCTGTTTTATAGAGCTTGACAAGTATATCGAATCCGCTCTAAGAAGTCTCTTGAGGAATCCGATTGTCTCACTGCTTCGCCAGATTGGCTTCGTATCTATTTTGAAATTGGAGAAAATTTTCAGGGGCGAAAGTGAGCAGTAATTATCAACCGAATGACACGGACTCTATCTTTGTCAATAGGCATTTATTCATCCCTATAGTTCAAACAATTTGTTTTTATATGTTTGTATCGTATAAAATCTTGAAAGCTATTCGATTGGGGACTATGTTCGTTCCAATCTGGAAAAAGTGACATAGGAAGCGGAAAAGAATCTCCTCAAGCCCATCGAAATTGGAAAACTTCCATTCTCTGGCGGTGATGATGCCCGGGTTGAAAGTTTTGGCTCATGAGATTCCCTTTTCGTCACCGATATAAGTCGTTGCTGTCGGGAAAAAGGGATAGACGATATATAAAGGAAATTCCTACACAAAAGAGATGGGGCGCGGGCCGAATGGCCCCCGTGAAGAGAAAAAGCTTACTTGATCGCTTTTTCCAACATCTTGACCGCTTTGTTGGACTCTTTGAGGAGCGTCATATTGAGCGCTTCTGCTTTCTTGAGTGCGGCATCGGATGTGTCGGCACTGTTGACGATTGGTGCGTACTCGCCCCATACTTTCTTGGCCGTCTCGAACTGTGCTTTGATCTCGGGCTTTTTGCAGTTCGCGATCAGGTCGTCGAGCGTCTTGCCGAAGAGGGCCGCTGTCTTCTTGAGGTTTTCCTTGTTGGCCTCGACATCGATTCCATTGGCAATGAGGAGCAGTTCTTTGGTCATCTTCTGTGTCAGCATACGCTGCTTGCCCGCAACATTGATCTTTTTCGCCATTTCCGGTGCAAGTGTAGAGCCGCTTGCTTTGGCATACATCTGAACCGCCGCATTCATATTTTTGAGGAGAGGCAGGTTCTCTTTGGCGATCGCTTCGAGTGTCGCCTTGTCTGCTTTGCCGGCGATCACCTTATCGATATTGGCTTTGAACGGTGCCCAGAGATCCGCCACTTTCTGAAGCTGAGCGAGAATCTCTTTGTTCTCCGTTTTGGGGAGATTGAGACTGCTGTCGCCACTAACCAATCCCTTGAGCGTCTTGTCGAAGAGAGCCGCTGTCTTCTTGAGGTTTTCCTTATTGGCCTCGACATCGACGCCTTTGGCGATGAAAAGCGCCTCTTTGCTCATCTTTTGCGTAAGCATACGCTGTCTGCCCGCAAGGTTGATCACCACCCCGCTCTGCTGCTTGCTCTGCCCTACCGCTGCCGGAGCATTCTCCGCCATCGCCACCGATGTGACACCCATTGTCAAACATACACTAATAGCCGCTACTGAAAAGATTTTTCTCATCAATCCTCCTTTTAATTTTGATAGACAATATGTATCATATTTGAACTTAATCTTCATTGAGCTTCAATCAATCAACCTTATTCGAAACGCCCTTTCTCACCACAAGTGCAATTCCACCACAAATTCATACCGCCATCACCCTGACCAGTTCGCCGAAAAAGACCTCATACAACTATAAGATTCGGGCCCTTTCGGCAGGACTGAAGCCTCCAACTTCGTAGCGAGATGGCAAAATCAAGCTTTTTATCTATGCAGGATTCTACCGGCGACTGAAGTCGCCACCCCGAAGAGTGGCGTCATCGTTTGGGGTCGAAGTCCATATAGGCTCATCATCGTCAAGATATGTTTCGATAGTTCATGCATTTGTATGCATTTCCACTGAGGACGGTTGGAACGAGAAAAGCCCATCTATCGGGGAGCAGGGACTTCAATCCTGTCTCTTTCGCCGGAATATACTCTACAAAGCTTTGAAGAGTTGTCCCATGGAGATGGAAGCGTCGTTGGGTGGCAGGGAGATGCCCATATAGATATCCCTCTTTTCAAGGAGAGAGAATATCTCTTCGCAGAGTGTGCGATTCTGGAAGACACCTCCGGCGAGAATTATCGGCATTTGGGGATGAAGCTCCGAAATTTCGGCTACGATTCGTGCGAGCGAGCGGTGGAAGCAGGCTGAGATATCCGCAATCTCTACTCCAGCCGTCATCATCTCCACCATAGGCGACCACTCTATGCTATTTTCGGAGAGTTTCAGGACTTTAGTACTCTTTTCGCAGGGGTGGCGACGCGCCTCTCTCTCGAGCATAAGGCCGCTTTGCCCCTCGTATCCGGCGATTTGCAAAAGCCCTCCGAGCGAGGCGAGAGCATCGAAGAGCCTGCCCATCGAAGTGGATACGGGAGAGTTGATAGCCAAGCTCCACGACTGGTGCAAAAGCCTTATCTCACTCTCTTCGAAAGCCTCTATGGCGGGATTGTCCATCTTTAGAATCTCGTCGAGAGGATAGAGCTCGAAGAGTAGTGACAATGCGACCCTCCTCGGCTCTCTCACCGCCCTCTCTGCACCCAAGAGTCTGAAGGGGCGCAGGGAGTATATCCTCTCGAAACCCTCTCTATCCGCCAGCATCACCTCCGAACCCCACACCGTGCCGTCCTCTCCATAGCCGGTACCGTCCCAGACGAAAGCCAGCGCCTTCTCCTCTATGCCGTTTTCGGCCATCACCGCCAGAGCGTGCGCGTAGTGGTGCTGAATACGCTTCAACGAAATAGCTCTCTCTTTCGCCGTCCGCTGGGCCCATCTGCCACTCTCGTATCCCGGATGGGAGTCGCAGACCAGAGAGTCCGGGACGAAATCGTAGAATCTCCCGAAAGTGCCGATTGTCCTTTCGAAAAACTCTATCGAGCCTATCGAAGCGAGGTCGCCGATATGGGGAGATACGATCGCTCTGCCTTCGAGTCGGATAGCTATCGTACTCTTCTGGTTGGCTCCCACGGCGAGGATTCGATCGCCACCTCTCTTTTTTAGAGCTATCGAGAGGGGAGCCACACCCCGTGCCGTCCTGAGCCACTGTACCCTCTCTCCCACCACCTGCGCCACACTGTCGTCGCAGGCGTTGAGTATCTCTCTATTGTGGTCGAGTACGATATCCACCACGCTTCCCAGACTCGAGAGGAGCTCTTCGGAGTCGGTGATTATGGGCTCGTCGCTGAGATTTGCGCTCGTGGCTACGAGGGGTGTTCGGATATGCTCGAAGAGGAGATAGTGCAAAGGGGTGTATGGGAGCATGATACCAAGGCGCCCTATCGCAGGTGCGACCTCTTCGCAAACGATATCTTCGCTCTCTCTTTTGTCAAGCAGTACCACAGGCCGGGCGCTGCAGAGCAGAAGCTCCCTTTCGGCTTCGCCTATATATGCGAGTCTGTCGGCCATCTCGATATCGGGCACCATGATGGCGAAGGGTTTCGCGGGTCGTCTCTTTCTCTCTCTGAGTCTGCGTACGGCTTGCGGATTCGTCGCGTCGCAAAGCAGATGGAATCCTCCTATCCCCTTGAGAGCGCCTATCTCTCCTTCGGCTATCCTCTCGGCGAAGAGTGCGACGGCATCGGCGCTGAACTCCTCTATGGAGTCGTAGGAGTCTTTGTGTAGAGCCCTGCCGAATCCTCCCACCTCTTTTCTCTCCAAAATATCGAGAGTAGGACCGCAACTCCAGCACCCGATGGGCTGGGCGTGATAGCGCCTGTCGAGGGGGTTTTCGTACTCCTCTCGACAGCGGGGACACATCTCGAAGGCAGACATCGAGGTATTCTCCCTGTCGTAGGGGACCGTACGGACTATCGTATATCTCGGTCCGCAGTCGGTACAGGTGATGAAGGGGTGGCGGTATCTCCGATTGTCGGGGTCAAACATCTCTTCGAGACACTTTCTGCAAACTGCTATATCAGGTAGCACAATCGTGCTCTTTTCGCCTTTCAAGCCTTTCGAGAGTATCTTGAAATCGTCAAATTCGCAAAAGTCTATCTTTTTGGCATCGATTCTCTCTATTGCAGATAATGGAGGGCGCTCCTTTAAAAGAATCTCTATGAAATTTTGCAATCTATCGGTAGATATATTAACGACAATCTCCACCCCGCTACCATCGTTTAGCACATAACCCTTCAGCCCCATACGCTTGGCGATATGGTAAACAAACGGCCTAAAACCGACCCCTTGGACTACTCCATCCACACAGAGCAGATAGGTCGCCTCCGACAAACTATCACCCATCCTGTTCATCCGGATTCACTCCTGCATAGAAGATATTTCCGCTCTACCCTCTATAGGAAGCTCATTGTTGAAATAGATATCATGATTTTTATCAAGCTCCAGACAGAGCTTGTCAAAAAATTTTCTATTCGAGAGCATCGAACCAGCTATGGCTACCCCTTGAATTCCCATAGATTGCTTCATATCATCCAACTCATTGGTGATAAACTCGGCAAAACTCTCGATTACTCCGTAACTGACAGCATCCCGCTGTGCTCCTGCAAGCTTGTAACTCATTGCTGTGCGTATTGTCATGAGAGGATCTAATGATACTTTTTGTTCAACTCTTGTTTTTTTATAATCGATTCTCGGACCTTTCAAACCCAAAAAAAGCAATGCCTCACTCTCGAGCATATGTGCGGCTTCTTGCAGATCATCCCAAGAACCATATCCCAAAACCAAAGCGACCACACCCCAGAGCTCATATATACCGAAATTATTGTTTGTAAATTCGATATCGTATATCTCATTATAGATTTGAGGAAATTTTTTCATATAGTTATAGACTAATTTTTTACCGTTTTCGTCGCTCTCTATTATGGCTATGAATATATCCGCCATCGAATCAAAAGCAAAATCGAAGCGTAGATACTCTATGGTTCCATACTTTTTTCCATTTGCCAAAATTGTAGCACCATACTCTCTACTTAGAAAGAGCCCGGCAATCTCCTTTTCGTAAATCTTATGCTCTTTTATTATGGAATAGAGAGCACCCGTAGCCGATACCATGTCGGATGTTCGTGAAAAAATCGGCAACCCCTTCTCTCCGCGAAGAATAACTCTATGTTTTTTGGAGACTACCAGCTCTATAGGCTCCATACTACATACTGGCTCTACCAAAAAATGTTCGACATCCGCATCTATACACTCATTCGCAAAAAAGAGCAAACCTTCCCGACCTATCCTATCCAGCTCCTTCATAAGGAGATACAATATCAAATCATCGGGTAATTTGAATCTAACTATACGCCTCTCTATCTTGAATGTATCGGAAAAAAGTCTATTGGATACAAGAGAAACAAAGGGTTTTTCGATAGCACCCAGAGCAGAAAGCTCATACTCTTTCGCATCGGTATATCTGGCCACCACAGATAGGTCGTATGCCATTAGATCATAATCGAATCCTGAAGATATTTTCGAGGGCAGACCAACACAATAAGTGCCGTAAAAAGTGCCCAATCGAACTATTTTTCCGGATATGATATCCATAGCGATCTTATCTATTTCATCTTTATAACTTCTTCTCTCTCCGCAAGCGCCATAACCACACACTTCGCACTCGGTAAAAATATTGAAATAATCTTCGCTATTTGGATCGCTCACTCTTTTCATACATTCTGGACAAAAAGACAAATAGGGCTTGGTGATATCGGATAATTTATAGAGCTCATCTGGCATCTCATCTATAATCGATGCTTTTATATCATACAAAAAGATAGAACCCGGCAGAGCATCTGCAAAGAGTGTGGCAAATTCCTCCAATTCAGCGATATTTTCAGATTCGATATAGAGTTTCAGGCAAAAATCTTCTCTAACTATTTTGCCTCGCAATCCGCTCTTTCTAAGAGTTCGCAAAAAAATTTTCTCATATATTTGAGACGAAGATCGATAATCAAGCTCATATTCCAATATCATATTCCACTCCCTTTAGGTATGTTTTATCGGCAAGATCCGATATTTTGAGCTCTGGTGAGACGATATCGACCGTAATATCGAAAGAGGCGATATAATCTATAATAATCTTTTCCATAGTGATCGATGCATCGATCACTCTCTGTGTCATTTCAAAAGTACTCTTCTCTCCTATAACATATGGAACGACACCTACAATCTTGACTGGAGGCAGATCTCCCATCATCTCTATCATCTGAAGCGTCTGAAGCATTTCAACTTCATGCGCACTACCATTCCATCCGACATATTCTGGCATATCAGAAAAATCAAAACAATAGACATCTCCTATCTCTGCACCATCGACCTTGACACAATCGATAATCAAAACTCGATCATAATCCGTAATAATCGGAATAAGTCTTTGTGCAAGCGTACCACCGTCAACTATTTCGACACTATGCTCATCGGATAAAAAACGATATTTTTCCTCTATGAGGTTCGCCAAATGCGGTCCAACCCCTTCATCTCCAAAAAGAATATTTCCTATTCCCAGTATTAAAATTTTCAAGATCTATCCTTAAATTATGAGAAATTTCAACTCAATATATTTTGATATCATCAAGGAGGGGAAGGAGGCTTACTTGTTCGAATGCAGATGGAAGTATCAACAAATAATTTTCCCCTCCTGCATGATATCTTTGGTGCCGACAAAACTTTTGCCGGCAAGAGCTATCACTCTTTTTTAAGCCATTTATAGCCGCTCACAATAGAGTCGATAGTTCCCTCTTTTGCATATACAGCATTGAAAACTGCCATATAGATATGGACAATTACAAAAAATATCACACCCCACATCAAGAGATGATGAATCTCACGAACATTTGCAAGCCCTCCCATCATCACCTCAAAATAACGCATACTATCATACAGTGCACCACCCAATCCAAAATGATACACATGCACATAAAGAATCAGACCAGTAAGTATCAAGCCTACCATCATAATATAAAATCCTATATAGGCCGCAAATTGAACGACATTGTACGCACCGCTAAGTACAGGATGCTTAGAGATAAATAGGTAATACCCTATTTGATTCATCCACTTTTTCAAACTAAAAAGATCCTTGATAGAGTAGATTTCGTGCCTATTGGATTTTACAAAAAAGAAATAGTATGTTTTTGCGATAAACATCGATATCATCACAAATCCAAAAATTTCATGCCAACTCCTGAAAAGAGCCTGCATAAAGTTGCTTGGCTCAGGATTCGGTACAGGCGTAATGAATGGCTCGGCGATATAAAAACCTGTTATGGTCAATATCACTATACTAAGTACTCTTATCCAATGATGCCACCTATAAAATACACCAAATTCCAATACTCTTTCTATCTTTTCGTCGGCGCTATTGATTGCTTCCATTTTGGCTCCTTTTATATACTGCATCCGCCATAAAGAGGATCGACCTTGTATTCGCTAAGCTTATTGCCCTTTGTATCCATTACATGAACCGCACAGGCGATACATGGATCGTAAGAGTGGATAATCCTGACTATCTCGAGTGGCTTGGTGATATCGAGTATCTTCAAGCCTATCAAATCGGCTTCATACGGACCGTGTTGGCCTTTTGCATCTTTTGGTCCGGCATTCCAAGTAGAAGGCACAACGGCCTGATAGTTCTGGACTACACCATTTTTAATGCGCACCCAGTGCCCCAACATTCCTCTTGGCACATCTCCGAGACCACGACCTTTGTACTCCTTGTCTTTATCAATCACATATGGAGCACAGGTCTCTTGATCGACTTTTAGATTTTCAACAAGATTGTTGAATGCGACAATTGCGTTATCGGCGATTATCCCTGTCTGCAAAGCCCTGGCAGCCGTCCTTCCCAGTGTACTAAATAGAGCTGTTACGGGCAATCCTGTAGCTTTGAGGAAATCGTTGACGGCATTTTGAACAATTTTATTACCTTTTGCATAGCTTACCAGCAAACAGGCAAGAGGCCCCACCTCCATCGGCTTGCCGTCATATCTTGGAGATTTGATCCAGCTATATTTACTCTTTTCGTTTATAAGCTTGGAGTGAATAGGCTTACCATCTGGGCCGACACTCTCCCCATCTACGAAGCCTGTATATTTCGGATTCGTCTTGCCTTCGTAAGGATGGAGCGCTTCATTGTCGGCATACCACGAGTGGGTAGCCTCTTCTGTGATTTTGCTCTCATCTATATCGAATGCCTTAGAGATATCACCATCGAGAATATATCCGCTATCAAATAGATACTGATCTCTACCCACCATAAATTCTCTAAATGCCATGAAATTTTTGACACCCATCGGTTTTACTACAGATGGCTCATTCTTATACATCTCGGCAGCCATTTTGACATCTGCGAGGTAGGCATTCTTGATAAAGTTTGCCATAGTTTTGAATTTTGTCAGATACTCTCCCATCCTGGATGGATCGAGTATATCCATTACACAGCTAACCCCTCCTACTACCAGACTTTGTGGATGCGGCTGCTTACCACCAAATATCGCGAGCATCTGGGCGGCAAGTCTCTGCATCTCTAATGCCTTGAGGTAATGAGAGAGAGCGATGAGATTCTGCTCGGGAGTGAATCTATAAGTCCCATGTCCCCAATAGGCGTTTGCAAATGGCCCTAGGCCCTGAGGATTTTTGGCAAATTTGGCTACAGTCTCTTTGACTTTTTTCAGATCGTTGACACCTGTTGCGATGGGGTTGTCGCTATATTTGAATGCCAGTTCGCTGGCTTTTTTTTCATCTGCACTCAGGGCTGAAACTATATCGACCCAGTCAACTCCATGCAGATGATAGAAATGTACGGTATGATCGTGCATAAACAGTGCGGCATTCATGAGTGTACGCACAAGTGCGGCATTCAAGGGGATCTCTATACCCAAGGCATCCTCTACAGCCATAGTGCTTTTGAGATAGTGTGAATATGTACACACTCCGCAGATTCTCTGCATCAATAGGGGTACATTTCTCGGATCTCTACCTTTTGCTATCACCTCGAGCCCCCTCCACAGAGTAGAAGAGACAAACGCATCCTCGACGACTCCATCATCGCCCACTACGACTTCGGCTCTCAAATGCCCCTCTATTCTGGTAATTGGATCAACTACTACTCTTTTTGACATAAGTGTTCCTCCTGTTTTGCTTATTCTTTTGGTTTTTTGATTACGGAAATAGCTGCATGAGCGGCAATACCTACCGCTGTAACCGTCAACAGGCTCACCCCTATTTTATCTGCTGTGGCATCGGCACCCATTCCGCCAAATACCGTATGGTATAGCTTGTCTTTGAGCGGTTCTCCTACGGTCCCCATGGTATCCCAAAAATCAGGTTCGCTACACCCCATACATCCGAAGCCGACCTGAACGGGCCATGATGTACCCTGATTGAATTTGTTTCTCGAGCAGCTATTGAATGTATAGGGACCTTTGCAGCCGACCTTATACAGACAGTAGCCATCCTTGGCACCCTCGTCACCATAGCGCTCGACAAATTCTCCGGCATCGAAATGCCCTCTCCTTTCACACAGATCATGAATCCTCAACCTATATGCCCATTTCGGTCTATTGTACACATCGAGAGCGGGAAGTGTGCCATATAGCAAAAAGTGCAGAAGTGTTCCGACGATATTCTTTTCGCTTGGAGGACAACCCGGCACATTGATTACGGGCTTATCCGTCACTTCGCTCAGCGCTACGGCACCTGTCGGATTGGGTGCGGCAGCCTGCACGCCTCCGAAGCTCGAGCATGTTCCTATGGCGAATATCGCTGCTGCATCTTTTGCGGCATCTGCGGCAATGTCTCTACCTTTTTTTCCATGCCCGCCAATTGTCAAAAACGAACCGGCGTTACCAAGCGGAACACCGCCTTCGACCATGAGTATATATCTACCTTTATACTTTTCGATTGCGTTTTCCAAGTTTTGCTCGGCTTGCCAGCCTGCGGCCGCCATCAATGTTTCATGATACTCCAAAGAGATGTAATCAAAAATCAAACTATCTATAGTAGGGCTTGCGGAGCGTAGCAGAGATTCGCTACAGCCTGTACATTCAGCCATATGCAGCCACACTACCGGCAATCTGTCGGCCACCTTCACAGCCTCTGCCACCAGAGGCGTAAAAGAGGCGGGCAGCGACAACATAGCCGTCATGGCTCCAGCCCATTTCATAAAATCTCTACGAGAGAAGCCACCCTCTTCGATGCTCCGCTCTATAGAGGCATCGTCTCTCAATCTTGGTAGTTTCGAGAGCTGTTTTATTCTCTTTTCGAAGATTTCACGCAATGTTTTATGAGATTTCTCTCTTGCATCGATATCCATTTGTACCCCCTCCTTAAAATTTTCCTTACTTGCGAAAGGTAACAAAAGATAGCTTAATGTCGAATGAATATTCATTCAGTAGCTGAATGTTCATTCGTTTCTTGCCTTGAGGTGGTCATTTTCCCGCACGGGTGGGCACCTCGCCATCGACTCTGCTGCTACCGATTTATCCAACTCTCGAGAGCTATTCTGGGGCAAAAAGAGATATTTCATCGGAAGGCTTTCTAAGCTACCTACACGGCAGTTAACGAGCGTAGCGGAGCACTGCTCCGAAAAACAGTTTTCTAAGCTACCTACACGGCAGTTCCAATCGAGTTCAACGGAGAGACGGTGACGGTGTTTTCTAAGCTACCTACACGGCAGTTCACTATGGGTTCTGACTCTACAGAATTTCACTCTATTTCTAAGCTACCTACACGGCAGTTCACTCTTTTGCCCACTCCGGCCATTCGCCTTCGTATTTCTAAGCTACCTACACGGCAGTTCACCCACCCACCTGCAACAATGTGTCGCCCGTCTGTTTCTAAGCTACCTACACGGCAGTTCACGTTCTGTTCGCAGGCGTCGGTTATGACGAAATTTTCTAAGCTACCTACACGGCAGTTCACAATCGAGTTCAACGGTGAGACGGTAACGGTGTTTTCTAAGCTACCTACACGGCAGTTCACACTATCACGATTTCAACTACTCAA
>OFBZ01000052.1_pt1 | contig 17482 bp, 16 predicted proteins | sample 1520731 | NCBI WGS metagenome assembly OFBZ01 (sample SAMEA3696450, study PRJEB22514) | metagenome | biome: water; feature: marine; material: hydrothermal vent | place: Pacific Ocean | collected 2014-08-16 | depth 1514 m
AAAAGAGTTTTTCGCCAGATTCACAGAGAGCTTGGAAAGATCAGAACTCCAGGGAATATCGTTTTTTTCCGCGCACCTCAAGCAGAGAACGCCTCCCCTTTCTATCGAAAATGAATATATCTGCCTTGATCCACAACCAACACATTTTGTGAGAGCAGGAAATATTCCCTCAACAAAGGTAAACTTCAAAAGAAACATTGTGTAGGCAACTCTAAAGGAATCTCCAGCAGAAAAATAGTTCTCAATAAGTTTAAAGAGCTTCTGATTTGCAGCAAGCTGGTAGGGAAGAAGAAGCTTTGAAATTTTGCTGAGATAAATGAACTTTTCTACAGTATCAGGGAAGTAAGAGCGTATCAACAGAGCTCTCTGGAGTTCGTAGTTTTCTCCTTTTTGAACGATCTTAAAAGTAGAGAGGGAAAAGAGATCAAGTTTGAGGGGGAATTCCCCCCTCTTTATTTTCGCAATGAAATCAACCTTTCCAAGTTTGTCTGTGAAAGCTGTAATATGTCTTAGCCTATTTCCGATCTGTTTTGATCGTAAAACAAAGCCTTTTAGCTCCATTAAACGTTAAACCTGAAGTAGATTACGTCTCCATCCTGAACTTCATAATCCTTACCTTCAAGTCTCATCAGACCTTTCTCTTTGCATGCCTGCATGGAGCCTTCCCGTATAAGATCTTCATACTTTATAACTTCAGCTCTGATAAAACCTCTCTCTATGTCGGAGTGGATCTTCCCGGCAGCTTGCGGAGCCTTTGTTCCCTTTCTGATAGTCCAGGCTCTTGCCTCCTGTTCACCAGCAGTAAAGAATGTGATAAGGTCAAGTAATTTGTAACCCTCTCTAATAACCACATTCAATCCCGGCTCTTCCATTCCAAGTTCTTTCAAGAACTCCTTCTTCTCTTCTCCCTCAAGCTCTGCAAGTTCTGCTTCAATTTTTGCACAGATCTTGACAACAGGAGCTCCCTCTTTTTCTGCAAACTCCTTTACCTGCTTTACATACTCGTTATCCTCTAAAAGTCCTTCCTCATCAACATTTGCAATGTACATTACAGGCTTTGCAGTAAGGAGAGCAAGCTCTTTTACAACCCTTTTTCCTTCGTCATCCAATTCTTCAAGGTACGGATAGATTCTCTCTCCTCTTTCAAGGATTTCCTTCAGCTTTTCAAGTGCTTCAACCTCAGCTCTTGCCTTCTTATCTCCAGACTTTGCCTGCTTTGAAACCTTCTGGAGCCTTTTCTCTACACTTTCAAGGTCTTTAAAGACGAGCTCCAGATTTATCGTTTCAATATCCCTGACTGGATTAACACTTCCATCTACGTGGACAACGTTTTCATCTCTAAAACACCTGACAACGTGAGCAATCGCATCAACATTCCTGATATTTGCAAGGAACTGGTTCCCAAGTCCTTCTCCTTTGCTTGCACCTCTGACAAGTCCTGCAATATCAACAAACTCAATCGTTGTGGGTGTTATCTTCCTTGGTTTTACAATCTCAGCAATCTTGTAGAGCCTCTCATCAGGAACTTCAACTATCCCGACGTTTGGCTCAATAGTACAGAAAGGATAGTTTGCAGCCTCAGCCTTTGCAGAATTTGTAAGAGCGTTGAAAAGAGTTGATTTCCCAACGTTTGGCAGTCCTACTATTCCACAGTTGAATCCCATTATCTCTCTCCAGAAAGTTTTGGTGAGAAAAATAGGGTTAAATCCTCTTCAAAACAAGAAATAGTACCTTATAGTTCAGGAGAAATTTCCCGTTGAGAGAATAGAACTCGTAAAACTTCTTCACAAGTTCTCTGTTCGTCTTACTCTTCCTGAAAGGATTTCTCGCTCCCACTCTGTTAACACACCTGACAGCCTCACGGGGGGAATCAAACCATATAGAAAACTCTTTTCTTTCAAACTCTAAAAGTTTAAAGCCTGCTTCTTTAAAAGCTTCCAGAATCCGATTTTCTGACGGAAATCTGAAGAGAATATCTTCTTCTCCAAAAACTTCAATGTGAGCTCTGTTCCAGGCTGAAAGAAGCTGTGAAAGACTTCCCTCCACCGGAAGGGATATGAAAGCAAACCCACCCAATTTCAAAACCCTATAAACCTCGGGAGCAACCCTTTCAGGAACCATCCACTGAAGGGCAAAGTTTGAGAAAACCACATCAAACACACCGCTTTTAAAGGGAAGAAACTCCCCATCTCCAGCAACTGGCAATAGTTCCTGCTTTTTACAACTCCTGCACATCGGAAGGGACAGATCAAGAGCCACTGTGTTCTTAAATCCTTTTAAAAGGACGCCCGTTCCAGCTCCAAGGTCGAGTAGAAAACCATCCCGTTTAATTAGTCGAAGTCTCTCAAGGAGTCTTTTCCCAGCCTGCTGTTGAATGATGGCGTATCTATCGTACTCTTCTACAGCCTTTGAAAAGCTCTCTTTAACTCTATATTTCATGGTAGGTTAGAATATATCCGTAATTTGAAGGAGTTCAAAATGGGATGGATTAAGAGAAGGAAGACAAAGACAATCTATGTGGGAAATGTCCCAATTGGTAGCGAGCATCCAATAGTCGTTCAGTCAATGACCAACACGTTTACAGAAGATGTTGAAACAACTGTTGCTCAGATAAAGGAGCTGGAAAAAGTTGGCTGTGAAGTAGTGAGAGTTGCAGTTCCATCGGTAAGGGCAGCAGAAGCCCTTAAAGAAATAAAGAAGAGGATTTCAATACCTCTGATTGCAGATATTCACTTTGATCATAAGCTGGCTCTCCTTTCAATAGAGAACGGTGCAGACTGTATAAGGATAAACCCGGGGAACATAGGAGAAAGCTGGAAGGTCAAGGAAATCATTTCCCTTGCAAAAGAGAGAGGAATCTCAATCAGAATTGGAGTTAACTCCGGGTCAATACCGAAAGAGATATTAGCAAAGTATGGGAAACCATCTCCAGAAGCCCTTGCAGAAACTGCTTTAAACTACGCAAAGTTCTTTGAAGACAATGATTTCACAAACATAAAGTTTTCACTAAAGGGTTCAGAGGTTAAGAGTACCGTAATTGCCAACAAGATTTTTGCAGAAAAGACCGATTACCCGATCCACATAGGTATCACAGAAGCCGGCACACTCATTTCAGGAGCCGTTAAATCCGCCGTTGGAGTTGGAATTCTCCTCTACGAGGGAATTGGGGATACTGTAAGAATCTCCCTATCAACCAGTCCAAAGGAAGAGGTCAAGATTGCCTATAAGATTCTCTCTGCCCTTGAGCTAAAGAAGAGAGGAGTTGAGGTCATATCCTGTCCAACCTGTGGCAGGTGCATGGTTGATGTTGAAACAATTGCAAAAGAGGTTGAAAAAAGACTTGAACACATAGAAAAACCCCTAAAAGTTGCAGTCATGGGTTGTGCAGTAAACGGTCCTGGAGAAGCAAGATTTGCAGACGTTGGGATTGCAGGAGCTGGAGATTACTTTATCCTTTTCGTTAAAGGAAAAGTGATAGAAAAACTGTCTGAAGAAGCAGCTCTTGAAAGGCTTGTAGAAGAAATAGAAAAAACGGCGAGGAAATAATGATAAGAAGGTCTGTTTTCATTGAAGGAATGAAGCTTTACGTCAAATGTGGTGTTTTTGAAGAAGAGAGAAAATTGGGAGTCCAGATTTTGATGGATGTAAAAGTTGAGTCTAAGGAATTTGTTGATTATCAGGAGCTACACAACCTCATTCTTACAATTGTAAATAAAAATCAATTCACATATCTTGAAGAATTAGGAGAATTATTGCTAAATAAGATTAGGGAAAAATGGCACCCTGAACTTGTTATTATAAGAATAGCAAAGCTAAGCATGCCATTTCAGAATTCGTTTTCCAGGGCAGGAATAGAGATTATCTGGGAAAAAGATAGTAGAACAAATCTTGATATGGAGCTGGAAAGGTGAGAGTACTCCTTCACATCTGCTGTGCTCCATGTGCCTGTTACCCAATTAAAGTTCTGAAAGAAAAAGGTTACGAAACCGTTGGTCTATGGTACAACCCCAACATCCATCCCTGTACCGAATTCGTTAAAAGAATGAAATCGGTCAAAGAACTTGAAAAGATTGAAGACATCAAAATCATTTACTTTGAAAACTACGAACCGGAAAAGTGGCTCAGGAGTGTTGTATTTAGAGAGGAAAAACCCGTAAGGTGTCAGGTCTGTTACTCAATGCGACTTGAAATGGCAGCAAGCGTTGCTAAAAAAGGAAAATTTGACTTCTTTACATCTACACTCTTCTACAGCAAGTATCAGAAGAGAGAGCTAATGGTTCCCCTTGCAGAGAACGCTGCTGCAAAGTTTGGCGTGAAGTTTTTGAACATCGACTTCAGAGAGGGCTGGAAGGAAGGGATAGACATATCAAAGAAGTACAAACTATATCGACAACAATACTGTGGTTGTATCTACTCGGAAAAAGAACGCTACTGTCCTAAAGGGAAACCCAATACTGAGTGGGTTATAGACCAAACGGTTGATGAAGCTGAGAGGGTCATTGAATTTTTTAGCTAATGCCGAATCTCTTTTTCGACAACAACTTCCTTTTTTATCCTTGAAATGAGCTCCTCAAAGGCTGGTAAAACATCGCTTCTAAATCTTCCAGCAACAACAACTATCATTATGTCATCACCTATCTTTAATCTGCCACTGTTTATCCAGACTCTCACTGCTTCAATTCCTTCTCTTTTTTCGATACTGGATACTACCTCCTTCAATTTTTCTTCATCAAAAGAAAGTTCCATTTCACTTACTTTCTCTCCTGTCTTTGAACTCGCTCTCACTATTCCGTTGTGAACAAGAATCATCCCAACGTTTTCTGGATTTGAAGCCTTTTTGACTTCTTCAATCAGTTTGTCCACAGACGGTCTCATAGAGCTCCTCCATTCTGTTCAGATTTATTAAACTTCTCCTCTGATAATCTAACAACTCAAACCTTTTAAAATCAACCTTCTTGCTCCTCAGTAGTTCATGAAGCTTAGAAATCCTGTGTTTTCCAGATTTAAGAAATTCCTCCACAATGTAAAGCTGAACCTTTGAAATCAGGAAAAAGAGAGAGTGGAGCTCCTCTCTCTCTGAGACAACGGCTGGTGGGATCTCTTCTGAAAAAGCTTTCAAAACTTCAGCCTTCACAAAAGGAACATCTCCTGGAAGGAAAAGGACCCTATCGTTGGATGCAAACTTAAGCCCTGTAACAATCCCATAAATCGGAGAAAAACCGGTAAAAGCTTCTGGAATGACTTTGATACCCTTTATGTGTCTAAACTTATCAGGAAACTTCCCAACAACCAGAATCTCAGGAAAATCCCTTGCAGCTTCAACAACATGCTCAATCAAGAGCTTCCCGTAGAGATTTTGTGCCAGCTTATCCTTTCCAAATCTGCTACTTTTTCCTCCTGCAAGAATACAGACTGTAATGTCTCTCAGTGTCCGCCTCCCCTTGCCATTTTAAGGGCATGTTTTATAAGAGGTAAGAACATTTCAAGGTTCTGTCTTACCCCTTTTGAACTTCCTGGCAGGTTCAGAACAATGCAGTTTTCACTCAGAAGCCCTACTTTTGCCCTTGACATTAAAGCCTTTGGTGTAAATCTGATTCCAAGGATGTGCATTGCCTCTGAGAAACCCACCATTTCCTTTTCAATGATTTCAGAGGTGGCTTCAGGAGTTACATCCCTCTTGCTAAAGCCGGTTCCACCAGTTGTAACTATAAGGTTTGCTTCCATCTGTTCAAACTTTTTGATAGCCTCTTTTATCTTCTCTTTGTCGTCTGGAACAACTGTATAGCCAATAACCTCAGCGCCAAACTGCTCCAAAATCTCTCTTGCAAGAGGACCGCTTTTGTCTTCTCTCTTTCCTGCATAGGTTGAATCACTGACTGTAATTACAGCCGCCTTTAAGCCGCTCAAATCCTCTGCCCAATCAGACTTTCCACCGCTCTTTGAAACGATTTTGACTCCCTCTATAACCATGTTTTTGTCAAAAGCCTTACACATATCAAATATGTTTAAAAGAGCCATCATAACAGCATTTATTGCCTCAACTTCGTATCCTGTTCTCCAGATTCCCCTGACTTCTGCCTCAACTTCAACGTAGTCTTCACCAACCTTTGTGTTCACCTCTATGTGGTCAATAGGAATTGGATGACAGAATGGCATGAGTTCTGCAGTCTTCTTTGCCCCCATAAGCCCCGCAATTTGCGCAGCGGAAAGGACATCCCCTTTCGGAATTTCTCTATTGAGAATTTTCCTGACTGTTTCCGGAGAAAGCCTTATCTTCCCAACAGCTTTTGCAGTTCTTAAGTTGTCAAATTTTGTAGTAATATCTACTGTCCTCATCGGATTCCTCCAGCAGAGTTTAGGACTATTCTATAAAATCTTTTCTGGAGGTGACATGGAGAAAATTGGGATAGCAGCTTCTATTCTTCTGCTTCTTCTAACAATTATCAGGGAAAACAGGTTTTTACTTTTGGTTTCCTCACTTATCCTGACTGTAGTCCTCATCTACAGAAGCTTTCTTGCCGGTTATCCGCCAATTTTCAATCCCTTTGACACAATACTTCTCTTTTCCCTTCTCTTTCAAATAGTTTCCTTCTTCCTAAAAGTTTCAAATAGAATAACCTCTGGATTGGCACTTCTCTTTACCTTACCGCTTCTCTTTTTCAAAACAGGATTCAAGGAGATACCACCAATAATCAGAACCCCCCTTTTCTTTATCCACGTTGGAACTGCAATGGTCTCCTACTCCCTGTTCCTGATAGCCTCAATCTTTGCGGCTTTCAACCTGTTCGGTAAGGATTATAAAACTGAATCCGTTGTAAAATGGGGACTTTTCCTCTTTACCCTTTCACTCGTTGTTGGAGGTGTCTGGGCTTTCCTTGCCTGGGGAGATCTTTTTCCCCTTGAGCCTAAATCTCTCTTCTCTCTCTTCATGTGGCTTTACTTTTCACTTCTAATTCACTTAAAGTTTGATAAAGAGCTTGCAAAACTAAAAAACATTTTGACCCTGATTGGTGGTCTGGTAGTCCTTTTTACATTCCTTGGAGTCAATTTCCTATTTGGGGGAACTCATGGTTTCTAAAGCGCTGAAATCTGTTAAACTGTTTGGGATTCTTACTCTTCTCTTTTTCGTTTCAGCGTTTTCCGTGGTCTCAATGTCTGATAGGATGATCCACGAAACGGATGTATTAAAGCTCTTCCAGGATTTTTCACCTCCGTTAAAGCTTTCAATTCTATTTCTTGGGGTTGTTTCTTTTTTGATTTCAATTCAAACCATCTATTGCAATCTAAAACGAAAGAAAGTCTCCTTTTTCTTTCATATGGTAACGGGAATTACTCTTTTTCTCATCCTTTCTTTTCCTTTCTACACGAAAACAGAAGAGTTCTATCTCTACCCCGGAAGTTACGTAAAGACTGGAAAAACTGTTGTTGCCTTAGAGGATTTAAGGTTTGATAGGAAAACGATGAACATAACTGGAAATTTCTGGCTCAAAAATGAAAATGGAGAGGTAAGAGGCAATGTTTCCTACAACTCGCCACTCCTTTCAAAACTTGGAAACGTCTGGATTGAAGACGTAAGGTTTGAGATGGGGATTCCGGTTGTTGAGGTTAAATTCATGAAGTTTACGATTCTTCCTTATCTGCTCCTTATTTTCAGTACACTAACGGTGGTCTTACTTCCATTTGTGATGTTGTGATAAAGTTCAACGGTGGTGGTTATTTGTCTGCTGGAGTGTTTCGTTGGGCAATTATATCCAGTAAACTGAGCTGTTGTTTTTTTAATGGTTTAATCTTTCGATTTATGATTCTTTCGTTGCCTGTAATTTTTCCTGTTATAAGTGGAGAACCTACTTCATGAGCTTTTATATTTCTTTGAACCATCTTCTGACTGTAATTTGCATAACAATATTTACAGGCATGTTTGCAGGTATTATAGGCACCAATGTCAATACTTTCCACACATCCACATGCACTTCTCTGATTTTTGTCCTTTGGTGCAGAAATTGGGAAGCCAACAATACGGGATATGAGTTTATCATCTATACATTTTCCATGCTTTATCCCGAATTCTTCAAGATCTATATCTTCAGCACACGATTCTATTTTCAAACCATAACTTTCTGAAATTTCAGCCAGATTCTTAGCAAGTATCCTTTTCTGATGAATAGTGAAATCCTTAAGACAAATATCCTTCATGTTATTCTGACATTTCTTATACATGTCGATAAAACTTATTATGCATTTATCCGTATGCTTTGAGAGCTTACTTGCGAGATATTCAAACCATTTGACGTGGTAATTTATGTCAAATTTATCCGTAAGAAATATAGGGTCATATCTCCAGATGACTTTATGTTTTCCTATCTTCTCCGACAATTTTATAAATGTTTCGATAACTTCCTCTTTTGCTGGAACATTCTTTTCAATAGAAGAATCGTAAGATGTAATTGTAAACTGGAAATAATATTTATATCCCATCCTGTCTATCAGATGTAATTTTTTTAGAAGAGGAGCAGGATTTTTTGACCAGAAAACGATGCATTCAACAATATCCGGTGAGAGAACAATCTTGAAAATTTGACGAGCATTAAATGGATTTCTTACATATAAAAAACCCTCCTGAAGACGACGAATAAACCAATCGGAATAAAATGCTGGTATATCGGTTCTTCTACTTGCACTTATTATCATAACCTGTTCTATTTTTTCTGGTATAGGAGAACACCGTCTTTGTAGCAGATGGTTTTGGTTTTATTCAAATATCAAAGAGAAATCAAATTCAAAGTTACACTTTCCGAGGTCAAATTCAACTTTTTCATCTGTAGCATCGCAGACCTTAATGTATCTTCCGCTTTCTAATTTATAGACTCTCGCAATTTTATCTTCCGGATCAACGATAACGTAGTATTTTACTCCCTCTCTTTCGTAAAGCCTAAACTTGATTTCCCTGTCTTTTAAAGCTGTGGACTTAGAAAGGACTTCAAAAATGAGTGATGGCGCTTTTGTTATGTATGGTTTCTCTCCTGGTTCATAACAGATAACTAAATTATCAGGTTGAACTATTGTATCGTCGCTTATTTTCCAGTCAACTGGAAGAAGAGCTTTACATTCCTTACACTGTTTTAATAGCTCTTCGAGCTGCCATGCAATTTTATTACTTATCATCTGGTGTTTCCAGCCCGGAGAAGGAGACATTGCGTAAGGAATACCTTCTATAAGTTCCCATCTTCCTTCCCAGTTCTTATAATCTTCATAGGTGTATCTTGGATATTCATTTAAACCGATTATTCCCACTGTTTTTCTCTCCTCAATCGGTATTTCATTTTGAATATAATTTCTTTATCCTGTATTAACAACTTTTAACTTTAAAGCGTGGTGGAGGATAGAGTGTACACTGTAACCGAAGAGAGGGAGCTCCAGAAATTAACTGATGAACTCCTGAAGCTCTTAGAAGGGAAAAAGAAGGATTACTGGAAAAAACTCTCGACTGAAGAGGCAAGAGAGTTAGCCGAAAAGCTGAGAAAAGTAATCAGATACCATGACTATAAATACTACGTTCTGGCAAACCCTGTAATTTCGGATTACCAGTACGATAAGCTTTTCCATGCCCTTGAAGATTTGGAAAAAGCTCATCCTGAGGTAGTTACTCCAGATTCTCCAACTCAGAGGATTGCCCCCGCATTCACAGGTGAGTTTGAAAAGGTCAAACACCTTGCAGAAATGATCTCTTTGGAGAATACATACTCTCCAGAAGATTTGAGAGAGTGGGATCATAGAGTTAAACAGCTTCTTGGAAAAAATGAGGTTGAATACATTGTTGAACCAAAGTTTGACGGTGCAAGCATTGAGCTTGTCTATGAAGATGACCTCCTCCAGAGGGGTGTGACGAGAGGAGATGGAATTGTTGGTGAAGATATAACAATGAACATAAAGACGATAAAGACCATACCTCTGAGAGCTCCCTTTTCTGAATACGGCATAAAGCGTATTTCAATCCGTGGTGAAGTGATAATGCCAAAGAGTGTTTTTGAAAGGCTCAATAAAGAGAGAGAAAGACAGGGATTAACTCTCTTTGCGAATCCGAGAAATGCGGCTGCAGGAACTCTGAGGCTTAAAAATCCATCGGAGGTTGCAAAAAGAGGTCTTGACTGCTACACATATCAAATACTCTACTCTGAGCCAAAGAAACTTTGTGATGATATTAAAACCCAGTCTGAAGCTCTCAAACTTCTTGCAGAGTGCGGTTTTAAGACTCCTCACATTCAAAAGGTCTGTAAAGATATCGATGAAGTTATTGAAACGGTTCTTCAGGCTCAGGAAGAAAGAGAGTTGTGGGACTTTGAAGCAGATGGAATGGTTGTAAAAGTTAACGATATCTGTGCCTGGAATAGTTTAGGCGAGACAATGCATCATCCACGGTGGGCTGTTGCCTATAAGTTCCCTGCAAAGCAGGCTGTTACAAAACTGATAGACATTGTGTGGCAGGTTGGAAGGACAGGGGCTCTAACTCCTGTAGCTATCTTAGAGCCTGTAGAAGTTGGAGGAGTGATTGTTTCAAGAGCATCACTTTTTAACCCCGATTTCATCAAACAGAAGGATATTAGAATTGGCGACTATGTAATTGTTGAAAGAGCCGGCGAAACGATTCCTTACATCGTTGCTCCTGTAAAGGAGAGGAGAACTGGAGAGGAGAAACCGGTAGAGGTTCCCGCTCACTGTCCGGTCTGCGGAGCTCCGATTGTTAAAGAGTTAGACGAAGCTGTTCCAAGATGTCCAAACATCAACTGTCCAGCTCAGTTGAAAGAACACCTCATCTACTGGGGAAAAGTCTTAGACATAAAAGGTCTTGGGGAGTCAACTGCAAACATCTTGCTGAAAAAAGGTCTCGTCAAATCGATTTCAGAGCTCTACTACCTTAACAAAAATGACCTAATAAAACTTCCAGGATGGGGAGTTAAGAAGACAGAGAACTTACTGAAACAGATAGAAAAGTCGAAAGAAGCTCCATTCTGGAAAAAGCTAACAGCTCTTGGCATAAGACACGTTGGAGAGAAAACAGCTCAACTTCTTGCCCAGAAGTTTAAGGATATAGACGAGCTTATGAATGCTTCTTTCTCTGAGCTTGCCTCTATTCCGGGTATTGGACCAATTACGGCAACCAGCATAAAGAACTTCTTCAAAGCTGAACAGAACGTTGAAATGATTAAAAAGCTTGAGGAAACAGGCTTTTACTTCAGAAGAACAGAAGAGGAAGAAAAGGAAAAAGAGCTTCCTCAGCCCCTTGCAGGACAGAACGTCGTATTTACCGGAGAGCTTGAACACTTCACAAGGAAAGAAGCTCAACACATCATCAGCCTTTTAGGTGGAAATCCTACAAACTCCGTTACGAGGAGGACAAGTTTTGTTGTTGTAGGGGAGAACCCCGGTTCAAAGTTTGCAAAAGCTCAAAAGCTCGGCATTAAGATACTAAACGAAGAAGAGTTCTTGAGGATGCTTAAGGAGTTTTCAAAGGATAACCCTGAGGTTAAGGAAATCTTAGAGGAGAAAGGACTCCTCTAAGGCTTTTGGGCTGTGTTTAAACTCTTTCCAACAGCATATTCAAGGTCTGCAAGAGCTCTGTTGTAGTCTGCAAGGGCTGAGTTTAAATAACCCTTAGCCTTTACATAGTAGGCGATTGCATCTGTTACCTCTGTGGAAGTTCCAACATGCTCTCTATAACGTTCCCTGGAGTCTCTCAGGAGCTCCTCTGCCTCTTCAACCATCTTTTTCGCAGTTCTAATTCTTGCTTCTGCTGCCTTTAGAGCTGTATAGGCAGAGATAACCTGAAGCCTTACTAAATCCTTAGCCTTCTTAATTGAAAGTTCCGCTTTCGCCTTTTGCGCCTTTGCTTCTTTTACCTTCCAGAACCTTTGAGCTCCTTCAAAAATTGGAAACTGAACAGCTATCCCAACAGCAGTCCTGTCAAAGTTTCCGTTCATTGGATACTGGTCAGTTCTATCGTAGGAAAGACTGAGAACAACGTTTGGAAGAAACTGGGAATAGGAGAGCTTCACACCGTAATTTGCACCCTTCTTCAGTTTTTCAAGATACTTAAGGAGGGGTCTATTCTCAAAAGCCGCTTTAAGAAGCTCCTTTTCGGTAAAGTTGCTATGTAAATATTTAAGTTCTCCCACCTCAACTTCTATATCACTTCTTCCAGCATCACTCCTCAACTTCTCAAGAGCAACCCTGTAAGCTCTCTTCGCATTTTCAAGCTGTTCTTCAGCATCTCTAACGCGCACTTCTGCTTCAAGGAAATCTCTCCTTGGAACGATTCCCTCATCAAAGAAGGCTTTAACATCTTTTAGATGTTCCTTTACAGCTTTCAGATAACTTTCTGCTATCTCAACGGCTGACTTAGCTTCGGAAAGAGTATAGTAATCTTTCTTTATCTCTGTCAGAACTTTTAAAACTGTCTCCTGAAACTGATAAAAGGAAGCAGTTTTGAGTTCTTCTTTCATCTTTAAGTTGTAGGTAAGCTTTCCTCCGGTAAAGAGTGGCTGTGTAAGATTGAGGTTCAAAGTGTAAAAGTTCTTTTCCATAATTGAGAATTCCATTGGAGAAAGCCCCGGAAGACTCATCGTATAGGCTGGAACATCTGAAAGAGAAGTTTTTGTGTATTGGAACTTCACAGTAGGCAGGAATCTTCCAACAGCTTCTTTGAACTGGTAATTTGAAATTTCTCTCTCCCTTTTCGAGATTTTGATTTCAGGGTTGTTCTCAGCTGCAATCTTTAAGAGAGATTTTAAGTCTTTAACTGTCTCAGCCATTGACAGGGATGGTATTAGAACCATCAGAAGAAGTAGCTTCTTCAATTTTCTCCTCCATCAAAAGAGCAGGGATTAAAGTTAAAATACCGCAAACGCTTGCAAAGAAAAAGGCATCTCCAAAAGAGTGCCAGAATGCGTGCTTTTGAAAGAACATTCCAGCAAAGGCTTTAGCTTTTTCACTGAGAAGAGATTCCGGTGTTGACCGGAGGTAATAAAGATAACCTTTAAGCTTTGCAACAAACTCTGTAAACTGCGGTGAGTACCAGGAAGATTTCTCAGCCATCCTGAGAAGATGTCCATCTTGAGAAGATATGAGGATGTGGGTCGATATCGCTGTACCAACGCTTCCGCCAACAAGCCTTAACAGGTTCTGAAGCGCTGAAGCCTGCCTTAAAAACTCCCCTTTAAAGTTTCCAAGTGACACTTGAGAAAGTGCAGGAAAGAAAAAGCCCATTCCCATTCCCCAGGGAAGGAGGAGAAGGATTATCTGGCTCTTTCCCATTGCCAGGTCAAGTCTGCCTTGAATGTGGGTTCCATAGATAAAAATTATAATGCCCATGATGATTGAGGTTTTATGGCTTATGATTTTTCTGTCCATGAGAATTCCAGAAATCATGCTGACAATTCCAGTTGCAGCGGCAGGCCAGAAGAGAATCTCCCCGGCATCTATGGTGGGAAATTCCCTGAGTTTCTCCAGATAGAGGGGAAGGAGAAAGTAAGAAGCATAGACACCCATTCCAAAGAGAGTAAGTGACAGAACAGGATATCGGAAAAATTTGAACTTAAAGAGATTCAGGTTTACAAGTGGATTTTCAACTTTTAGCTCAACAAAAATAAAGAGAATGGAGGAAACAAAGAATGTGTAAAGAAGGATAATTGTCTTCTCATCACTCCATCCCCAGTCGTTTCCCTTAGATAGGGCTGTAATAAGCGAAGAGAGGGAAATAGCCAGGAGAGTAAATCCCAAAACGTCTAATTTTCCATTCTCCTCATGCTCTTTTCTATCATCTTTCATTAGGAGTGTGAGGAGGTATACAACAAGAATTCCTGGAAGGAGGTTGACGTAGAAGACCCATCTCCAGTCAAGATGTTCAGTTAAGTACCCACCAAGCGTCGGACCAAGAGAGGGTCCAAAAGTGGCTCCAAGGGCAAACATCCCCATTGCCATCCCTCTTTTCTCAGGAGGAAAGAGCTCAAAGAGTAAAGCCATACTCATTGGAACGGCTATTCCTTCCCCAACCCCTTGAAGAATCCTTCCAAGAATCATTGTTTCGAGGTTCGGTGCAATTCCGCAGAGTGCACTCATCAGTGTGAAAAGCCCTATTCCTAAAAGGTAAGTATTCCTGTGTCCTAATTTTCCTCCAAGCCATCCAACGACAGGCATTGCAACTGCAGAAGCTATCATGTAAGAAGTAATTACCCACTGAATATCGTCTGGCTCTGCTTCAAAGGCACTCATCATGTGGGGTAGGACAATATCAACAATTGTCGTATCAAGGAGAGTCATGAACATTCCGGCAACGATTAATGCTGAGAGGAAGTAAACCTTTCTATCCACAACTACCTCTTTTCAATATAAACGGTAACGTTGGTTCCAGGCTTTATACACCTTAGAGGAACATCTTCTAATTCAATCTTTACAGGAATTCTCTGTGTTACCCTTGTGTACTCACCCTGAGATGTATCCCTTGGAATCAACGAAAAGATTGAACCTGCAGAGGTACCAATTGAAGAGACCTTTCCCTTAAAATTCTCCTTGCAGGTTTCAAGCTCAGCTTTTACTCTACTACCAACCTTTATATCTCTGACTTTATCCTCTTCAACCCAGGCAAGAACGTAAAAGCTTTCAGGATTGTAAACGGAATAAACAGGAAGACCTGGAGAAACAAAGTCCCCTTCCTCTTTCCACTTCTTTGCTATAAATCCTTTTACAGGAGATTTCACAAGAGAGTGGGAAAGGAGAATCCTGACTTTTTCAAGTTGGTGTTCTGTTGACTTTATCTCCTCTTCAAGTTGCTGTATAGAGTAGTTTAACTCTTCAATTCTTTTAAGGTCTGCCTTTGAGATTTTTATCTGTTCCCTCAGGCTTTTTATCTTATTCTTGAGCTCTTCCTGCTGTTTTTTAACAATTTCGATCCTGTTCTTTAAAGCTTTCGCACTCTTTAAATTCTCTTTTGCAACCTGAAGACGGGCTTTAGCTGCTTCAAAGTCGTGAACTGCCTTTTTGTATCCCAGTTCCACCTCTTCAAACTGTTCCCGTGAAATAACCTTTCTGCGATAGAGCCTGCTGTATCTCTCATACTGATTTTTCCAGTGGTCAAGAGAAGCTTCTGCAGCTTCAACCCCTTTCTCGGCAGCCCTTACTTCACTCCTCGCCTTTTCAACAGAGGTTTCATAGTTGGTTTTTTCTAAAAGCTTCTGATGTTCTAGTTGCTGTAATTTTTTCTCTAAGGCTTTTAAATTCTCTTGATTTATTTTCACGCTTGCAGGAATCTGCTCCTTTAACCTACTCAGTTTCCTTAGAAGTTCTTCTCTCTTTATCTTCAGACTTTCAAGTTTCGCCTTTAAAGCATCTACATCCTTCCTGTAGATAGAATCGTCAACTTTAAAGAGAGGTTCTCCCTCTTTTACAGGTTCGTATTCTCTCTTAAAGAGCTTTATTACTTTTCCTGAAATATCCTGAGTGGAAACAGAAACAACATCTGCCATCTGAAATGCGTCATCAGTGATGACGTAAACATAACGGAGGTAGAAATAATAGAAAAGCCAGAAAGTTACCAGTCCGATGAGAAGGATTCCCACTAAAGAGAAGAGTTTCCTCATAATTTCACCTCTACTGAATATTGAATCACTGTTCAGTATATCAAAAGCATAAATTAGATTCCAATCTCTGTCAATAAAAGAATGGATGGTGTTCGGGTGTTTAAGGGATTGACAGAGCCATTAAGTAGTGTTAAGTTTAGATTAACTACCTAAATTCAACCGGAGGGAGTATGCCGACTATAGATAATTACTCTTCCCTGGAACCTCGCTTTCAGAAAGCCTACGACAAACTTTTAGAAAAGTTTGGAACAACAACTTTTACCTTCACTGAAGCAGAGGATACTTTAAAAGAGTATAGTAACAAAAAAGAAGTTTTTTCAAAACTTGAAAAAGCAGGACTTTTAGAAGTAGAAAGAGACAAAAAGGATAGAAGAAGAAAGATCTACAAATTGATTCCTATTGCCATTAAAAAGGAAATAAAAAAAGACGAACTAATAAAACTCCTCAAAAGTGCGGCGGATCTAATAAGAACAAGGGTTGACTATAGGGTTTTACTGATATTTCTCTTCTATAAGGCTGTAAGCGATAAATATTCCTCTATGGTTAATGAATTCCTGAAAGAAGAATATACGGAGAAAGAAGCTTACACTTTTGCAAACTATAAACTTCTTAAACTTTATGATGTTGAAAAGGATAAACTCTATACATGGCAGGCTGTTGTCTCTAAAGGTTCTTACAATGAACTGATAAATGGACTTTACGCAATCGTTGAGCTTAACCAGGACTCTCTAAAAAATCTAAATCACCTGATAGATAAGACAGGATTGCCATCACTATTTAGTTCTGAAAATGCTCATATTGTTGAAAAACTCATAAACCTGTTTGGAGAATTTGATTTTTCAAAAGTCTCATTTGATGCACTCGGGGATGCTTACGAGTGGATTCTCTATTATTTTGCTCCAACGAAAGCCAAAGAGGGAGAAGTTTATACTCCTGTTGAGGTAAGCCGGCTTATAGCAGAAATTGTAGAACCAGAGCCAAACGAACATATTTTAGACCCTGCCTGTGGATCGGCTTCGATGTTAATAGAGCAATACCTATTTGTGAAGAAAAAAGATTCTGAAAGTTCTCTCTTTTTAATTGGACAGGAAGCCAACGACATAACGGCTGTTCTTGCAGAACTAAACTTTATTCTTCACGGAATAAGGGATTATCAGGTTTATATAGGGGATTCCCTTATAAATCCAAAGTTTGAAAAAGCCGACAAGGTCGTTGCAAACCCTCCATGGAATCAGGACGGCTATGACGAAAACACTTTAAAGAGAAATCCAGAACATAACGAAATTTTTCACTTTGGATATACAGCTAAGAAATCTGCCGATTGGGCATGGCTTCAACTAATATCATACTATGCAGAAAAAAAGGCTGCAGTAGTTCTTGATAGTGGAGCTCTGTTTAGAGGTGGAAAGGAACAGGAAATAAGAAAAGCTTTTGTAAAAGCTGATTTAATAGATGCGATTATCCTTTTGCCTGAAAAGATTTTCTACAACACCCAGGCTCCTGGAATAATAGTTGTTATAAACAAAGAAAAAGATGAAAGGAGAAGAGGAAAAGTTCTCTTTATCAACGCAAGTAATGAATACATTCAACATCCAGAAATAAGAAAACTTAACAAGCTTTCTGATGAAAACATTGAAAAAATAGCAAAAGCTTATAGGGAGTATAAGGATATTCCAGACTTCTCGCGAGTTGTTGACCTTAAAGAGATTGAAGATAAGGACTTTAACCTGAATGTGTCGCTCTATGTCGTTCCGAAAGAGGAAAAAGAGGAAATAGATTTAGCAGAAGAATTTAAAAGAATGGAAGAGCTTCACAGAGAATATCTTGAAAAGTATGAAGTTGTCAGAGAATAT
>OFBZ01000054.1_pt1 | contig 16345 bp, 20 predicted proteins | sample 1520731 | NCBI WGS metagenome assembly OFBZ01 (sample SAMEA3696450, study PRJEB22514) | metagenome | biome: water; feature: marine; material: hydrothermal vent | place: Pacific Ocean | collected 2014-08-16 | depth 1514 m
ACCGTTTCATTGTTTCACCTCCTTATTTGGAGTTTTGTCTCCCCGGAGGGGGAGAACACTTTTTCAGTATAACACCCAGGTACAGATTTTGGAGGAAAAGATTTCTGCATATACAGAAGCGGTAGAAGAGATAACAGAAGCGACGGCTGGGTTAGGAGAAGAAGCGATAGAATTCAGTCAGGAGATGGTAGAAGGATTTAAGAAAGACATGGAATCACTGATAGAAGAATTCACGAGAGAAGCTGAGAAGAACAGGGAGTTGGCTGAGAGCAGACTTGCCAGGGCGGAGGAGTTGGCTGCGAGTGGGACATATAATGCTGATTATTACATTGCGTTAGGAGAAGGGATACTCTATGATGCGATAGCCTCTGGATTTGAGCAGGGAGCGGAGATAGCTACGGCGGTGCTTGAGAGTTATGTGGATGTAGATGTGACTGCTAATCCGGATGTAGCTGCATCTCTTGATAGTGTAGATGTTTCAAATGTGGATATAAATATTTAGGTGTAGTAGTCCCCTTCCACGAAGGAAGGGGATATTCTTAATTGCTGAATTTAAGGCTAAAAATAAAAGCTTTGAATAAGAGCTTTACTTAACAGTGTTTTATTGTGTTCCAAATCTGTACCAGATGTTGCATGCGCCTTCCATGGAGACCATGCAGGGACCCTTTGGATCTCGTGGAGTACAGGCAGTTCCAAAGAGTTTGCACTCATCTGGATAAGCTTTTCCAAGGACTATCCTGTCACATATACAGCCAGGAACCTTTTTCTCCTCAATTTCTGGAAGATTGAAAACTTTTTTGGCATTTATGTGGTCATATTCTTTTCTAAATTCGAGTCCAGACTCTGGAATATAGCCAATTCCTCTCCAGTTTACATCTGTCTTTTCAAAGTATTTGTACATGAGTTCCTGAGCTTTTCTATTTCCTTCCGGTTTTACAACACCTTTATAGACGTTTTCAAGTTCTGCTATACCTTCTTTTATCTGTAGCAGAATTCTGAAAATTGCAAGGAGTAGATTTTCTGGTTCAAAACCTGCAACAACTGTGGGAATACCGTATTTTTCAGGAAAAACTTTCCACGCATTTGCACCGACTATTGCTGAAACGTGACCGGGGGCAACAAAAGCGTCAACACCAACTTCTGAGTCCTTTACTAAAATCTCCATAATTTCTGGAGTGAGCTTTTGAGAAGTAAGGATTGTGACGTTTTCAGGAAGTCCTGTCTCGATAAGAGCAGCAGTCGGGGCAGTTGTTGTTTCAAATCCAATTGAAAAGAAGACAACATTTTTATCAGGATTTTCCTTTGCAATCTTCAGAACTTCGTGAGGAGCCGAAACCATTTTGTAGTTTCTACCATTGCTTCTAATGGAACCTATTTGAGTTGGAACTCTAAGCATATCTCCATACGTAACAAGAATTGTGTCGTCTCTTTTTGATAGGTTTATAGCATTTATTATGTCGCTTTCAGAACAAACACAGACGGGACAGCCGGGACCAGGGACAAGTTCAACATTCTCAGGCATGAGAGAACGCATCCCGCTGTGGGTGATAGTGTGTTCGTGAGAACCACAGACATTCATTATTTTTATCTTCCTATCCTTCGGAGTAATTTCATGAATTGCTTTAATCAGTTTTTCTACCCTTTCTTTCATCTCACACCTCGATTTTTAGTCCGTAAAGTTTTACCAGTGTAAATAGTGCTATTGTGGGAACAAATGTAAATTGAAAAACCATTGTTGTAAGAATTGCAAACTGTATTACAGCCGCTTTTAGTGGTAAGATACCTGCTATTAAAAGTCCAACCATCACACCAGGAATATGAACAATACCAGAGGAACGGAGCATATCTCTTACGGGAACGGTGATATCGTTTATAAGTTCTCTAAAAATGAACTTAAAAATCTCTAAGTCGGAAGCTCCTAAAGCTGCCATTCCAAGAATTATCTCTTCCAGATCTTTCAGTCTTGTTTTGTAGTATTTGAATGCAAATGAGAGACTTCTCATTCCAGCCGCTGCAATTATTCCTGCCAGTGGAATGATACTGTTGGCTTTAAGGTGAAGAATTCCAGCAGTGTAGAGAGTAAGAAGAGAGATGGTTGATACGGTAGAAATCGAGAAAAGTATAATAAAAAATCCTTTAAACTTACTATAAGCTTTGAAGTTAAACCTTCTAAGAGCTATGAGGGATGCATTTATAAAAAACAGGATAACAAATAAAAGATTTAGACTTTTAATCTTTAACTTCAAGAGGAAAAGGATTACAAATCCGATTCCGATTAACTGAACAATGGAGAGAATGGAAGCTACGAAGATATCCTTCCAGAATCCAATGCCTGTTTTTATGTCAAAGAGGACAACAGCGATTATCAAAAGATAGGCAAAGAGAACGATTGTAAGCTCATGTCCTAACATTTAGCATATCCTTGGAAGTGGGTCTTCCTCTAAGAGCTCCAGCCTTCTTTCTCCACCAATAGAAGTGACAAGACGGACATCTCTTATTTCGTCTGTAACTTCTCCAATTATTTCTGCATTTTCTCCAAGAGGATGAGCTCTGAGCTTTTCCAGAACAGTTTCAGCATCTTCTCTATCGACCACAATTACGGTTTTCCCTTCGTTTGCAAGATAAAGAGGATCATATCCAAGCATCTCGCAGACAAACTGAACTTCTTCTCTGACAGGAATCTTTTCTTCATAGAGTCTGACTCCAAGTCCTGACATCTCAGAAAACTCTATCAATACTGTGGCAAGTCCGCCCCTTGTAGGGTCTCTCATCCACTTCAATCCTTTTACGTCGAAAAGTGGAACCAAAAGAGAATTCAAAGGAGCACAGTCGCTTAAAACTCCCGTTTCAACATCAAATTCCTCTCTTGCAAGGGATATCGCTATTCCGTGATCACCGACAAAACCGGTAATGATTACAACATCTCCGGGTTTTGCAAATTCTGGGGAAAGAGGTTTAACAACTTCTCCTATTCCGGTTGTATTTATGTAAAGACCATCGCACTTTCCTTTTTCTACAACTTTTGTATCGCCTGCAACTATTTTTACTCCAGCTTTTTTTGCCGTTTCTGCCATACTTTCAACAATCTTTTCAAGGTCTGAGAACTTTAGTCCTTCCTCAAGGATAAATCCCACAGATATAAAACGTGGAGCTGCACCACTAACGGTTAAGTCGTTTACAGTTCCAGAAACGCTCAGGCTTCCAATGTCTCCACCTGGGAAAAAGTAGGGGCTGACAACGTAGGAATCTGTCGTTATTGCTATTTTGCCGGTTTCCGTTTGAAGATAGGAAGCATCCTGGAGAGACTTTAGCTCTGGAAAAGAGAAATATTTGAGGAATAGATTTTCTATCAGTTCTCTCGTTAGTTTGCCTCCACTTCCATGACCAATTTCAATCTTCATTGTAAACCTCCAAAAACAACTAAAAATGGTGCAACTGAAATACTGCTGTCAAGCCTGTCAAGCAGACCGCCATGTCCAGGAATTATAGTGCCAGAGTCTTTGATTCCAAAAATCCTTTTAATGTAACTTTCAATAAGGTCTCCAATCTGGGAAATAAGTGTCAGAACAAAAAGAGAAAAAGCTGTAAGTAATGAAACTTCAAAAATACCCAAATATTCTCCGATGATTGACGAGACTATAACTCCTCCAACCGCTCCTCCTATTGCTCCTTCAACTGTCTTTTTAGGGCTTATTTCTGGGATCAGTTTTCTTTTACCGAAATACTTCCCCACGAGATAAGCAAATGTATCAACAGACCAGACTATGCTCAAAAGCAGAACAAAATAGCTCTTTGAGAGTTTGCCAATAGCCACTGTTCCAATGAGAAGGTATATGAAAAATCCTGCAATTGATAGAAACCTATCTGGAACCTTTCCTTCAATGGTTACGAAATATCCAAAGAGAAAGATCATGGCTGCTGTGGGGAGAAGAAATGAAAGGGATGAAACATGAACGCCAGCAAAGAAAAGAATCGAGAAGATGACTATTACAGAGGTTTTGCTGTTTTTGAGTCCTGTGAAGTTACAGAGCTCCGAAACCATTCCAACGCCAAGAAGATAAACGAGAGAGACATAAAAGTTATAGGGAGAAGCAACCATGAAAATGGCGTAAAGAACGACAAGAGTTGCTCCAATTATCCTTTCTCTCATTTGATACCACCAAACCGTCTTTCTCTTCTCTTAAAGTCTTCTATAGCTTTTTTGAACTCTTCTTCTGTGAAATCTGGCCACAGGGTTTCTGTGAACCAGAGCTCCGTGTATGCAGATTGCCAGAGGAGAAAGTTTGAAATTCTCAGCTCTCCACTTGTCCTTATAAGGAGATCAAGATCAGGAAGCTCAGGTATGTAGAGATATTTCCTCAGGACTTCTTCAGTAATCTCTTTCTCTCCAGCCTTTATTGCCTTATTTGTAGCATCAAGAATTTCCTGCTTTCCACCGTAGTTAACTGCAAAAACTGCGACCATTCCATCGCAATGGGCAGTTTTTTCCTCCATCTCTTTAAAGCCTTCCTGAAGGTAATCAGGAAGTTCCCATAACCTTCCCATTGCTCTGAAACTGACGTTGTTTTCAAGAAAAAGGGGAAGTTTACTTTTAACGTATTCATACATAAGGTGGAACAGGAAGTTAACCTCTTCTCTGGGTCTTTTCCAGTTTTCTGTGGAAAAGGCATATAGAGAAAGGTACTTTATCCCCATTTTACTTGCAGCAATGACTATTTTCTCAGTTACTTTTGCACCCTCTCTGTGCCCTTCTATTCTGGGAAGACCTCTCCTTTGAGCCCATCTACCATTTCCATCCATTATTATGCCAACGTGAACAGGAACTTTCATAACTTCCCCTAAAACTTGTGGTTATATGGACTGTCGTTTCGTAGATAGTCGATGAAAGCTGCAAGTTCGGAAGTTTTCCCGACCAGCATGAAGTGTATGCCTCTTCCAAACTCTGCAATTGCGTGGGCAATATCTATGACGTAATCCCAGCCATACTGGGCTGGATCGTTTGCCTTTTCAAGACCCTCAACCAGCTTATCAGGAACAGAGGTTGGATTAAGCTTTTTCATGAAGTTTGCCATCTTAAGACTCTTCACTGGAAGGAGACCTATTATGGGAACTGCTCCCAGAGCTTCAATTAAATCGTTTACTTCTTCTGCAACACGTATATCGTAAACCGGCTGGGTCTGGATGAACTCTGCTCCCGCTTCCACTTTCTTTCTAAGTTTCCACTCCTGCAAGATTTTGGGACCTGCAAAGGGATTATAGACTGCTCCTACTGTGAACTCGACGTTTCCTTTAAGCTCCTTACCATTGAGGAGTTTTCCACTTTCAAGTTTCTTTGCAAGCTCTATAAGCTGGACGGAATCGATGTCAAAAACAGGTTTTGCGTCTGGCTGATCTCCAAGGGTTGTAAAATCACCGGTCATCAGGCAGATATTTCTTATTCCGAGTGCTGCCGCACCGAGGAGTTCCGACTGAAGCGCAATCCTGTTTCTATCTCTGCAGGTAATCTGAAATATCGGGTCAAACCCTGAATCTAAAAGAAGCTTTGACATTGCAAGGGAAGACATCCTGACCATTGAACGCTGGTTATCTGTAACGTTAAAAGCATCAACTTTTCCTTTTAAAGGTTCAATGCTTTCAATAACAGATTTCCAGTCGGTTCCTCTTGGTGGAGCAACCTCTGCGGTAATTATAAATTTGCCGTTTTTCAACTTCTCGCTGAAAGTCAAGCTTCTTCCTCCAGAATTAAACTCCTTGGATAGACAGACTTTGAGTAATCCTTAAAAGGAGCTCTAATTTTAAGCTTTCTCAGTGTCCCAATTTTCTCCATTCTATCTGCAATTAGATACCAGATACAGGGAATTGATGGATCAACTTCACACTTTCCATCTATAGCACCGCCACACGGACCATTGGTGAGAGACTTTGGACACCTTGCTATAGGACATATTCCACCAGTTTCAGATATGATACAGTCTCCACAGGCGATGCAGTATTCGTTAAAGTATTTCCCTTCTCTCTCTGCACCTATGAAGAGGGTGGTAACCCCCGTCAAAACAGGTATATCAACATTTTCAGCAATAAGCTGTGTTCCAGCTCCACAGGCTAATGAGATAATTGCTTCTGAATTCTTTTCTGCTTCTTTTAAAAGCTCTCTTCCGGGAAACGAAATCCTTTCTAAAATACATGTTCCTCCAGGACTTTTGATTCCTACTATTTCAAAACCTTGCTCTTTCAACTTTTCTCCAAGCTCTACTGCTTCCCGCAGCCCACCGTTTTTACACCTTCCAGAGCCAAGTTCACAGCCGAAAATAAATACCTTTTTGAATCCTTCTAAAGCTTTTAATATCTCTTCAAAAGGTTTTAGTTTTACTACGACCAACTTTTACCCCTGATTAAAATTTCTGAAGTTTAGAATTTATGCAGTTTGCCAATCGGAAAACAAAAATAAAGGGTGCCCACAGACCCCATCAGTTAAAAGTTGAAAATCTTAGAAATAAACTTTTACACTTGCTTTCGCTTTTAATGAATCCACATACTCTTTAAGAGCTTTCTGGAATTTCTGAGTGTAGAGCTCTTCCCTTATTCTATTCCTGTCACACCCTTCAACCTTCTCACTTTTCACATAGACGATGTAGTAACCGTTCTTTCCTTGAACTAATTTGTAATTTCCAGGATTTGTTGACCAGACAGCTATATCAAGGGGCTTTATGAGAACTCCCTTTGTCACTTTTCCAATATAACCACCTTTCTCGGCGGTTGCTCTGTCCTCAGAGTACTCTTTTGCAACTTTCTCAAAAGGAACACCGGAGTTGAGGAACTCCATAACCTTATCTGCTTTTACCTTGTCCTTAACAAATATGTAGTAAACCTCTCTGATAGGTTTGCTCTGTCTTTCTCTGCAGACTTTTTCGATCTCAATATCTGTGACGTGAATCTTAGACTTAACGTTTCTTCCTATGAGCTTTGCAACAAGAAGTTGTTCCTTTAGCTTCTTCTTCACATCATCGATGGTTAGACCTTCTTTTTCAAGAGCTTTTTCAAATTCCTCTCTTGACCTGAAACCGCTGTTTTTTATAAAGTTTTCAAGAGCGTTCTTTACTGCCTCATCTGAAACAGTTAGACCTTCAGCTTCAGCCTCTGTAAGAAGTATTTTCTTCTCTATAAGGGAGTCTCTGGCAACCCTCAAGTCTCTTATTCTACTGTTCCTTGCGTACTCTAAGAGCTCGCTGTAAAGGATTGGCTGACCGTTGACCACTGCAACAATATAATCAACCACTTTTCCATAAGATGAAGCGGAGAAAGAAATTAGCATCAGAATAAGAATAAGAAGCCTCTTCATCTGCTCCTCCACAATATATAGTGAAAAGACCTCTAATTTGCCTTATTTTACTATTTCTACTTTGTTTTTCTTCTTAAGTTCATCAATGTACTTGTTGAAAGCCATCATAAAGGCTTCTCTCTTCTTCTGCTGTTCTAAGGTCTGAACTATAAATGGTTTCACAGCATCAAATGGAACCTGCTTGCCGTTTGTATCTGTAAACTGAGCTTTGTTCTTTTCGTAAAAAGCTTTTGCTTCTTCATCTGAAACTTTTACATCATTTATTTTCAGATGTTTTTCAAGAAGAGCATTGATAACTATTTGTTTTTTCGCTTCTTCAATCTGTTCCTGAACTTTTTTATCCTTTTCTATATTCTCTTTTTTAGCCTCCTGATAGAGGATCTCCTGATTTATGAGTGTGTTCAATATCTGTTCCCTGAACTGAGGGTTGTTCTTGACAGAGTTGTAGTTTGCTGGTAATCTGTTTAAAACCTCTTCCAGCTGGGATTCAGTGATTGACTTTCCGTTTACCCTTGCCAGAACTTTATCTGCTGCACTGGCGCAGGTAAATGTAACTGCCACAATTGATAGAGTCAAAAGAGTTTTCTTCATAAAATCCTCCGAATTATTTAGGTTTAGGCATAAACTTATTAGCATTCCCAACAATTTGCAAAGTGGAGATTCTCTGCATAACTTTACCAAACAAATTTTGGGTCAATCTTATCACAGGTGTATGATGAAGAGGAGAATTAACCTTAACGAAGTTACGCAGAGAGAGCCTATAAAAGTTGATACGGAGATTCAGCCATCTATCCTGGAACTTCCGGAGGAGGAAGTAGTGTCTTCTACTCCATTTAAGCTTCACATAGAGGTTTACAGGAAGCCAGTGGGATATGATATCTATGGCAGGATAGAGGGTGAAGTTGAGCTCATCTGTAGTAGATGCAGTAAGAAGTTCAAAGAGAAGATAAAGAAAAGCTTTTATTACCAGTTGATGCCAACCTCAGAAATATCCGGTGGTGAGATAAAAGCTGCCGATCTTGATATAAAATTTTCTGACAACGATGTCCTTGACCTTGCAGAAGTGGTAAGTGAACAGATACTTCTCAGTATTCCGATAAAGCCTCTGTGTGACGAACTGTGTGAGGTACCGGAATTTTCTGTTGAAAAGGAAGAGGTTACGGAGAAAGAAACGGATAAACGCTGGGAAAAGTTGAAAGCACTTAAAGATAAACTTAAAGAAAAGGAGAAGTGAGATGGCAGTTCCAAAGAGGAAAGTTTCAAGGACAAGGAGAGACAAGAGAAGAACTCACTGGAAAGCCAAGAACCCAGCTATCTCTGTATGTCCAAACTGCTTGAACCCTAAGCTTCCTCACAGAGTTTGTAAGTATTGTGGGTACTACAAAGGAGAGACTGTACTTGAGGTAGAAGAATAAATGAAAGTGGTTCTGGATGCTATGGGGGGAGACCATGCCCCCCATGTTCCAGTCATGGGTGCACTTCAGGCTGCAAAAGATTATGGAATTAACATCATTTTAGTTGGTGATGAATCGGAAATAAAAAAGGAGCTTTCAAAGTACTCTTTCCCTGCTGAAAGGATTGAAGTGGTACATGCCGATGAGTCGGTTTCAATGGATGAGCAGCCATCCAGAGCTCTGAAGAAGAGAAACTCCTCCATTCATATTGGCACAAGACTTTTAAAGGAAGGATTGGCAGATGCTTTTGTAAGTGCCGGAAATACCGGCGCTGTAATGGCAATTTCTCTTTTTACCCTCGGTAGATTAGAAGGTGTTGAAAGACCTGCCATATCCACAATTCTTCCAAACCTTAAAAGTAAAACTTTCCTTCTTGACGTTGGTGCAAACGTTGACTGTAAACCAATTCACCTTCTCCAGTTTGCGATTATGGGAGAGGCTTACGCAAAGTATGTTTTAAAAGAAGAAAATCCCAAGGTTGGTCTTCTCAACATTGGGGAAGAAGAAAGGAAAGGGAACGAGTTAACGAAAGAGACCTATCAGCTTTTGAAAGCTGCTAAGGAAAAAGGGCTGAACTTTGTTGGAAATGCAGAAGGTAGGGACATATACTCTGGAAAGTTTGATGTTATCGTCTGCGATGGCTTTGTTGGAAACGTTGCTCTCAAGCTCAGCGAAAGTCTTGCCAATATCCTTGCAAAGATTTTGAAAGAGGAGATAGAAAGTCACTTTGTTTCAAGGATTGGAGCGATTACTCTGAAACCGGCCATAAAGAGTTTCAAAAAGAGGATAGATTACGCAGAGTGGGGTGGAGCTCCACTTTTAGGTGTAAGAGCGCCTGTTATAATTTCTCACGGAAGTTCGAGTGCGAAAGCAATTAAAAATGCCATAAAAGTGGCTTCACAGTTTGCTGAATCTCATCTGAATGAGCACATTGAAGAAAACATCGGGAAGTACGGGAAGATAAATGGGAATTAAGATTGTTTCAACAGGTTCTTTTCTGCCGGATAGGGTTCTTACAAACTTTGATCTTGAAAAGATGGTAGAAACCTCTGATGAATGGATAACAGCAAGAACAGGGATAAGAGAGAGGCGAATAAGCGAAGGAGAAACAACCTCAGACCTTGCAACAGAAGCGGCTGTAAGAGCCCTTGAGGGAAGAGATCCCCAGGAGGTAGATCTCATAGTCGTTGCTACAGCAACACCTGATGCGTTTTTTCCATCAACAGCCTGTAAGGTTCAGGCAAAGATAGAGAATAAAAGGGCTATTGCTTTTGATATATCCGCTGCATGCACAGGTTTCATTTACGCTCTTTACGTTGCAGATTCCATAATGAGAACGAAAGAAATTGACAAAGCCCTTGTTATCGGAGCTGAAAGATTTTCGAAGATAATCAACTGGAAAGACAGGACCACGTGTATCCTGTTTGGCGACGGTGCTGGTGCTGTTTTGCTGAGAAAGGAAGAGGATGAAGGTATTTTAGGTTTTGACCTGGGAGCAGATGGTTCTTATGGAGACCTTCTCTATGTTCCGTCTGTTGGTTCAAATGAGGAGTATCCTTTTTATGTAAGAATGAAGGGAAATGAAGTTTTTAAAGTGGCAGTGAGAACAATGGTTGAGTCTGCAAGACGGGTGCTGGATAAATCGGGTGTTCTTGCAGAAGAGATCAAACTTCTCATTCCTCATCAGGCAAATGTCAGGATAATAAATGCTGTAGCAGAAAGGCTTGGAATTAGCGAAGAAAAGATCTTTATCAATCTTGATAGGTATGGAAATACAAGTGCTGCATCTATTCCGATAGCTCTGGATGAAGCTGTAAGAGAGGGCAGACTGAAAAAAGGAGATCTCGTACTTTTGGTTGCCTTTGGTGGAGGGTTTACTTGGGGTTCGTGTATCATACGGGTGTGAATCCTGTTTATGAGGAGAAGTACCTTAATCTGTTGAGAGAAATAGTTCTTGAAGTTCTTAAAGGAAAGAAATGTAAGGTATATCTTTTCGGTTCGAGAGCCAGAGGTGACTATACAAGGATATCTGATGCCGACATTGGAATAGAAGGCTTGAGTAAAAAAGAGTTCATAATGGCAAAGTGGAAAATAGAGGAAATGGTAGAAGAAAGTATTATTCCTTTTAGAGTGGACATAGTAAATCTTGAAGATGTGGACGATAACTTTAAAAAAGAGATTTTTAAGGATGCTGTGGTATGGCGAGGCTGAGAAAATTGGAACAGTTTGAAAGAGCTCTCAAAAACTTTAGAATGTCCTTAGCTATAAAGACTTCTGAACTTCCATACGAATTGAGAGACACCATTGAGAGTGGTCAGATCCAGAAATTTGAAATGTGCTATGAACTTCTGTGGAAAGCTGGTAAAGAAATACTGAGAGAACTTGAAGGTTTAGAAGTTTCCTCTCCCAAGAGGGTTTTAAAATCGCTTTTCCACCTGGGGTATATGGATTACGACGAATTTGAGCTATGTGTTGAAATGGTAGAGAATAGAAACCTTCTGTCCCACGTTTATAGAAGAGAAATAGTGGAACAGATTCTGCCTGAACTTCCGAAATATGCTGATGAAATGGAGAGACTTCTTCTGAAGTTTAAAATGGTAGCGGAGGATAAGAGCAATGATTAGAACAAGAATTTGTGAAATACTTGGAATCGAGTATCCAATACTTCAGGGTGGAATGGCATGGATAGCCGATGCAGAGCTTGCTGCTGCTGTTTCAAATGCGGGAGGTCTTGGAATAATTGCAGGGGGAAACAGAAGTGCTGATGAGCTGAGAAAGGAAATAAGGAAATGTAAAGAACTAACAGACAAGCCATTTGGTGTTAACATAATGCTTATGATGCCAAACGCTGAAGAGATTATAGAGGTCTGCCTGGAAGAGGAAGTGTCTGTGGTTACAACAGGTGCTGGAAATCCTGGAAAGTACATTCCAGCCTTCAAGGAAAAGGGGATAAAGGTTATTCCGGTTGTTGCAAGTGATGCCCTTGCGAAGAGAATGGAGAGGATTGGTTGTGATGCAGTAATTGCTGAAGGAATGGAAGCAGGAGGGCACATAGGAAAACTTACAACTATGGTTCTGATACCTTCAATTGTCAGAGCCGTGAATATTCCAGTTATTGCTGCTGGTGGAATTGCCCTCGGCGAGCAGGCTGCTGCGGCATTTGTCCTCGGAGCTGAAGGGATTCAGGTCGGAACAAGGTTCTTGGCTGCAAAGGAGTGTAATGTTCATCCTAAGTATAAAGAGAAGATCCTGAAGGCAAGGTTTAATCAGGTAACTGTTACCGGAATTACAACGGGTCATCCGGTTAGACTTATTGAAAACAAGCTTACGAGGAAGTTTGCAGAACTCGAATTTTCTGGAGCTCCAAAGGAAGAGTTAGAGGAACTTGGAAGAGGCCGTCTAAGACTTGCAGCAGAGCAGGGAGACGTTGAGTGGGGTTCTGTGATGGCTGGTCAGGTTGTTGGCTACATAAACAAGGAGGAAACGGCTGAGGAGATAATAAGGGACATAATGGAAGGTGCAGAAAGGACACTCAAAAATCTATGCAGTCAATTTTTTGGCTAAATTTAAGGTTAGCTAACACAATTTTGAGGGAAAGATGGCAGTAACGGCTGAAAAAAAAGCTATACAGGAGAATTCAAAAGTTCCAGAAAGACTCATTTATGAGATGGTTAATGGAAAACCTATCTATTATAGGGACTATGATAAAGTTCTTTCCGGAGAAAAGAGGCTGGAGGAAGTTTTGGGTAGTAGTTCTATTCAGGCAATACTTGTAGCCCTGATTCTGAAAGCCTTATTTCAGCAATTACCAGAAGATTACATTCTGGCAACCAATGAAATGGGATTTAAACTTGCTCCGAAAAGCTGTAGAAACCTTGATATAGCCATTTTTAGCAGGGAAGAACTGAACAGAGAAGGAATAAAGGATTCCTACACAGAAGTTCCGCCAGAAGTTGTTATTGAGATTGATACAAAGGCAGATTTAAAAAAGTATGAGGGAAGTTTTGATTGGTATATGAAAGAGAAGATTGATGACCTGTTAAACGCTGGTGTTGAAAGGGTTATCTGGATTACAACATTTGATAGAAAAATTCTTGTGGCGGAAAAAAATGAAAGATGGTTTATAACAAACTGGAATGATACCATTGATGTGATAGACGGTATAAAACTAAATCTTGAAGGACTCCTGAAATCGGAAGGATTAAACGTAGAGAAATAGAACCAGCACTGTGAGGTTGATAAATGAAGATATTAGAGGGTGAACTAAAAGCTGAAGGTATAAGGTTCGCGATAGCTGTAAGCAGGTTTAACTCTTTTATCACAGAAAGGCTCCTTGAAGGAGCAGTTGACTGCATCATAAGGCATGGAGGAAAAGAAGAGGATATAACTGTTGTGAAAGTTCCAGGTGCTTTTGAACTTCCTCTTGTTGCAAAGAAGCTTGCAAAGATGGATTTTGATGCTGTTATTGCTCTCGGTGCTGTGATAAGAGGAGAAACTCCTCATTTTGACTACGTTGCTGCTGAAGTCAGCAAAGGAATTGCCAATGTTTCCCTTGAAGCTGAAAAGCCAATTGCTTTTGGTGTTCTCACAACAGACACTGTGGAGCAGGCAATAGATAGAGCCGGAACAAAGGCTGGTAATAAAGGCTGGGAAGCTGCTCTTTCTGCAATTGAAATGGTCAATCTCCTGAGGGAGATCAAATGACAAACAGGGACAAGAAAAGAGCAAGAGAACACGCCTTCCTGATGATGTATCAGTATGACATCGGAGGACTTCCTCCAGAAGAGATTGCTCTCAACTACTGGGAGGACAACGAAGAGAGCGAAGAGATTAGACAGATGGCAACATACCTTCTCAAAAAGACCCTTGAAAATCTTAAGAACGTTGATATGGAGATTTCAAAATACCTGAAAAAGGGGTGGCTAATCTCAAGGCTTATGCCAATGGACAGATCCATTCTCCGCGTTGCCACCTACGAGATTCTGAAAGAAAATTTCTCTCCAGTAGAAGCGGTTATCAACGATGCTGTGGATCTTGCAAAAGTTTACGGTGAAGATGAAAAATCTCCAAAGTTCATAAACGCCATTCTTGACAAAGTGGCAAAGGGTAAAGAAACTTCATGAAAGTCGGACTTCTTGCCGGAAAGGGAGAGCTCCCTTTAGAATTTTTGAAATCTGCAAGGAATAGAGGTATAGAGACTATAACTTTTGCCCTTGAAGGAATTGCAAATTCTGAAGTTGAAAAATATTCCAACAAAGTTATCTGGATAAAGCCATTCAAACTCGGTAAATTTCTAAAGGTACTAAAAAAAGAGAAGATAAGCGAAATAGCCATTCTTGGAAAAGTTGAACACAAAAGCGCAATTTCCCTGAATGGATTTGATTTGAAAGCTTTAACTTTTTTAGCTTCTCTACGAGATAGAAAGCCTGAAACAATAATAAAGGGAATAATCTCAGAAATTGAGAAAGTGGGAGTAAAGGTTATTGATCCAACTGAATATCTGTTCCATCTTCTTCCTGAACCCGGTGTAATCTACGGAAGACTTACAGACGATCTCAGGAAGGAAGTAGAATTCGGAATGAAGATAGCAAAAGAAATTGCTTCTCTTGATATTGGTCAAACGGTAGTTGTAAAGGATAAAACAGTCATTGCAGTTGAAGGGATAGAAGGAACAAACAGGTGCATAGAGAGAGGTGCAGAGCTCGCTGGAAGAGATTTTGTTGTTTGTAAAGCTGCAAGAAAGAATCAGGATATGAGGGTTGACGTTCCCACGGTTGGATCTGAGACAGTTGAATTGATTGGCAGGCTTAAAGGGAAAGCTCTGGTATTTGAAGCTAAAAAAACATTCTTACTTAATAGAACAAAAGTAATAGAGATTGCACAAAATTATGGAATAACGGTTGTTGCAGTCTGATATGGAGAAGTCAGAAATTCTTTAGCTATAAAGAGAAGAAAAAATTTGATAATTTAGAAAGTGCTGGGAGTTAACAATATGGGCAATAACAAGATAACTCTAAAACAGCTTGAAACTCATTTGTTCAAGGCAGCTGATATTCTAAGAGGCAAGATGGATGCTTCGGAATATAAAGAATACATATTTGGAATGCTCTTCTTAAAATACGTCTCGGATGTTTTTGAGTTAAAAAGGGAAGAGCTGAGAGAAATCTATAAAGAGCAAGGTTTCTCAGATGGAGAAATAGAGGAATTTTTAGAAGATCCAAACTTCTATGGGGAAACTTTCTTTGTTCCAGAAAAAGCAAGATGGAAAAATATTCTGAAATTAAAAGAAGATGTTGGAAACCAGCTGAATAAAGCATTAGCTGCTTTAGAGGAAGCAAATCCTGAACTTGATGGAGTCCTAAAACATATAGACTTTAATGCTGTTAAAGGAAAGACCCGATTAAAAGACCAGCAGCTCATAGATCTCATCCACCATTTCAATAAGTACAAACTTACTCCACAAAACTTTGAATTTCCAGATTTACTTGGTGCTGCTTACGAATATCTACTTAAACAATTTGCAGATTCAGCGGGTAAAAAAGGAGGAGAGTTCTATACTCCTTCGGAAGTGAAAAGGTTAATGGTCAGACTGGTAAAACCTCAGGAAGGAATGACTGTTTATGACCCTACCGTGGGTTCTGGGGGATTTCTCATCGAAGCCAGATACTATGTAGAAGAGCAAGGACAAGATTCATTCAATCTTGGTTTATATGGTCAAGAATCTAACGGAACTACCTGGGCTATCTGTAAAATGAATATGATTCTTCACGGTATTCCTGATGCCCATATAGAGAATGAGGATACCTTAGCCAATCCGATGTTTGTAGAGAATGGCTATGTTAAACAGTTTAACAGAATTTTAGCCAATCCTCCGTTTTCTCAGAATTACTCTAAGGCAAATATGAGATTTCCTGAAAGATTTAAATACGGTTTTACTCCTGAAAATGGAAAAAAAGCCGATTTAATGTTCCTGCAGCACATGATTGCCAGTTTAAAAAAAGATGGAATTCTGGCGACTGTTATGCCTCATGGTGTACTTTTTAGAGGTGGTCAGGAAAAAGTAATAAGGGAAGGTATCGTAAGAGACGATATTATAGAAGCGATAATTGGACTTCCTCCAAAGCTCTTCTACAATACTGGTATTCCTGCATGTATCATAGTCATAAATAAGAACAAGTCTGAACAGTTAAAAAATAAAATTCTATTTATCAATGCTGACAGAGAATATGGAGAAGGGAGGAATCAGAACTATTTAAGACCAGAGGATATTGAAAAAATTGTTACCGTTTTTGAAAAGAAACTTGAAATTCCAAAGTATTCCAGAATTGTATCTCTTGAAGAGATAGAAGAGAACGACTTTAACCTTAATATAAGAAGATATGTGGATAACTCTCCAGATCCTGAAATAGAAGATGTTAAAGCTCATCTGATAGGTGGAGTTCCAAAAAGAGAAGTTAAACTTTATGAGAAGCAAATGAAGAAATTCGGAGTGAATGAAGATATCCTTTTTGAGGATCTTGATGAGGATTACTACATATTCAGAGAACAAGTA
>OFBZ01000055.1_pt1 | contig 16173 bp, 16 predicted proteins | sample 1520731 | NCBI WGS metagenome assembly OFBZ01 (sample SAMEA3696450, study PRJEB22514) | metagenome | biome: water; feature: marine; material: hydrothermal vent | place: Pacific Ocean | collected 2014-08-16 | depth 1514 m
CGATGATAAGAAGAACTGGCACATTCTTTTTGAAAATGTTTTAAAAGAAAGGGGCATCAAGGTTCTGCACGCTTATACATCGAAAGATGTCATTGAAAAGATTTCCCAGGAAAGACCGAATGTAGTTATCCTTGATATGACACTTCGAGGTAGTAGTGCTCTGGACGTTTTACCTAATATAGCAAAGGAAAAACTTCCTGTCTTAGTTATAGGCTATAAAAAAGAAGGTTTAGATGAAGAAAGGTTGAAATCATACGGAGCAGGTAGGGTTCTTCAAAAACCCTTTACTGTTAACGAACTATTGGCTGTTCTTGAAGAGCTTAAAGAAGGGACATTAGAACGTAGAGAAAAAGTTTTAGAGCATGAAGAAGAGAAATTAGAGATTGTTCTTCCAGAAGAAGCTGCCGTTTCTCCTTCTGAACAGGAGGAGCTGGAAATCATAGAGCTTGAACCAGAAGAAATAGAGGTACAACCAGAACAGCTATCACAAGTACAAGAGGAGCAACAACCAGTAAAACCAGAAAAAGAAAAAACTTTATCAACTTCAGTAGCAGCAACATCAACAGAAATCAGTAAAGAAGAATTGAAGGAGATACTCAAACCAGAAATAGAGAGCTTGATTCGCGAAATCGTCTGGGAAGTGGTTCCAGAAATTGCAGAAAAAGTAATAAGAGAGGAGATAGAAAAGCTCGTAAAGAGCAGGCTTGCTTAGATGTTCAGAGTTGGTATAGGCTATGATGTTCACAGACTTGAAAAAGGCTATTCTCTCATAATCGGTGGTGTTAGAATTCCGTTTGAAAAAGGTCTGAAAGGACATTCTGATGCAGATGTTCTTGTTCACGCAATATGTGATGCAATTCTTGGTGCTTTAGCACTTGGAGATATAGGAGAACACTTTCCAGATAGTGATGAAAGGTACAAACGGATATCCAGCTTAGTGCTTTTAAGTGAAGTAAATGAAAAAATCAAAAGTTCTGGTTATAGGGTTGAAAATGTTGATTCAATAGTGGTGGCACAAAAACCCAAACTGAGTCCTTATAAATTTCAAATGAGAAAGAATATAGCTGAGGTGCTGGAGATCCCTGTGGATAGAGTTTCGGTGAAAGCTACAACCACAGAGAAGTTAGGTTTTGAGGGAAGAGGTGAAGGAATATCTGCTCAGGCTGTGGTTCTTCTAAGAAAGATAGGGGAATGAGACAGGAGGAATTGGTATGGAAATGGATATAATGGAAATTATGAAGATTGTTCCGCACAGATATCCTTTTCTCCTTGTGGACAAAATCATTGAATTTGAACCGAAGAAAAGGATAGTTGGAATTAAAAATGTAACCATGAATGAACCTTTCTTTCAGGGACACTTTCCGGGGCATCCAATAATGCCGGGAGCTCTTCTCATTGAGGCAATGGCTCAGGTGGGTTGTGTTCTAATGTTTAAGTCCTTTGACTTAACTCCTGAAGAGTATGTTGTCTATTTCATGGGAATAGATAAGGCACGTTTCAGGAAACCTGTAAGACCTGGGGATACTGTAAAGTTTGTCCTTGAACCAAAAACTATTAAGAGAAAGCTTTCAAAGATGGTAGGTACAGCTTACGTTGGGGAAGACGTTGTGTGCGACGCTGAAATAATGGCGATGATAGCGAGGAGGTAATGGTTACCATTCATCCTACTGCTGTTGTTGAAAAAGGTGCTGAGTTAGATGAAGGTGTTATTATAGGTCCTTTTTCTTATATAGGGAATCGGGTAAAGATTGGTAAGAATACTGTCATAAAACAGGGTGCCGTAATTGAAGGAGATACGGCAATAGGCGAGGAATGCACGATATTTGGTGCAAGCATAGGCGTAGAACCTCAGGATCTCAAGTATAAAGGTGAACCCTCAAAGGTAGTAATTGGCAATAGGGTTAAGATCAGGGAATACGTAACCATTCACAAAGGAACTGAAGGCGGTGGAATGGTGACTAAAATTGGAGATAATGTTCTCCTTATGGCTTACTCTCACGTTGCTCACGATTGTTTGATTGGTAACAACGTTATTGTGGCAAATGCTGTTCAGATTGCAGGTCATGTAATCATTGAGGATTTTGCAATTGTTGGAGGTCTAACTGGAATTCACCAGTTTGTAAGGATTGGAAAACACGCAATGGTTGGTGGAGCTTCAGCCGTTCACAGAGATGTTCCACCCTTTACAGTTGCTCAGGGAAATAGAGCAAAACTTGAGGGAATAAACATTATTGGTCTTAAAAGAAGAGGATTTTTAAGAGAAACGATAAGGGCACTTACTACCGTTTTTGAGATGGTTTTCAAGACTGATGAGCCACTCCAGGTTTCCCTGGACAGGGTTGAGGAGGAATTTGGGGATATTCCAGAAGTTATTGATTTTGTTAATTTTGTCAGAAATAGCAGGAGAGGAATCTGTCCGGCTTGAAGTTAACAAAGGAGACGGTTCTAAACAAGCTTGTTTTCTTAGGAACTGCTGGAGCCAGATACGTAGCTTTTGGGTTTCAGAGACAGGCAGGTGGACTCTGGTTCAACTTTGAAGGGATTAATATTCACGTTGATCCTGGTCCTGGAGCCTTCATTCACTCTCATAAAAAAGGTCTTGAGCCAAACTGGGTTGATGTTGTTATCCTTTCTCACAGGCACCTTGACCATTGTGCCGACGTTAACCACATCCTTGAAGCAATGACCCTTGGAGGAAAAAAGAAGAGGGGAATCCTGTTCTGTCCTGAGGATGCAATTGAAATAGATCCTGTTGTACTTCAGTTCACAAGGGGAAATATTGAGAAAACAGTGATAATAAGAGAAGGGATGGAGTTTTTGATTTCGGATAACTTAAAAGTTGTTTTCCCTGTCCGTAATGCTCATGGAGTTGAGACTTATGGAATGGTTTTTTACTGGAAGAAGAAGGTTGGATACATATCCGATACAGCTTACTTTGAAGGAATAGAGGAAAAATACAAAGATGCAGAAGATCTGTTGATTTTAAACGTTACAATGAAGGAACCTAATCCGAGGATAAGCCATCTTTCTGCCGTTGATGCAGAGAAAATAATTGGTGAGATAAAACCTGAGGTCGCAATTCTCACTCACTTTGGAAGAACCATGCTAAAGGCAAAGCCATGGGAAGTTGCCTTTGAGATTTCAAAGAAGACAGGAGTAAATGTGATTGCGGCTTACGACAACATGATTTTTGACCTTGAAACGTTGACTGTGATTAAGCAGAGATGAGTGTCAGGCAAGCAAAAAAGAAACTCCTGATAAAGTGGTGAAATTGCTGGAGGATAGAAATGGAAAATAGAGAAAAGAATGTTGGGATTCCAGATAGGGAAAGACTGATGAAGGAGCTTACCTCTCAGGTCAAGGATGATCTGAAGAATTACTTCCAGGAGAGAGACTACGGAGTAATTGCCGTTACAAAAGAGGACGCACTGAGGGCTTTTGTTGTAAAGACAACAACCTTGTGCGAGATAGCAAGACTCAGACATAAAACCTCTCCAATTGCGACTGCAATCCTTGGGAGAGCTCTAACTGGAGCTATCTTGCTAACTTCTCTTCTGAAGCACGGAACGGAACAGAGAATTCTTTTGAGAATAGAGGGAGATGGTCCAGTAGGTCTTGTTGTTGCTGAAGCCAATGCTAAAGGAGAGGTTAGGGGATTTGTCCAGAACCCCGACGTCCCAACCTTTGTTAGGGAAGTAAGCGGGAAAAAGAAGTTTGACATAGCGAAGGCTGTGGGAAAGGGAACGTTGACTGTTGTGAAGGATTTAGGATTTGGAACACCTTACGAAAGTACTGTACCTCTTGTTTCTGGAGAGATTGCAGAGGATATTGCTTACTACCTCCTAAAGTCTGAGCAGATACCATCTGCCGTTTCCCTTGGTGTTCTGGTTGGTGAAACTGGAAAGGTTGAAGCTGCTGGAGGATTTTTTGTCCAACCTTTACCTGGTGCAACAGACACGGCAATAGCAAAACTTGAAGAAAATGTTAAAAAGATGCCATCTGTCAGTTCGTTGATAAAAGAGGGCAAAAGACCAGAAGAGATTGTGGAAATGCTCTTTGAAGGCTTTACTCCAAATCTTCTTGCACTTAAAGAGCTTTCTTTCAGGTGTAAGTGCTCAAAGGAAGTTGCGGAGGGGGGTATTATAGTGCTCCCAGAGAGTGAAATTGAGGAACTCATAAAGGAAGGAGGAGTTACTATAAAGTGCAACTTCTGTAACGAAGAGTACTTCTTCAGCAAGGAAGAGCTTGAAAGGATTTTAGAGGAGAAAAAAAGAGGAGAAAGTTAACTCAATTAGTATAATCTCATAAACCAAACTGGCAGAGAGGGCTGTATGACAAAGGAAATCATATTTTTGGTGGAAGAAGACCCCGAAGGTGGGTATTTTGCAAGAGCTTTAGGGTATTCCATATTCACTCAGGGTGAAACTATAGAAGAATTGAAACAAAACGTTAAAGATGCTCTAGAATGTCATTTTGAAAGAAAAGAAGATGTACCTAAGGTAATTCGTCTCCATATTGTTAAAGAAGAGGTTTTTTCTTATGCCTAAATTACCAAGGGATATTTCGGGGATAGAATTAGCAAGGCTATTAAGTAAGCATGGATATCAAATAACAAGGCAAACAGGAAGTCATATAAGGCTTTCTACTAAGAGTGGCTCTCAAGAGCACCATGTGACAATACCGGCACATAATCCTCTCAAACTTGGAACGTTAAATGCAATTCTTAAAGAAGTTGCTGAAAATCTTAAAATGTCTAAAAAAGAGTTAAGTGAAAAACTTTTTGGTTAATAAACATTGTAGGAGGTTTTGATGATACCAAGGTACACCCTTCCAGAGATGGGAGCTATCTGGGATGAGCAGAACAAATTGAGAAACTGGTTAAAAGTTGAGGTTGCTGCAGCTGAGAGCTGGGCAGAGCTTGGAAAGATTCCAAAAGAGGCAGTTGAGAAAATTAAGGAAAAAGTTAAACCCTATCTTGAAGGAGATAAGGATTTTGACATAGAGAGAATCAATGAGATTGAAACAGTTACAAACCACGACGTTATCGCCTTCCTTACCTACATAAAAGAGATAGTTGGGGATGAAGCAAAGTACCTCCACTTTGGAATGACCTCTTCCGATATGCTCGACACAGCCTTTGCCCTTCAGATAAAGCAGGCAGGTGAACTTCTCCTAAGAGATGTTGAAAAAGTTATGGAAGCCATAAAGAAACGTGCCTTTGAGCACAAGATGACAGTTATGATAGGTAGAACCCACGGAATTCACGCCGAGCCAATCACTTTTGGTTTAAAGCTTGCCATCTGGTATGACGAAATGAGAAGGAATTATGAAAGATTAAAGTCTGCTGTGATGAGAGCAGCAGTTGGAAAGATCTCAGGAGCTGTTGGAACATTTGCGAACATCGATCCAAAGGTCGAAGAGATGACCTGCGAAAGGCTTGGAATTGGATACGCAAAGGCTTCAAACCAAGTAGTTCAAAGAGATAGACACGCTGAATTCCTGACTGCAATGGCTTTAACCGCCTCTTCAATTGAAAAGTTTGCAACCGAAATTAGACACCTTCAAAGAACTGAAGTTAGGGAAGTTGAAGAACCATTTAGAAAAGGACAGAAAGGTTCATCAGCTATGCCTCACAAGAGAAATCCAATTCTGTCTGAAAGACTCTGCGGACTTGCAAGAGTTGTAAGGAGTGCTTCCATTGTTGGAATGGAAAACATAGCATTATGGCACGAGAGGGACATATCCCACTCTTCAACAGAGAGAACAATCTTTCCAGATGCATGTATAGCCCTTGACTACATGCTTCAAAAGTTTGCAAATCTTATAGAGAATCTTGTAGTTTACCCTGAAAACATGATGAAGAACTTAAACCTTTTAAGAGGACTTGTTTTCTCCCAGAGAGTTCTTCTCACTCTCATTGAAAAAGGTGGACTTTCAAGAGAGGACTCTTACGCAATTGTTCAGGAAAATGCAATGAAGGTGTGGAATGAGGGGGCAGACTTTAAGGAGCTCCTCAAGAAAGATGAGAGAGTTAGAAAGGTTCTAACAGAAGAGGAAATTGAAGAGATTTTTGACCTTTCCTACCACACAAAACACGTTGACTACATATTTAAGAGAGTCTTTGGGGAGTAATTCAAACTGTTCTCTCCCTCCAGAAGTACTTAAATTAAAAAACAGAACATGAATCTGGAGGGAGAGATGCCAACTATTGAAGCTAAATACTGGGAATCACTTGAATCAAACAAGGTGAAGTGTATCCTTTGTCCACGAGACTGCATTATTCCTGATGGAGGACAGGGATTTTGTCTCGTCAGAAAAAATAAGGGGGGAAAGCTCTACACGAGCATTTACAGTGAGATAACGTCAGCAAACTACGATCCGGTTGAGAAAAAACCTCTTTACCATTTCTATCCAGGTTCTGTAATCTTTTCAATTGGAACAAACGGTTGCAACCTTGATTGCAAGTCCTGCCAGAATTGGGAGATATCAAGGCAGGAGACTCCGAGACAACTGTTTACCCCTGAGATGGCTGTTGAATATGCAAGGCGCTACGGTTCGATAGGTATTGCTTATACCTATAACGATCCAATAATCTGGTTTGAGTATGTAAGAGATACTGCTGAAAAGATGAAGGAGGCTGGACTTGTAAATGTTATGGTAACAAATGGAAATATAAACATAAGAGCTCTCAGAGAACTATTACCTTTGATGGATGCATTTAACGTTGACCTAAAAGGTATGGATAAGAATTACTATCTGAGATTTTCATCCTTTCCAGACCCCAACGTCTGGAAAGTTTGTGAGGAGATAAAGAAAGCAGGAAAACATTTAGAGTTGACAAAGTTGGTCGTTCCAGGTTTTGATGATTTTACCGTAGAGTATTTTGAAAGGTTTGGAAGATGGGTTTCAGAAAATCTTGGTAAGGAGGTACCCATTCATTACTCAAGGTTCTTCCCCGCTTACAAGCTGATGGATACTTCACCGACTCCTGTTGAAGTTATAGACATGGCTTACGATGTTACGAAAGAGTATTTGTACTACGTCTATGTCGGGAATGTCATTGAACCAGAAAGGGAATCAACTTATTGTCCCCAGTGTGGATCTCTTCTTGTCAGAAGAGTTGGTTACAACGTTGAAGTTCTCTTCAATACGGATGGTAAGTGTCCAGAATGTGGCAGACCTGTTGATTTTGTGTTTTAATAGAAAGTAAAGTGATTTGGGGGATAGGATGAGACTTTTCAGTCCAGCATTTGGAAATGGAGAGTATGTACCAATCAAATACACATGCGATGGTGAAGATATTTCTCCACCGCTTCTCTTCTTTGACATTCCAGATGAAACGCGGAGTTTTGCCATTATGGTGGACGATCCGGATGCGCCATCTGGAGTTTTTACTCACTGGATAATTTACGACATTCCTGGTAATTTTGAGGGGCTGCCAGAAGATGTTCCTCCCGCATCCGAGCTTGAATATGGCATAAAACAGGGAGTAAACGGGTTTGGCAGGATAGGTTACAACGGTCCTTGTCCTCCTCCGGGAAGACCCCACAGGTATTTCTTCATTCTTTTTGCCCTTGATGTTCCAACAATTGGACTTTCAGCAGGAGTTTCAAAGGGAGACTTCCTCAAAGCTATTGATGGACATGTAATTACACAGGATGAGCTTGTGGGTCTTTACGGCAGATAATAAATTTCTCTTCCATGGAAAACTTACTTATACCGATTGGTGGTGGAAACGAGATAGGAGCCAGTTCCTATCTCTATATAGTGGATGGTGTTAAGATTCTTGTGGATTCGGGGATAAGGTTTAACGTTAAAGAGCCTTATCCCGATTTTGAACTTATTAAGAGTATTGCTCCTGAGCTCGATGCAATTTTCATTACCCATGCCCACGTTGACCATTGTGGAAGTCTCCATATCCTCTCTTCACTCTATCCGGAAACTCCAATTTATACCACCCATGAGACTGCCCAGCTTCTCTCCCTCATGGTTGAAGATGCGATAAAGGTTAGATATATAAAAGAAAAAAGTCTGGATGAGTGGAGAGAATACAGGCTTCTTGATGAAGCTCTGGCAAGGATTGAGAGGAGAGAATTCTTTGATACAGTGACAATAAAAGATGTTGAAATTCAGCTTTTTCCAGCTGGACACATACTTGGCGCTGCCTCACTTCTGATAAAGTATGGAGAATCAAGATCCATTTATCATACTGGAGATATCTCACTTCAATCACAGTCCACAGTTGGATCGGCAGAACTTCCAAATTCAAAGGTTGATCTCCTTGTAACAGAGAGCACTTACTACTATTCGGACAGGAGATTTAACAGGGAAAAAGCAGTTGAGGAGTTCTATGAAACAGTTGTAAGAGTAATCGAGAGAAAAGGAAAAATTTTGATTCCAGTTTTTGCCCTTGGTAGAGCTCAAGAAATTATCCTCCTGCTAACAGAGGGAATGAGGTTGGAGAAAATACCTCGAATGACCGTCTATGTTGATGGTCTCGCAAGGGAAGTTTCAAACATTTATGAAAATCTTCTGAACAGGAGACTCTTTAACTACTACGTTCAGCCAGCACCTACTTACGAAGGACTTGACTTTAATGAAGCATGTGAGGAAAACCTGAGAGAGGCTGACTGCATAATCTCTACCTCTGGAATGCTCATGGAGGGAACTCCCTCTTACGTTTATGCATCTTTTCTTGCTAAGAATGGAAAAAGTGCAATAGTTTTCAGCGGTTACATGGTTGAAGAGAGTTTTGGATACAGGCTTCTTAACGATAGAGAAACTTTTAAAAGCTTTAGATGTGAACTGAAAAAGCATCACTTCTCTGCCCATTCGGATAGAGACGAGCTCCGGGAGATAGTTGAGAGACTTTTTCCGGAAAAGGTAATTTTTGTTCATGGTTACCCAGGAAAAGAAGTAAAATACCACGGGTTTAACAGAGAGGTGATAAGGTTTTGAGAGTCTATCTGGGTTATCCGGATTCCTTTTCAAGTGGGGGCTCTTTCAGGTTAAAGGACATGTTTCTGAATGAAATAGGTGTTGATTACGAAACGGTTCCTGTTGAAGTTAAAAGGAAGCTCCTTTCACTCCTGGATAACCTTGAGCAGAAAGAGTACATATATCTTGGTAGTGTTATTTACGATGCCATTGACGTACTTGAGTTTGCTCTCTTTTCAATTTCAGCAGAGAACTTTGAAGAGATAATACTTCCAGGATATCTCTACGGCAAACCAACTTTCCTGCTCAGAAATCTCTTTAAGAACTCTTTTAACAGAAGATTCTCCATCTATTACGATTTTAACTTCTTTTCTCCTGAAACAATCGTTGTAAATGTTGGTTATAGAAGAACTTCCATTTCTATAGGAGGAAAGCTTTTAGCTATTCTGCCTCTTGGGGAGTACCACTTTGTTGATATTTTAGGTAGTTACCTCTTTAACAGGTTTTTAGTTGAAAAGGGGTTGTCCAACAGAGACCTTAGAAAGAGTGGGTTGAGAGGAGTGCTCCTTGATAGGTTCAGAGGTCTTGCAGGACAGATCCTTTTTAAAGGCAGAAAGGAATTTCTCTTGGAAGAGCTTGGTTACGGAAGATCGATTTCTGCTGAAGAGATCTTTTTAGCTATTTCGCCCTATACAGGGTTCTCAAACTACGGAGATTTTATAGAGAAACCTGTAGATATTGCTTCTTCTATCGTTTTATCGCTCTACAACTACGAGGAGATTTTTAAAGAGAGACCGCCTGTTAGAAGTGCTGTTCTAATAGGAAGACTTACTTTTCCCTTTAAGGAGGTTCTTCAGAGGATTTTTCCCATTCCAGTTCGAGAAATTGATGAAATGGAATTTCTTAATCTACCCGTTGTTAATCCTGTTTTTAAAGTTTCCGTTAAAAAGGTGGACTTTCCAGCAGACAGCAGGACTTTGAACTTTAAGACCCCAGATTCAAATCCAGAAGAAGAGGCTGATATTCTGCTCCTAAGAAAATACTACAACAGACAGGATCTAAGAGGAATTTTCCTGATAGAGAGGTTAACGGAAAATCAGCTTGATGATAAAGAAAAAGAACAGTTTATTTTTGAACTTCTTTCTATTCTGAAAAGAAGTACTTACAGAACTAAGGAGGACATACTCTATCTCAACTACGCTATAGCTGCTCTCTGTAGGGTTGATATTCCAGAGGAGCTCTTTCAGAAAGTTCTTGACGAAATGGTAGATAAGGCGTTTAACTGGTTTCTACCCTTTGAAACAAAGATGAATATTCTCTACTTCTGTTACAGATTTGCAGACAGGATAAAAGATGAAAGATTTAAGGTCTTCCTTCCCCTCCTTTTAACCTACATCAGAGACAAAAAACTAACAGAAGGTGAGAGAAACTTCATCAGAACAGCAGTTGAGTCAATCTTTAAACTTGACTTTTATCGTTACAAAGGCGAGGAAAGCCGTGGAAATGACGGCTGTAATTGTAGAAGAGAGACAGAGGGGAAGGAAAAACTTGCTTTTAGTGAAGTAATAGGCTACAGAGGAAACAAGCCCGATTCCAGGGAATGCAGAAAGAATGCCGTATTCTCTTCTTTTGAAGATGAAAAAGAGCGGAAAAATTAAAGTGTTTAAGATCGTACATCGAAGGGAGAGAATCCTTAGCGGATAGTTTTCTGGAACGTTTTCTCTTAGAATGGGAATAAAAAGAACCAGCAATATGAAGAAAATGGTTATTGTTATCTGAACAAGATATTTTCTAATTAATTCCGTAAGCTTCTTCATCTATAAGGAGGGGAGATAGGGTTTCTCTTTCTTCAACTTCAAACTCAACCACTTCGTAAGCCTTTTCCTGATAAACGGTCTTAACTAAAGCAGCGTTCAATGCATGACCGGTACGGTAAGCCGTTATCTTTGCAAGGAGGGGATATCCTAAAATGTAAAGGTCTCCTACGAGGTCAAGTGTTTTGTGGGCTACAAATTCGTTCTCCATTCTGAGTCCTGTTTCGTTCAGAATACCGTATTTATCTATAACTATTGCATTTTCAAGACTTCCACCTTTTGCAAGACCGGCAGCTCTCAGTGCTTCAACTTCATGGTAGAAACAGAATGTTCTTGCTCTGGAAATCTCTTTGAAGTTTTTAAGGTTATGGGTGTAAACAAGTCTCTGATATCTGACTTTTTTGTATGTATGGTCAAAGGAGATTGTATTATCTATTACAAGTCTGTCAGAAGGTTCGGCTTTAATCCTCTTGTTATCGTGTTCAATAGATATCTCTCTTGTAAGCTTCAGATACTTTCTCTTCTTCGGCTGTTTTTTTACTCCGAACTCTTCAAACAGATAGATGTAAGGAGCCGAGCTTCCGTCAAGGATGGGAAGTTCTTCGGAATCGAGGTAAACAAAGAGATTGTCTATTCCAAATGCAGAAAGAGCTGCCATCAGATGTTCAACCGTTTGAACAGAGATTTCTCCGTTTGAAAGGTTTGTTGCATAGAAAAGCCTTGATAGGTATTCTGGAGAGGCTTTTATCGATGGAGAACCGGGGATATCTGTCCTGATGAATACTATTCCGGTATCCGGGGGTGCAGGGGTAAGCCTCACATTTACCTTTCTTCCTGTGTGAAGTCCTATCCCGCTAAAATGTATTTCCCTGTTGATTGTTCTCTGAAAAACCTGCATCTGCCTCTCCTGGTAATCGTTCACTCAGGATTATAGTTTAGGAATGAGAAAAATTTCTAAGTTTCATGGAAAACTTTTTGCAAAATTGCATTAGTCACAGAGGCCACACACATTGCATCCTGGAAAACAGGTTGGAGTGGATTTTCTCTCAAAGGTATTCTGATATTCTCTCCAGAGATAATCTCTTCGTATTCCACTTTCTATCATGTCCCACGGGAATACTTCATCTTTTTCCCTTTCACGGGTGTAGAGATTGTCAAACCTCAAACCTCTTTCCTTTAAGGCTTTACGGAAATTTACCCTGTGGATAGCGGATTCGATGGCAGCTTCTCCTACTCTTGTATCCCCACGTGAGACGATAGCTTGAAGAATAGCTCTCTTGACGTTTTCATGGGTGAATTTCACATTTGGAATTTTGCTGAGTGCTTTTTTAAGAAACTTTATTCTCTTTTCAATTTCAGATTTAGGGTTCATTCCATACCACTGAAAGGGGGTGAAAGGTTTTGCTATGACAGGATTCACACTTAGGTGTATTTCACCAGTTTTTCCTCTCTCTTTCCAGTATTTAAGTGCAATTTCCCTGAATACCTTTGTCATATCAACGATTCCTTTCAAATCCTCTTCCGATTCTCCGGGAAGACCGATGAGGAAGTAGAGTTTTAAGTTCTCTGCACCATGCTGGAGAGCTTTCTCGGCAAAAGAGAAGTATTTCTCATCTGGAACTTTCTTGTTTATTGCGTATCTAAGAGATTCACTTCCTGCTTCTGGGGCAATTGTTACAGTTTTCTGTTCTGATTCCTCAATGATTTTGAAAATGTAGGGTGAATGGGAAGATGCTTTGAGTGAAGAGAAAGAAGCCTTTACGTTGTATTTTTTGAGGATTCTATAGAGTTCTTCCATTTTAGAGTAGTCCGTTACACCTGCTCCGATAAGTCCTACCTTATTTCCATACTTAGATGCTATCTCAATCTCTCTTTCTACGATTTCTATTTCCTTTTCTCTGAATGGAAGTCCCATATAAGTTGCCACACAGAAGCGGCACTTTTCTATGCAACCCCTGTTAAGTTCAATTAGAAACATATCTTTAAAAGCAGTATCTCCTGAAAGGAAACAGGAGTGGGAAAAGGTTTTTGGAAAGATTGGAGATCTGAAAATTCTCTTTCTCTCACCATCAATTTTTTCTACAAGCTCACCGTTGTAGAAGAACTGGTATTTTTTACTTATTACTACGTTGTCGAACTTATCCAGAGTTTCCAGTTCTCCTCCGGATATCACTATTTCTTTAATTACTTCTTCGAGCCGTCCCTCAGCCTCTCCCAGATAAATGACATCAAAGATAGGAATAAAAGGTGCAGGATTGTAGAAAAGACCTATTCCTCCTCCAAAAATGAGTGGATAATTTCCTTCTTTTTCTCTTTCCTCTCTCACAGGGGGAATTCCTTCTCTGTGAAGAGTAGAAGCAACTGTAAACAGGTGGTCTTCATACGTAATGGAAAAAGCTACAACATCAAACTCTTTAAGTTCTCTTCCAAGAAAGAAAGAGGAATCTGAATCTATAAAAAAGAGGTCACAACTTACACCTTCTATGGAATTGATGAGAGAGTATATTCTGTGAACAGCAAGGCTTGAAAGCCCTACTCTTGTTTCTCCAGGATAAACCAGACAAATTGTTAAATCGTCTGGATTTAACTGTAAATGGTTACACTCATTTATCAGGATAATTTCAGACATAAATTAATAAACCTCTTCAATCCATAGGCTCTTGAACGTGTATTTCTGTCTCTGTGGTACAATTTTTACTGCTTAATCCTTTTAAAATTTCGCTAATTTTAGCAGATAGAGAAAAGGATGGATTACACAATTGCAATCCTTAGTATGACTGTATTTTTCTTAGTGTTCGACTTTTTTTGAACTCGGCAATGAAGGGAAAGGAGATGAACGAAAATGGATAGAAGACCAAACCAAGAATTGATAAATAATCTCCAACAAACATTATTTGTGGAACGGGCTGTAGCTACAAGTATATATCCAGCAGATTCTGTGAGAGAAAAACTTGAAGCTAAGTTTAAGAGTAGGATGTATGAAGAACTGAGATTAAAATCTTTCGTCTCGTACGTAGGCAATAAGAATATTCCCCTTTTAAGAATTTATAGATATAAGGAGGCATTCGCTTTTAATTTCGTTAGAGATTTTCTTAAGAGGTTTGGTGTGAATTCTGATGATTATGTATTTGACCCATTTTCAGGTCTTGGCACGACGATATTTACTTCTATGCTTTATGGTATTCCGTCCATAGGTATTGACAGATTACCAGTTGCCTATTTTATATCAAAGACCCTTCCTTTATTCTTGTTTTTGAAAGAAAATGAAATAAAAAAGGTATGGACATCTGTTAAATCTAGAGTAGAAAAAAGCGAACCTTCAGAAGTAGCAATGGATGTTCCTATCATGCAAGTTGCATTTAGTAAGGAAAATCTTTTACTTTTAAGGAAATTAAAATCTGCGATTGATGAACTTCCTGAACCCTATAGAAATATCTTCATTTTGCTTTTCTTTTCAATTCTTGAAGAATGTAGTTTTACTTCTAAGGATGGACAGTTTCTCAGACTCAGGCGTAATAAAGAAGTGTCCAATCCTATTGAAGCTATGAGTAACAAAGTTGCGCAAGTTGAAGAAGATGTACGTCGCATAATACTTCTTTATCCTGATCTATCCATTGACAGGGAAATTATTCCGGATGTCTATCTTGCAGATACAAGAGATTTATCGAACATAGAATTCAAGAAAAAACCTACAATTATTATCACTTCTCCCCCTTATGCCAACAGATACGATTATACAAGAACTTATTCTTTGGAACTATGTTTTCATTTTGTAAAAAGTTTTGAGGAACTTAAAGCCATTCGTTTCGGAATTCTGAGATCACATATAGAATCAAAAGTAAGAAAAGATGAAAAACCGCCTCATCCAGCAGTAGAGGAAGTAATTGAGGCTCTCTCAAGAAAAGAATTGAATAACCCCAAAATACCAGATATGATTACTGCTTATTTCGTTGACATGCAAAGAGTCATAAAAGAGTGGTATAAGGTTTTGGCTCCAGGTGCAAAAGTAGTGATGGTAGTAGATAATGTAAGATTTGAAGGTGAAATGATACCTGTCGATTTAATCCTTTCTGAAATGGCTGAAGAAGTTGGATTCGAAGTTAAGGAGATTATTGTGGCTCGCTATAAGGGCAATAGTTCCCAACAGATGAAAAAATATGGAAAAATCCCTGTTAGAGAAAGCATTGTTATATGGGAAAGGTGATTAAAATGCCATCTGATAAAGAAAAAGAAATGTGGACCATTGATCAAATTACTAAAAGTGAGTTTTTTCATCAAAAACTCCACGAGTGGGAATTATTAGAAATTGCTTATGAGATTGAGGATATAAAGGGAGAAGAACTTGAATGGGATTTGAAAGAGTTGAACATAAGTCCAAAGGCTTGGAATAGAGTCATTCACAGGGGAATTAAACCTATAAGAGTATTTAGCCATCCCGATGTTTTGAAAGGAAACTCCAAAAGAGTTAGCTACTATAGAATGCTTGCTATGGTGTCTCAGAAATCAATGTCAAAAGTTGGATTGGCTGTAAATGGTTATGAAGATGGACGAAAGAATTTTGATGATATTATGGCTTTAAAGGTGTCAAAACATCTGAATAGAATTATAAGCATTCTTATAGAGCATGATGAGAAAATAGATGCGAGAGAATTCGATTTGTGGCGTGGGATGGCTGCTGGCTCTCAAGCTCAGGGTTCATGGCAAAATATGAAAGGTGATCGAGCAGAAGTTGTTGTTAAAGAGCTGATTCAAAAGAGGATTAGAGAAAAGGGATTGGTTATCGAGGAAAGTATCCACGGAAAAAGTGAAAAACTAAGGTTAAAGGATGGAAGAATTTTAGTAATGAGCAGTGAACCAGATATTGGGATATATAAAAATGATATTATTCAGATTGCTGTGGAAATAAAAGGAGGCATTGATCCAGCAGGAGTGCTTGAACGATTTGGAGCAGCATTAAAGAGTTTAAGAAGAGCAAAGCAAGAAAACCCTAAATCAGTTACGATATTGATTATGCAGGGTGTGTCTCTTACTTCTAAAGCTGAAGAAGAAATTAACAAAAGCAAAAGAATCATAGACTATTTCTTCACGATTGAAGACTTAATAAGTAATGAGGATTTAAGGGAGCAATTATTTAAAGTGCTGAATATAATTTCAGATTAGTCTTCTTTTAATTGTTCCAGTAGTTTGGATATATCTATATCAAGATCTTCTATGGTTTCTTTACCTCCAAAAGATGATCCTATGGTTTCATGGTGATCTCTTTTAAATCCTGTATCAATTCTTAAAGGTCTTCCTTTTTCGTCAAATCCTGTGGCAATTACTGTAACTTCTATGGAACCTTCTAAGGATTCATCAATGCTTACGCCAAAGAAGAAGTTAGTATCATCCCTCTTAGCCCTCTCCTTAATAAGCCCTGCAGCAG
>OFBZ01000058.1_pt1 | contig 15546 bp, 13 predicted proteins | sample 1520731 | NCBI WGS metagenome assembly OFBZ01 (sample SAMEA3696450, study PRJEB22514) | metagenome | biome: water; feature: marine; material: hydrothermal vent | place: Pacific Ocean | collected 2014-08-16 | depth 1514 m
CTGGATCCCTTGACCTCGGTTCGAGTCCGAGCCGGGCTAAATTATCTAGATGCTTGAGCTATTCGCTCTAATTCGTTCTTTTTCTTGACAGAAGGTGCAGCAGTGTCGTTATTGGCTGAAAGAATTAGATGTTCAGCCAAATATTCCTCGATTGCTTTTGGATTAGAAAATGTGGCTTCTTTCACCCCATCAGCAATAAATCTCAATGCTAGATCAACTCTTCTTATTGGTGCTACATCTACAGACACGTGATACACTGTTCCACCATATACAATTCTGGTAGTGTCTTCGTTTGGTGCAGAGTTTTCAACAGCACGAACTAAAATTTCAATGGGATTTTTTCCTGTTTTTTGATGAATTATTTCGAAGGCAGTTTTTACCACATTGAAGGTATGAAATTTTTTTCCCGCCATTCTTCCAGTATTTTTGGCATATTTTTTGCCAAAGTGCATCATTTTATTTACTAATCGTTCAACAATGTTAACATCAGCTTTATTGAATCGCTTTAATGCTGAACGTCCAAAATCCATTGGTAATATTGTTTCTTTTAGAGATATAGCAGTTTTAAGACCAACATCTTTTATTTCTATTTGAGACATATCCCATTTTCTAAAGAGCAAAAGTCCTTGTGTTGTCATTTTTCTATCTTCTTGGTTTTTCTTTCTTACCTAATACTAGTTGTTTTAGTGATGTTCCGTTTACTTTGTAAACCTTGTATCGTACCCCAGGAATATCTCCCATGGCACCACCTTGTGTAGCACCCATCCCCTCAATATGCACTTCGTCGTGTTCATCGATAAAATTCATTGCACCGTCTCGTGGTAAAAATGCAGTTACAGTTTTTCCATTCTTAATTAATTGAACACGTACACATTTTCTAACAGCAGAATTTGGTTGTTTTGCCTCGATACCTGTTTTTTCCAAAACAATTCCTCTTCCTTGGGGAGCACCTCCTAGTGGGTTGGATTTTTTGTTCAAACCTAATTCTCTTCGTTTATATGTTGATATTGACCACCGCTGACGTTTCTTCTTCATCTTCAAAATTCTGCCTGCAAACAAACCAAGTGGTGATTTTGCCAAATATTACATCTCCAATTGTGTTACTGTGGGACTGTTTATTAGAACACTTGAAATATTGAAATATCTTTTAGCGAACAGTCTAGCCTTTTCAGCATTACATCCTGCACGACCAACTACTAAGCCTTTCTTACCATGATCAACAATTATTATTGCCTGTGATGACCCATCCGGTTTTGTATCAAGTTTTACTTCGTTCACGAATTTAGGATTTAAAATATTTTTTAAAAATTTTATTGGATCATCAAAGTATTCAATTAGTTCAACATTTCGTTTTATAATATTTTTTAGAGATTTTATATTAGAACCGCCCTTGCCGATGGCAAGACCCATCTTACCCTCCTGTACTACAAAAATAATTTTATCTTGCGTCTCATCTTCCACACAGTCACGGGCAGTTGCTTTTGTAACATTTTGAAAAAGTGACATCAAACGCATTTGATCTGTTGATAATTTTATTGATTGTGGCATGGTGTTTGTATTGCTGAACTATTTTTTGGTCTCATTTAAACTTAGATAGATTTTTTCAAAATTATTTTGTTTCATATTCTTTTATAATTGCTTGTACGTTTGTGGCAGATAACGAATTAAGGGAAATTGCTGATACACGAAATTGTAATCCGCAAAGTTTTCCTAAGGTTACAGATGTATCATTAAAGTGCAATAAAGGTACGCTGTCATTTTGTGCACTTTCCTCGATTTTTTTAGCTGTTTCAGTAGAAACTGACTGCGAAATTACAACTAATTTACTATTTTTCATGGAAGATACTACTTGTTTTGTACCAAGAGTGTGTTTTCTTTCCTTAATTGCACCTGTTAGTGCTTTTTCTAATAGTTTTGCCATGGCTAGATTATTTTTTTGTTTTAGTTTTCATAAATATATCCACCGTTCCACTTCCAATTGGTATTTGGCTTCCAACTATTACATTTTCAGTAATTCCTTTCAATTCTTCAATTTCTCCTAATTTTGCAGCATTTGCAAGAGTAGGCACTGTTATTTCAAAAGCTGCTCTTGCAAGAACACTATCTTTTTTTCCTGCAATTCCATGACGACCAATTTGTTGAAGATTACCTTTATGGCACATCAGATCAGCCACTAGCATAAGATACCGTATATCAACTTCTAATCCTTGGTTTTCTAGGGTTGCTTTGAGTTCATTAATGAGTGCATTTCTTGCCGCCTCTATTCCCAAGACAGTACTAATTTCAAACACATTGTTTGTTCTAACATTATTCTTATCAACTCCCTTAACTGAAAGGACTTCGGATAGATTTGATCCTGTTGTTTGAATTAACCACTCTCCATTTTCTTCCTTAAGTGTTAGACGTTGTATATCGGGTACGCCTCTTACCGTAGTTTTAAGCACTTTATTTCGCAAAACAACTACTGTTGCAGCATCAGCTTCATCAACTAGTTGTAAAGTAATGGTATTATTATCACCTATTGCTTTGAATTTCTTGTTTGTTTCTAAAACAGCCATCATGTCTTCGAATGTGCATCCTCTAGTTTTTAGTCGAGCATCATCAATAGTAAGTATAATTTTAGTTTGATAATCAGTTTCTACTGGATGAATTATCAAATCACTTACAGTTGTTTGTAAGATGTTTTTCGCTGTTTCAATTGCTTTTTCTTTAGAAGATTTTGAATCTTTGTCAAGATAAATATCCATTGAAGGAGTAGATGGTTTTTTACGTGCATCAACCAATTCAATAATTCTTGGTAGACCAAGAGTTACATTTTTCTCAGCAATTCCAGCAGTATGAAAAGTTCTAAGTGTCATTTGAGTACCAGGTTCTCCAATAGATTGTGCAGTAACAATACCAACCGCCTGCCCAGGTTCAACTTGGGATTTATCATACAGTTCAAGGCCTTTTTTACAAACAACTTCTAGTCCTGCTTTGGATAGATTAGATTTATGTAATGCATCATTGACCATTGAGGTCAATCTTGAATTGAACGTCTTTGTGTATTTTTTCGATATATTATTTATCTCGTCTTTGGTTGCTTTGCTGCCAGAATCTATAATTGATTCAGATTCAATTAATCGATTGATGTTAAATGCTTCTCCATGATCACTTTTTGCTACATCTATACCATCCTCACCATACAAAAATTGTATAATGTGACCATGTGGATCTCTTACAGTATTATCATATTCTAATCTAATGTGCTCAAGTGCATTGATTAGCCTTCGCTGCATATATCCACTTTGTTGTGTTCTTACAGCAGTATCAACAAGTCCCTCTCTTCCACCCATAGCATGAAAGAAAAATTCTATGACAGAAAGACCATCACGGAAGTTAGATTTCACAAATCCATGAGAGTCAGGATTATCGTCATGCTCTTTAAAGTGAGGAAGAGTACGGTTACCATAACCTGTATGTAATCTTTTTCCACGTCTTGATTGTTGACCCAAAGCACCAGCCATCTGCCCAACATTCAAGGCAGAACCTCTAGCACCAGTAGTTGCCATAATTTTACCTGCATTGTCATCTGCAAGGTTTGAATTTGCAGTAATACCTGCTCTGTCTCTAGCCTTACCAAGTTCAAATGTGATTAATGCTTCTGCAGTTTCAGCGACAGTCAGTCCACGCAATCCTTTTAGAGTTCCCTTATTTTTTTGGCTTGTTATATCTGCAACCTTATCATATGTTTCTTGTAAATCAGTAAGAATTGCCTCCCTATCTTTGTCAGAAAGTTCCAAGTCAGAATAACCATAACTAAATCCATAGTCAGTGATAAACTGTTTTATTATGATAAGAACAGAGTTTAGGAATTTGTTGGCCTTTTCATTACCATAGTCTTTTGCAATTCTATGTAAAATGCTTTCTGGTTCTTCGGCTCCAATACCTGTTTTGTCTATTACACCGCTAACTAATTCACCATTTTTAATCACTATATCTTTCTGTTTACCATTTGTACCCTTTGACCATTTAGAAGTCAATATCAAATTGAAATCAGGTGGAAGAAACAATGAAAACAATTGTTTTCCTGTATAAAGTGAACCGTTTTTATTTTTAATTTTTGGTTCTGGTAATTCCCCATCATAACCACCTAGCATTGCAAAATTAGTAAATTCTGCATTTGTTAAAGTAGTATCATCTTTGGTAAGAAGATATGCGCCCGTAATAAAGTCACGAAGGGCACCAATGATTGGGCCGCCAAATCTAGGAGAAATTAACTGTTCTTGAACCCGCATCAATAGTATTGCCTCAGCCCTTGCTTCTTCACTTTGTGGTACATGAAGATTCATTTCATCGCCATCAAAGTCAGCATTGTATGGTGGACAAACAGAAGGATGTAACCGAAAAGTTTTTCCTGGTAACACACGAACGTGGTGAGCCATTATAGACATTTGGTGAAGTGATGGTTGTCTGTTAAACAGTACAACATCACCATCAGAAAGATGTCTTTCCACTAGATATCCTATCTCAAGTGAATCGGCAATAATTGAACGGTCTTCGACAAAATCTAGTCTAATTTTAACTCCGTCAGGTCTTACAATATAATTTACTCCAGGAAATGTATTTGGTCCATTAATAACTAATTTTTTTAGTTTTTCAATATTCCATTCAGTAACAATCTCAGGAATTGTAAGTTTAGTCGCAACCTGTACTGGAACACCGACTTCACCCAAGTCTAAATTAGGATCTGGAGAAATAACAGTTCGACTTGAAAAGTCTACCCGTTTTCCGGATAGTGATCCTCTAAAACGACCTTCCTTGCCTTTGAGTCTTTGTGTTAATGTTTTCAGAGGTCTACCAGAACGATGATGAGCCTGTGGAATTCCTGAAACCTCGTTATCAAAATAAGTTGTAGTGTGATATTGAAGTAGATCAACAAGATCTTGAACTATTAGTGGAGGTGTTCCAGCTTCTTTGCTTTCTCTAAGTCGTTGATTTACCCTAATAATGTCTACCATTTTATGGGTTAGATCATCTTCAGATCTTATTCCAGTTTCAAGTATAATAGAAGGTCTAACAGTTACAGGAGGTACAGGCATTGCTTGTAAAATAAACCATTCTGGTCTGGCTGTATCTACATTGTAATTTAATAGTCTAAGATCATCATCAATAATTTGTGAAAATCGTTCTCTTATTGTAATTGGTAGTAATCTGTTTTCTCCAAGTTCAGTTTTTTCTATGAATATTGTTGGTTTTGTGAAAATAAGTTCGTATTGTGGTTTTCCACAATGTGGACATTCTTTTGATTTTTTTGCTTTTTCAAGTATTTGTTCTGGAATACGTTTACGTGATAGTACAGTATATGATGCACTATTTTTTTTAAATTTCGAGAACTTGTCAAGTACTTCCTGAGGAACTTTTAATCTTGAACAAGATCTGCATGTAGAAGTCAACAACTTGTGGATGCTATCAATAAATGCAATATGTAATACTGGCTCTGCAAGCTCAATGTGTCCAAAATGACCAGGACATCTAGCAGAGGTATTGCCGCAAGTCAGACATTTTTGTCCAGGTTCTAATGTACCAAGACGTCCATCCATCAATCCACCCTGTACCGCCATACCATCTTCATCATAAGTTTCAGGGGCAGTAATTTCAGCAACTGAATATTTCCTAATCTCGTTTGGAGACCAAACACAAAATTTAATCCCGGAAATAGCTTTTACTGTTTGAATAGACATTACACTCTCTCCTTAATCAACAAACGTGGTGCAATAGCAAGACTAGACATTTCCTGCAATAACAGCTTGAATGCATATGCCACAGATACAGAACTTACTTTTCCCTTATTTTCACAAATTCTGCAATGAAACTTTCTTTGTTTAACATCATGATATGCTACAAGACCGCATCGTTCACATACAAAAATATCAGTTTTATCAGATTCATCAAGCAGTCTATCTTTGAGAATCATGGAAGCCCCGTAGGCTATTATACAATCTCTCTCCATTTCTCCAAATCTTAAACCACCACCACGTGCCCTACCTTCAGTAGGTTGTTTAGTTAACATCTGAACTTGTCCACGTGCACGTGCATGTATCTTATCTGCAACCATATGATGTAATTTTTGATAATAAACAACTCCAATAAACACCTCAACTGCGAATTGTTTGCCTGTTTTACCGTCATACATAATTTCCTTACCAGAATACTCAAATCCTGCGTCTTTCAATACACCCTTTACATCATCCATCTTCTCACCAACAAAGGCAGACGCATCAACCTTTTTGCCTCGTATTGCAGCTGCTTTACCAGTTATTGATTCCATCATCATACCAACCGTCATTCTTGATGGAAACGCATGAGGATTAATTAGAACGTCAGGTGATATCCCGTCAGCAGTATAAGGCAAATCTTCAGCTTTAGCTAGTAAACCTACTACTCCTTTCTGACCATGTCTCGAGGCAAATTTATCTCCTATTTCAGGACTACGCATATCTCTAATTCTAACTTTGAACATTTTTCCACCCTCATTTGATTGCGTCAAAACCATTGTGTCAACAACTCCTGTTTCAGAAGGTCTTACTCCTATGGAGGTATCCCTTCTATATGGTCCAGTAGAGGAAGAGTCACGATACTCTTCCATAAATCTAGGTGGACTGGTTTTTCCTATGAGGATATCACCTCCCGACACACGAGATTCTGAAGCAATAATTCCATCATCTTCCAATAAACGATATGATTTTTCACCCTTGTATCCACGAAGATTGTCATCAGCGTTTGGAATCTCAAAATTATCACGCATTCCACCAGGATATTGTTTTGATTCTGATTCATAGATCCTATAAAAGAATGTGCGTCCTAACCCTCTTTCAACCGAAGATTTGCTCAGAACAATAGCATCCTCAATGTTATATCCGTCAAATGGTAAGACTGCAACCACGCAATTTTGTCCTGCAGGTCTTTTCTCAAGACCTAGAAGTTCCATAGCCCTTGTAGTCACAATAGCAGTTTGAGGATACAGCATGCTGTGTTGTCTTACGTAAGTACTAGTGTTCATCATTGGTGTTGAAAAACCAAGACTTTGTTTAGCCATGGCAGATTCATATGTATTACGTGGAGATTGATTATGCTCAGGATATGGTATTATTGATGCGCCAGCACCTAAAATTGCTGAAGGAAAAATTTCGATATGAGTATGCTTCTTAATACGTTTATCATCAAATGTTATAAAGCAGTTTTCTTCTTCGTTTGCATCTACAAGTTCAATTACACCCATTCGAATCAAGTCGTTCCATGAAACAAGTTTCTTTGTCACTTTATCAAGAAGATCTTGCGTGAGTGCTGATTTGTCATCTTTTACTATAATGAGGGAGCGTAAAACACGTCCTGCATTACAGTTTACATACAGTCTTTTTGTAGCACCTTCCTGTTCTGGCTGATGTATAGATATCCCAACATGTGGATGAATCTTAGAAGATCTACGTAGTTCACGTAAAGAATTTGCTAATTTTTCTCCATCTTTATGATAACCAATTAATTTTCCATCAACAAAAATTCTAGCCCCATCCTTTTTTACCGAGTCTTTAACTTCTGAGAAATGAGCCGTTCCAAACTCATACATTTTTTCAATAATCTCTTCTGAAGATACACTTACAGAAATTATCGCAGATAAAGCCAAATTCTTAACCAAGCCACAATTAGATCCTTCTGGTGTTTCACTTGGACAGATCCTTCCAAAATGTGTAGAATGTAAATCTCTTGCTTCAAAATTGGGTTGAGTTCTGCTCAAAGGTGATTGTACACGTCGTAGATGACTTATAGTAGACAAGTAATTTGTTCTGTCAAGTAATTGTGTAACTCCAACCCTTCCACGTCCCCAGTTTCCTGTTGCTATAGCGTTATTGAGTTTATCAGATATTATACCAGGACGAATAGCTGCACTAACAGCATTGATTCCTCTTTTTTGACCAGAACGTTCAAGTTGATATTTCATATCTCGTACCAGATTCCTAAACGCAGTTCTGAATAAATCAGCCAACATCTGCCCTGCAAACTTGACAACCTTGTTGCCATAATGATCTTTATCGTCTGGTTGAATCCATCCAAGTTTTAACTCTAATAATTTGCAGGCAGCCTCACCCAAAAACTGTGTTTTCTCTTTTCTGTTATCAGGTTGCTTACCTAAGTGTGGAAGTAAACCCCAATCCAATAGTGTTTCCGCGCGCTTAATTTGAAATTCTTCCAACATGCCAGGTGCTATTCTTTTACTGATGTATACAATAGCATCTTTTGATGTTGTAATATCTGTTTTTTCAAAAGAACTCTCAAGTTCATTTTGTATGTTATCATTCAGAGATATCACCGATGCAATTTCTTTATCTGATTCTAATCCAAGAGCACGCATCAAAGTAATTATTGGAATATCAACAGGTGAACCCGGTATCCTTGCAACAATAAGTCCATCCTCTTTCAGCACTAACTCCAGTTTTGCGCGATAACCAACAATTGAGGAATAAACCTTTGCTTTGAATACTTTTTTACCGCCAACTTTTTCAGCGTCCACAATAATTTTGTTGTATGACAAATCTTCTAATCCAACTATCACTCGTTCAGAACCATTAATGATGAAGTAGCCCCCAGGATCCTCTGGATCTTCTGCATAATCAATTAGTTTTTGTTGTGTAAAACTTCGTAAAATACAAGATTCTGATTTTACCATTACAGGTATATCACCAATGTGAATGAATCTAGTTTCTAGAGTTTTTCCATCTTCAATAACATTTGCTTCCAGCATCAATGGTGCAACATATGAAACATTGCGTAGACGTGCTTCTACAGGAGTAATGTGTGTAACAGAACCATCAAGCTCCATCATTCTTGGTTGCTTAAATTGAATTCTGCCTAGTTGAATTTTGTATGGATATTCAGCATTTTCAATATCTATGTGAGCGACTTCGTTGATAATGTCCTGCAGTCCTTTTTTTAAAAATTCATCAAACGAGTTAAGATGTTGTTTAGCAACTCCCTCTCTAGATAAAATATCCTGAATTATAGGCCAACGCTTGTTTGCAGAATCAGTCATACTTCAACCACATATCTATAATAGAAACTTTCTCCGGCAGTTGCACTTTTTCTGGTAATCTTTATCATATCGCCAGGTTTTATGCCAAGTCCAACAATAGCTGGATCAGTGCCAAAAATTAACGGTAATTCAGTTGCCTTACAATGATACTTTTCTAACACCTCTTCAGCTTCCTTTTTTGTCATTACCTCATGTTTTGGGACATAGATATGATCAGGTGCTAAAGTTAAGCGCTTTTTAGTTACCATCATAAAAACCTCCGAGTATAATATCAATTGGGGATAAAAATAAGCAACACAAACAGCAAAAACCGGCTTTGGGTTAATATATATTTACTCAGAATTTGTTGGAAAAATTATCAATTTCTTGATTAACGCGATCCATTTCGGACATAATTATATCCCTGAAAAATGAAATAGATGGAACCAAAGTAAACAATTAGGACTTTGGCAGTTTCATCGTTTAGAATAAATTCGTATACAGAAAGAATGAAGAAACATAAATAGGACACATTCTAAGGCTAGAATAATGAATTCTCGTAGATATACGATGACATCACTTTCGATAGTGTTTCTTGCACTAACTATTATGTCTGTTTCTGCCATAGGTCAAAATGCCTATGCGGCAGGAGGCGGCATGTCACTGTCTGCAGATTGTTCTGGTTCAAGTTGTGACATAAGTGGAACAACTGACAGAAATGATCAAGACGTGACTGTGGTAATAACAGCATCTAATGGTAACATAGTTCAAGTTGATCAATTATCTGTTTCAGGTGGTAGCTTCTCTACAACATTCAACGTAAGCGGCTCGGATGATGGTGCTTATAAAATTGCAGCAAACCAAGGAGCATCTTCAAAGTACAATCTATCTGTTGGCATTGATGTTTCAGGTGGAAGTTCAGATTCATCTGATAGCAGTACTAGTGTAGTTGGTGCAGCAGTAGGAGAAGAAGCAACGGCAGCAGCAAGTGGATTAACACTAAGTGCTGGTGGCGTAGAAGGTTCTACTACAATTGACGTAAGTGGAACAACTGACAGAAATGGAGACATTACTCTTAAGGTAACAGCACCAAATGGAAATATTGTTTCAGTATCTCAGATATCTCCTTCAGGTGGTAGCTTTATGACAACAATTGAAACTGGTGGAGCATTATGGAGCCAAGATGGAATGTATACAATTTCTGCACATCAAGGAGCAGCGTCAAATTATCAGACATCTGCCGACGTTGAAATTGTAGACGGACATGTTATTCCAGAATTTGGTGTAATCGCCGCAATGATACTTGCAGTAGCAATTGTATCAATAATCGTGGTCACCGCAAAGACAAAACTCAGTATAGTACCAAGGTACTAAAATTCATCTTTTTATTTTGTTTCTTAGACTTACTAGATAAATAGGCGATATTATCTTTCAAGTCATATGAATAAACGCGTATTATTTGTGGCAGTTGCCATTTCAATTCTAGCTGGAACTGGCATTGTGTCACAAGCATATGCTGCATTTACTATTACAATGGAGACTGACAAGGATGTTTATGATCACTCCTCAGTGATTACTGTAACGGGACAAGTTGAACCTGTCGACCCACAGGGTTCTGATGTATCCGTTCAGGTCTTTGCACCAAATGGAAATCTTGCTTATGTTGCTCAGGTTAGTGTGAATAGTGATGGTGATTTTTCTACAACGATTAACACCGCTAGCTTGAAATCTGATGGAACCTACATGATTAAAGCTCAATATGTTGATGCAGAAACAACTGTATCAGTAGAACTGACAAATGCAATAGAAGTATCTGAAGCGGCAGAAACTGGAACGGCTGTAACTGGAACAACTGGAACAACTGTAACTGGACCATCTGGTGAATCATTTTACAAATTAGGTGCGGGGCAAATAGAATATGATATGACTTGTAATGCTACTCCCGGTTTCTTTGCTAATGCGGATGATGATAGTATTGTGATATATCTTGATCCAACTGATGATGGAATAATAACAGTTACTTTACACGAAGAGCTAATCAAGCCTTTTGAAGATGGAACATTTGTAGTTATAGTAGATAATCAAGAGATGCAAGATTTCACACAGATTGGAAATACACTAACAATTCCCTGTGTGGCAGGAACTGAAAAGATTGAAATTCATGGTAGTTGGGCAATTCCAGAATTTGGTGTAATCGCCGCAATGATACTTGCAGTAGCAATTGTATCAATAATCGTGGTCACCGCAAAGACAAAACTCAGTATAGTACCAAGGTACTAAAATTCATCTTTTTAATTCTATAATGAAATCAGTAAAGGAAATATAGAATTCGAATTTAAGTTGGTCATGTATAATAGTAGAGTTTTTTGTATTATGCTTACTCTCACGCTTGCTATTGGTATGGTCTTTAATGCTGCAGAGGCAGTAGACCAGATATCACTATCAACTTCCAATAACATATACTATAGTGGAGACTACGTAGTGGTTTTTGGCAGTGTTAACACAATTTTTGAAAATATGCCTATAACTATACAAATCTATCATGAATCAAATTTGGTGGATGTTGCCCAAGTTCCAGTTGCCCAAGATGGAACGTTTGTCAAAAGTTTCAATGCTGTGGGACAGCAATGGAAAGAAGAGGGCACATACACAATTAGGGCACAATACACTTCAACTCAAATTGGAGAAACAACATTTGAATTTTTTAGTCAGGTGATTGATAAAAGTTCTGCAGTTTTTCCTGTTCAGATTCCAAATTCGGGAACTTTTGATGTAGGATATACGATAAGGGGGGGTGATGTTACAGGGATAGACATGAACCTGGATCGCTACTCACTTCTCGTAGAAACTACAGTGAATGCAAATGGCAACTTGATTCTAAAATTACCTAGAGAAAGTTTTGACGCTCAAAGCGATGGTAAAGATATTACTTTCATAATTTTGATCAGCAAAGAAGATAGCATAGCTGGCGTGGACTTGCATCACATTGCGACGAGATTGAATTTTGTCCAAGTTGAATATGAAGAAATTGCTACTAGCTCTGATTATAGAACTATACGTATCCCATTAGAAGAGGGTGACAAGTGGATTGAAGTAATAGGTACATATGTAATTCCTGAATTTGGAAGTGTAGTGATTATAATTTTAGTTGTGGCAGTATCATCAGCAATTATAATTTCTAAAAGCAGATTTTCTGTTAGATATAATTAGATTCAAAAATTATATTTTGTTTTATAGGGAGAAACACTTCGTAGTTCGGTTACAACTTTTTTTAAAACATCTATTGTCTGCTCGACTTCGTCTAATGTATTCAAATATCCAAATGACATCCGTAATGAACCGGTTATCTGCTCATGATTGAAACCCATTGCTTTCAATACATGTGATGCTTTTTGAGTATGCATTGAACATGCAGAACCAGTTGATGCAGCAATGCCATGTTCATCCAACTTTATGATCAAGTCTTCACCGTTTACTCCCATAAATGTAAGATGAATGTTATTGAAAATTCTTTTTTCAGGATGACCATTAAGTTTTACATGAGATATTTCTTTGACTACTCTTGAGAGCATTGTAGAGTGAAGTGTTTCAAAGTGAGAAATGTTTTCGTTTAATCTTTCTTTTGCAATCTCACATGCCTTACCAAATCCCACAATGCTAGCAACATTTTCAGTACCTGAACGCATCCCATTCTCCTGACCTCCCCCTAAAATTTGAGGAGATACTCTCAAACCTTTTTTTATAAATAATGCTCCGATGCCCTTGGGACCATTAATTTTATGTGAAGAAACTGATAACGCATCAACACCTAGTTCCTTTACATTGATTGGAACCTTACCCACTGCTTGTACGGCATCCGTATGTAATGGTATTTGATATTTTTTACAAATTTCTGATATCTCTTTAATCGGTTGTATTGTACCTACTTCATTGTTTGCAAGCATGATACTAACAAGAACTGTATGTGAGTTTATTGAATTGGCAATATCATTAGGATCTACAATCCCATGTTCATCAACTGGAAGATATGTAATCTTGATTCCTATGTTTTCAAATTCTTTACATGGTTGTAAAATTGCCTCATGCTCTATTGATGATGTTATGATATGATTCTGATCAAGGTGTGACCCTTGGAGTTTTGGAATACCATACAAAATTGTATTATTTGATTCAGTTCCACCTGAGGTAAATAGAATTTCGTCTGGTTCGGCACCAATAAGTGCAGCAACTTGTTTTCGTGCTTTTTGTATTGCATTCTTTGCCTTCCTGCCAAATTGATGAATTGATGATGGATTGCCATATTGTACGTCAAAATATGGCATCATCTCCTTAACCACTTCTGGGTGTACCGCAGTTGAAGCAGCATTATCAAGATAAATCAATTAGTTATCACGTTAATTTTTCCAGGTCTGTAACCTTCTGGATCTATAGAAACATCCTCAAAGCTTATCAGTTTTAGTTGTTCCTTGATTTTTTGTAATACCAAATTGTTTTCAAGTAAAGATAATTCGTCTACGCCAACCTCAATTTTTGCTATACCATCCATGTCTCTGACACGTACCTGCTTAGCTCCTGTGAGTTGTTTGACAATTTTTTCACCAATCTCAATTCTTGCCAATCTTTCAGCAGTAACACTTTGTCCCCAAGGAATGCGTGATGCAAGACATGAGTTAGAGGGTTTATCATAAACTGACAGACCAACCATTTTAGCTGCTTCTCTTACCATTTTTTTGGAAAATCCAGCTTCTGCTAATGGACTTCTAATTCCATTTTGACGTAGTGCAAGTACTCCCGGACGGTAATCTCCCAAGTCATCAATATTGGTACCATCTACAATCATATCAGATTCAAATTCTTTTGCAACTTGCAAGAGATGTTGTGAAAGTTCACTTCTGCAATAGAAACATCTATTGTTATCATTTTTAACAAAACTTTCGTTATCAAGCTCATTGTATTCTATTACTATATGCTTGATTCCAATCTCTGAAGATATTTTTTTTGCATATTCTAATTCTTCTTGGGCAAGTGTCTTATAATCAGCAGTTACCGCAATAGCCAATTTGCCTAATTTCGCATAAGCAGAATAAGCAACTAAAGCACTATCAACGCCACCTGAAAGTGCTACAAGTACACTATTTTTGTCATCAAACCAATTTAGCAGTTTAGCAAGTTGTGCTTTCATAGCTTCTTCCTAATTTCTTGACTGAGTAACTCTTCTGTTTCCTTAAATGAAATACTAAGAAGGGTAGAAATTCTATTGATATCATCAGATTCAATTTTGAAGTGAACCCCGTTATTTAGGTCTCTGATTTTATATCTGACATCAAAACTTTGTCCCTGAATATTCACAGATAGCGTTTTAACAGCTCTAGGAACAATGTATCGTTCAGAAGTTCTTACTCTTACACCAAGTGTTCCAGTTTCAGTAACCAACAAGTCCATAATAGAATTCATAGTATCAGAATCACAAATAACAGATACTAAATTTGTAGGGCGACCTTTTTTTGTGATTGCAGAAGATATTGTTACATCCTTTGCACCATGTGCCATTATTTTTTCAATCATGTTTCCAAGAACTTCACCAGATACATCATCAACATTTGTTTCAAGTATTTTCACTGTGTCAAGTTGAAGTTTAGTGGATGCTACTCCTCTAACTATTTTCAATACGTTTGAAAATCCTTCAAAATCTTTCTGACCTGCACCATAACCAATAGATTGGATTTTCATAGGTGGATAAAACTCAGAGCATTCTTTAACCAGATTAACTAACATGCTGGCTCCTGTAGGAGTTGTGAGTTCCTTCTTTACATTTCCACCTACTGTAATAATTCCTGATTCTCTAAATATTTCTAAAATCGCATAAGCAGGATTAGAACTAGTACCATGAGAAAAAGTTACTGTGCCGCCTCCTATAGCTACAGGTGTGACAACTATATCATCATCAAAACAACCCAAGTCATCTAGAGCAATAGCAGTTCCTAATAGATCTACAACTGTATCAAAACTTGCTGCCTCATGAAAGTGCACCGAGTCTTCCGGTTCACCGTGAATTTTTGATTCTGCATGTATGAGGGTTTCAATAGTTTTGACTGCAAACGTTTTTGCGCTCTCAGAAATTTTTAATTTTTCTGCAGATTTTTCAATTATTTCCTTTATCTCTATGCCTTTCCTTTCATGAGTATCATCATCTATTTCTAACAGTAATTCAATCGCTTGCAACGAATTTTTCTTCACTTCAACAAAATCTATCTTTTTTATTTTAACTCCTTTACATAACGACTCGGCGCTGCGAATTCCATCGATGATTTTTGATCTGTTTGCACCTATATTTACAAGACCACAAAGTAACATATCACCAGAAACACCCGCAACCTGTGCATCAATAACAAATACCATAAAACTAAATTCTTTGAAATGCTTATAAATTCTGTTTAGGGTTTACTTCAGCTAAATAGATTTAATTATCAAAAATCCAAGTGCAGAATATGATAACCATA
>OFBZ01000061.1_pt1 | contig 15059 bp, 18 predicted proteins | sample 1520731 | NCBI WGS metagenome assembly OFBZ01 (sample SAMEA3696450, study PRJEB22514) | metagenome | biome: water; feature: marine; material: hydrothermal vent | place: Pacific Ocean | collected 2014-08-16 | depth 1514 m
GAAAAGATGGTTTGAGGAATACAAAAAAGATGTTATTTCCTGAAATGGAGACATGCCTTGCAGACTTTAAAAAACTATCCAGTAAAAGGATGAACCGCACATTCTTCCATGAACTCTAAAACGTGTTGAAGAGTTTTTAGGAGTGTTCTCATTCAAAGTCTTATAGTTTGACCATGGTTCACTATTCTAATTTAAGATAAAGTCTTAGTATGTCTTTGCCTTGATGGTTAAGGAGATACAAGTCCTTGAAACCTAAACTACGGTAGAAGTTGGTTAGTCCCTCATATTGCGGTTTATTTCCTTCTACTACGTCAAGGACAATGATTTTACCTCCTACTATAGCAGAAGCCTCTTTTATTTTCTCAATTGCTACCTTTACTATATAACCTCCAAGTTTGCCTATGCCTTCGTGCTTACCTATTTGGGCTATAAGATAGACAGGAATTTGGTTGTTATGTTCTCCTAAAGGGTAACCTTTTAATAGATCGTTAAGAACCCGTTCAAGCTCTTTTTTATCTTGTAGATACTCTTCAATTTGATTAAGGAGTTCTTCATCTAAGGTTATTGCTTTCAAGGCTATTGTGAAATAAGCAAGAACTTTTAAGTTCTCTTTATCTATCCAGAGATATGTTCTACTTAGACCTTTTTCTTCAAAGGTTATTGCAGTGTGATGTAAAAAGCGTTCTACATCATTGTTTTTAGAACAGTGGAATGTTTTTAAAAGTTTACGGATTTTTGACTTTGACCGTGTCTCGAGAGAAAGTTTCAAATTCTTGGGCTGGAGAAGGGAAGACAGAGAAACAAAGAGGGTGGACTCTAAAGAGTTCATAGCCTCTCAAGTAGGTCAGGAAGCTCTTCCAGAAACTTTTTACCAGCTGCTTCTTGCTTTTTAAGCAAAGCCTTTTCTTCTTCTGTAAGGGTTACAGATACACCTTTATCACTCAGAGCTTCTAAAACTTTTACAGCCTGTTCCTTATCCTTTACTTCAAAGCCTATAAAAAAGCTAACCGTTGCCATAGTTTACTCCCTTTAGACGGTTCGCATAGCGTAAACAGTACGAATCATCTACGTATGTATTCATCAATATATCAGGTTAAACGAAGTAATGCAATGCTACAAAACAATACAGGACGTGACACAGATTCAGTGAACGATTTTTAGAATTTCAAGAAGTACAATTTATAAAATGGTCGGGGCGACCCGACTTGAACGGGCGACCTCTGGCCCCCCATGCCAGCGCGCTACCAGGCTACGCCACGCCCCGACGTAAGGAAAATATAAGAATTAAAACCTTGATTTCAAGCTTTAATCCTATTCAATTGTCATTATTGCTTCATCTGGGTTAACGTTGTCACCAGGTTTAACGTAGATTGCTTTAACAGTTCCACTAATTGGAGCATGGAGTTCGTTTTGCATTTTCATAGCTTCAACTATAGCTACAATATCGCCTTCCTTAACTTCATCTCCTTCTTTAACCTTAATTTCGACAACTTTTGCAGGCATTGGAGAAGTTACGTCCCCTTCTTTTGTTGCTCTTGGGCGTTTTGAGGAGCTGGCAAGTTCTCCCTTGATTTCTACCTCTTCTCCAGTTGGAACAACTTCAACTAAAGGTTCAACTACAACTTCCTCAAGCCTTCCATCTATCTTGATAAAGTAAGGTTTCTTTCCTTCTTTCTTATGACCTACACCGGCAATTTTGACGTGATAGCTTTCACCATGAACGTTAATGATGAACTCTGTTGGAGCAAGAGGTTGTGGACACTTCTTTTCCTCTTCCATTTCATTTGCAAGGTCTTCTTCAGAAATAGCAGGAATTTCTCCTTTTTCGACCTTTTCTCTCCACTCAAAGAATTCCTTTGCAACCTGTGGGAATAGACAGTAAGAAAGAACATCTTCCTCACTTCTTGCAAGGTCTTTTATCTCTTCTCTGCATTTGTCCAGTTCTGGCTGGAGAAGGTCTGCTGGTCGGCAGGTGATTGGTTCTTCGTCTCCAAGGACTTTTTTGATTATTTCTTCCTTGATTGGAGCTGGTGGTCTTCCGTAAAGCCCCTTGACGTAGTTCTTTGTTTCCTGAGTAATCATCTTGTACCTTTCACCAGCTAAGACGTTGAGGACAGCCTGAGTTCCAACTATCTGGCTTGTAGGGGTAACAAGTGGTGGGTAACCCAAATCTTCCCTTACTCTTGGAACTTCCTCAAGGACTGCTTCAAGTTTATCAAGAGCTCCCTGTTCCTTTAGCTGGTTTATCAGGTTTGAAATCATTCCGCCGGGTATCTGGTGTTCAAGAACAGCAGCATCAACGCCTTTAAAGTCTATATCGTACTTTTTGTATTTCTTTCTGACTTCTTTAAAGTGGTTAGCCATTTTTCTGAGTGCTTCCCTATTGAGATCTACGTTAAATCCAAACTCTGAAAAGGTATAAGCCATTGTTTCAGTAGCAGGGTGGGATGTATCTGAAGCCATTGGTGATATTGCAACGTCAAAGATATCCGCTCCAGCCTCGGCAGCTTTCAACTGTGCCATCTCAGCAAGACCACTTGTGCAGTGGGTGTGTATATGAACAGGGAGTCCTACCTCTTCTTTTAAAGCCTTTACAAGGGAGTAAGCTCTTTCTGGAGAAAGAAGACCGGCCATATCCTTAATTGTGATTATGTCTGCTCCCATCTCCTTAAACTGGAGGGCAAGCTCAATATAGAGGTCCTCAGTGTGAACAGGGCTAATTGTGTAGGAGATAGCTCCTTCAACGATCTTACCCATCTCCTTTGCAGTTTCAACTGCTACCTCAACGTTTCTTAGGTCGTTGAGAGCGTCAAATATTCTAAAGACGTCGATTCCATTTTCGGCAGCTTTTCTGACAAAAGCTCTGACTACATCATCAGGATAGTGTCTGTACCCTACGAGGTTTTGACCTCTCAGAAGCATCTGTAGTCTTGAGTTGGGCATGAGCTTTCTAAGAGTTCTTAACCTTTCCCAGGGGTCTTCTCTTAAAAATCTGAGGCACGTATCAAAGGTAGCTCCTCCCCACATTTCGACTGACCAGAAACCTGCTTTGTCAATTATCGGAGCTATATCAATCATGTCCCTTATTTTCATACGGGTAGCAAACAGAGACTGGTGAGCGTCCCTCAGCGTTACATCTGTAAACAGAATCTTCTTAGCCATCTTTCATGCCTCCATAGTTCTCTTACAATCCATGGTGAACTGCAATTGCAGCAGACAGTGCCAGTGCCAGAACCTCTGGATCTGGCTCTTTTATAAATGTGAACTCCTTTATCTTTCTGTCTATGAATGAAGTGTCAAATTGTCCTTTAACAAACTCAGGGTCGGTGAGAATCTTTTTAAAGAATGGGATGGTTGTTGGAACACCACGGATGACAAACTCATTTAGAGCTCTTCTTGAGCGCCTTATCACTTCATCCCAGGTTCTTCCCCAGACTATGAGCTTTCCAACCATGGAATCGTAATAAGGGGGGATTTTGTAACCTTTGTAAACAACACCATCCATTCTTACACCGATTCCACCGGGGGAGTAGTAAGCAGTGATTGTCCCTGGAACCGGAACGAAATCCCTGGTAGGATCTTCAGCGTTTATTCTGAACTGCATAGCAAAGCCGTGCATCTGGATGTTCTTTTGTGAAAAGGAGAGTCCCATACCGGCAGCAATTCTTATCTGTTCTTGAACAATATCTATTCCTGTAACTTCTTCTGTTATTGTGTGTTCGACCTGAAGTCTTGGGTTTACTTCCATAAAGTAGAAGTTTCCGTGTTTATCCATTAAGAATTCCCAGGTACCGACTCCGTAGTAGCCGATTGCTTTTGCAGCTTCTACACAGATCTTCCCGAGCCTTTCTCTTTGTCTTCGTGTTAGAACTGGAGAAGGAGCAATTTCGAGGACTTTCTGGTGTCTTCTCTGAAGGGAACAGTCCCTTTCTCCGAGGTGTACAACGTTTCCATGTTTGTCTGCAACTATCTGAATTTCTATGTGTCTTGGGTTTTCTATGTACTTCTCAATAAAGACCTCTCCCTTACCAAAAGCAGCTTCAGCTTCATTAACAGCAATCTTGAACTGAGTTTCAAGTTCTTTTTCATTCCTTGCAATCCTTAACCCTCTTCCACCTCCACCGTGGGCAGCTTTTATCATTACGGGATAGCCTATTTTCTTAGCTATTTCCTTAGCCTCAGAAAGATCTACTATTGGTTTGTCGCTTCCTTCTGCAACAGGAACACCGAGCTCTTTCATAAGTTTTTTGGCTTCAATCTTGTTGCCGAACATTTTGAGGTGTTTGACATCCGGTCCAATAAACTCTATGCCATGACGTCTTGCATACTCTGCAAAATCTGCTCTTTCAGAAAGGAATCCATATCCAGGGTGAATTGCATCAGCCCCAGCTCTTTTAGCGATGTCAACAATCTTGTAGTAGTTGAGATAGGCTTTTATTGGATCACCATGGATGAGATATGCTTCATCTGCTTTTTTAACATGGAGTGAGTTAACGTCGGCTTCAGAGTATATGGCAACTGTTTGTATTCCAAGTTCTTTGCAGGCTCTAATAACTCTTGTTGCTACTTCACTTCTGTTTGCAATCAAAACTTTTTTAAACATCAAAGCAATCCTCCAATAAGCCTTAAAATCACATTTGCTATGATTCCGGCTACTGCATCATCAATGGTTATTCCCCAGCCGCCGGGGAATTTCTCAAAGAACTCTATTGGTGGAGGCTTCATTATATCAATAATTCGAAACAGGATTAGTCCAAGGAATGCTGTTTTGATATCTGCATGAAGTCCTAAAAGAGTCAATTCCATGCCCAGAATCTCATCTATTACAACACAGTCGGGATCTTTGTTCCCAAGCTGTCTGGATACGTAATCGGCAGAAATTACACTTAAAGCGAATGTTATGAAGATGATAAGTAGTTGAAACTTTAAACTTTTTGGCCAGAAGAAGTAGAGCAAAATGGCTCCTAAGATGGAACCCCATGTTCCAGGCATTTTAGGAAGTTTTCCACTGTAAAAACCTGTTGCTATGAATTCCATTAGTTTATTCACGGGCTTTACCTCAAAAGATTTTAGAAGTTATTATATCCTGATATCTATTTGCCAGTGAAAGAATCAGTGCAGGAGAAAAAGTTGACTCAATTCGAGCTTTATTTTGAAAATAAAGAGTTTGTCTGGAAGATAGGACTTGAAAGAATTAAAAGAGCAGTGGGAGAAGCAGGGTTTAAGAGCTTTCCCTCAATTATTGTTGCTGGAACCAATGGAAAAGGTTCAACATCCCACATGATTGCTGAAATTCTGAAACAGAATGGACTAAAAGTCGGGCTTTTTACCTCTCCTCATCTCTTCAGGTTTAACGAGCGTTTCAAAGTTGATATGAAAGAGATTGAAACTGAAGTTCTGGATAGCTGTTTTGAGGAGATTCTACAGTTCGTGGAAAAGCACCAACTCACCTACTTTGAAGGAGCCTTTTTGCTTTCGTTGAAAGTCTTTTCTGAGTTAAGAGTTGATGCTGCTGTTTTTGAGGTTGGTCTTGGAGGAAGATTAGATGCCACAAATGCCGTTCCCCACGATTTAGCGGTTATTACCCATGTAGATTTTGACCACAGAGATTATTTGGGAAATACCTTAGAGGAAATTGCAAGAGAAAAGGTTGCTGTTATAAAGGATGAAATTCCTGCTGTTATCTCTGAAAACCCTCCTGTTGTTGAAAAACTTGCAAGTGAAAGGACGAAGGAGCTCTACGTTTATGGAAAGGATTTTAAGGCTGATAATGTGGAACTCTTACTTGATGGAACAGAGCTTGATTATGAAGGTAAGAGAGTAAAAACTACCTTGTTGGGGAAACATCAGGCGATTAATGCGGTAACGGCTTTGAAAGCCTCTGAAGTTTTTCTCAGACAGAAATTCTCCGCTGCGCTGAGAATGATAGATGAAATCAATGTTTCTCTTCCGGGAAGATTCGAGATTATCAGAAGAAATCCGACCATTGTTTTTGATGTTGCTCACAATAGGGATGCTCTAAGGAAACTGTTTGAAACTGCACGGGAAGTAGGTTTAAGGGCTGATGTTATTTTCTCGGGCTTAAAGGATAAGGACTTAGAGGAGAATCTGAAAATAGTTTCTGAGTATTTGAGTTATTCAAAGAGAAAGCTTTACCTTCTTGAAATAGAAAACGAAAGAGCTGTTAAACAGAGTGAGCTTGTTAAGATTGCTCAAAGCGTGGGGATTGAGAATGTTTCAATACTTGAAAGGGTTAACTTAGAGTCTTTGAAAGACGATACCATAATAACTGGTTCATTCTACATGGCGGAGCTTATAGATGGTTACGGTAGAGTTTAAGTGGAGAAGAGAAGTTCCAGAAGACTTTATCGTAAAAGAAGTTGCAGAATATCCCATTGTTGAAGATGGAAGACACTACCTCTATCTATTGGTAAAGAGAAACTTAACAACAAAGGATTTAGCAAAACTTTTGGGCTTTAGCTATGCTGGAATGAAAGATAAGTTTGCTCTTACCTTCCAATTCGTATCTTTTGAGAGATTCGTTGGAGAGTTTGAGAAGCAAGAGATTGATTCTGAGTCATGGTATATCCTTAAGTTTATTGGAAGGGTTCAGAAGAAATTGAAAATTGGTCAGTTGAAGGGAAACAAGTTTTTTATCAATCTGGGAGGACTTGAGGTAAGAAAAAGGGAGTGGTTTATCAACTACTATGATGTTCAAAGGATAAGCCTTAACTGGAAGAAGGGGAAGACACTGATTCAAAAACTCTTTGAGAATCCAGGGAGAAAACTCAGCTGGAGAGAGAATTTCTTGATAGATTCCTATCTCTCTTATCTGTGGAATAGGAGTTTGGAACTTTTTCTAAAGGAGAGGTTTGATGGATACCTGATAAAAGAAAAAGAGGGAACGTTTTTTATTCCCAATACGGATAATTACGAGCCTCTTCCAAAATTTTGGACTATCTTGGGTTATAAGAAGAAACTCCTTGAAAGTAAGCTTTACTATGAAGAAATTCTAAAAGAGGAGGGCTTTGAATTAAAGGAATTCCTTGGGCTTCTAAGGAAACTGGGAATTAAGGGAGATTACAGGATGTCCTACGTTTTAATCAGAGATTTCAAGAAGTTTGACGAGTATATTTCCTTTTTTCTGCCGAAAGGTTCTTATGCAACGATGTGTTTAAAGCACCTGCAAAAAGTTTAATGGAGAAGAAAATGAACCTCTACAAATTTATCTCGCCGTGTACCCTCTGTCCCAGAAACTGTAGAGTAGAGAGGGATAAAGGTGAAGTTGGTTTCTGCAAGGTAACCGATAAGCCGATGGTTTCCTCTTTTGGTCCTCACTTTGGCGAGGAGCCTGTTCTTGTTGGATGGGGCGGTTCCGGGACGATTTTCTTTACGGGATGTAACCTTGGCTGTGTTTTCTGTCAAAACTATCAGATTTCTCACCTTATGGAAGGTGAGTACATTACAGTTTCTGAGCTTTCCGACATAATGCTCCATTTACAGGAGAGAGGTTGTCATAACATTAATCTGGTTACTCCGACCCATCAGGTTCCTCAGATTTTCTCTGCTGTTGAGGAGGCTAAGAAGAGAGGCTTAAGGATACCAATAGTCTATAACTGTGGTGGTTACGAGAGCGTTGAGGTTTTGATAGAACTTGAAGGGCTTGTTGATATCTACATGCCGGATATAAAAACGTTCAGTCATGAATTTGGCAGGGATTATCTGAAAGCGCCTGACTATCCGGAAGTTGTGAAAGAGGCAGTCCTTGAGATGAAGAGACAGGTAGGACATCTGAAAGTCAACGAATACGGTGTAGCAGAAAAGGGACTTATGATTCGCCACCTTGTAATGCCAAACTGGACAGAGGACAGTAAAGAAATTTTAATCTGGATTGTAGAAAACCTTGGAAGGGAAACCTATATAAACGTTATGGATCAGTACTATCCGTTCTATAAAGCCTGTGATTATCCTGAGATATGTAGAAGGACAACTTCTGAGGAGTTTAATGAAGTTTACTCCTTTGCAAACCGTCTTGGTTTAAGACTTGCCGTTTAGGTAGAAATTATTAAATTAATAAAGTAGTCCTAAATTAATAATGAGGGTTTTATGGAAACAAAAATTCTTTCTGTAGCAGTTCCCGAAGATGTGTGGAAGGAAATCAGGAAAATTGCAGCTCTCAGGGGAAAGAGCGTCTCGGCTCTTGTAAGGGAGCAACTTGAAAGTATTGTTGAAGGTACAAGGAAGTATGAAGAAGCTCACAGAAAATTGAGAGAGATAGCCGAAAAAAAGGCAGGAAAGCTACAACACTGGAAGAGAGAAGATCTCTATGACATTTAAAGCTTTCTTTGATACAAATGTTTTAGCGTATGAATATGATCTGAGTAATTCGAAGAAACAGAGTGTTGCTAAAAATTTGCTTGATAAATGGAGAGCTTCGGGTAATTTTGTTATTTCTACTCAAGTTCTTCAAGAGCTATATGTTGTTCTAACAAAGAGGTTGATTCCCACAATGTCTGACGAAGAAGCAGGAGAGATAATTACAACTTACTCTGTTTTTAACGTTGTCACTGTAACTACCGAAACTATTCTAAGAGCTATAAAGATAAAGAAAAGATACAGACTTTCTTTTTGGGATAGCCTTATTGTTTCTGCTGCTGTTGATGGAAAATGTCGTATCCTTTTCACTGAAGATCTATCGGATGGGATGAAAATTGAGGGAATAAAAATAGTAAACCCATTCAAGGAGTATGTCTAACTTGTCCTTAAGTGTAAAGAAAGAAGTTATCCTTGCTCCGATGGCTGGATACACACACTCGGCTTTCAGAAGGCTTTGCAGGAGATTGGGAGCAGATAGGACGTACTCTGAGCTGATGAACGCAACGGGAATAATCTACAAGGGAGAGGAAAAGGAACTTGCCTATTTTACCGATGAGGAGAGACCAATTCATCTCCAGGTTTATGGAAGAAATCCAGAGGAAATTGCAGAAGCTGCAAGGAAAATGGCAGAGAAGTATAGACCTGAAGCAATTGACATAAACTTTGGCTGTTCTGTTAAAAAGGTTCTCAAAGCAAAGGCTGCTGGATACCTGCTTCAGTTTCCAGAAGAAATGGGAAGAATAGTTGCTGCTACGGTTGAGGTTCTAAAGCCTTTGAACACTCCGGTGACTGCAAAAATAAGGCTTGGTTTTTACGAGGATACACTTGAAAAAATCGCTGAAGAGCTTCTGAAAGCCGGTGTTTCAGCTATTGCTCTTCATCCAAGGACTGCAAAGCAGGGCTTTTCGGGGAAAGCCAGCTGGGAGAGGGTAAAAGATTTAAAAAGGATTGCTGGTGATGTTCCAGTTATAGGAAGTGGAGACATAAGAAGCTGGAAGGAGATTGACCAGAAATTTGAAGATACAGGATGTGATGGGGTGATGGTTGGAAGGGGAGCTCTTGCAAATCCCTGGATTTTCAAGGAGTATAAAGAGAAGAGGGATATTAAGACCACTTTGAAAGAGAGGATCGATTTTGTTTTAGAGGAGCTCCAGCTAATGTGGGAGTTCTTTGAAAGAGAAAGAGCGTGTAAGGTTATAAAAGCTCAAATTGTCTATCTCTTCAAGGGAATAAGAGGGAAATCAAAACTCAACGACAGAGTAATGAGAAGCAAAAGCTGTGGAGAGTTGATTAGAAATCTTGAATTTCTTTTTTCAATTCGTCCAGTCCCCACCTCTTTGTTGCGGAAATGAAAACAACAGGAGAGTTAAGATCAGGCAGTCTTCCAGCAATTGCGGGATAGAGTTCAGAAACTTTTTCGTAGCTATCGACCAATTTATCCACCTTATTTGCCACAAATATCTTCGGTTTATTCCAGGCTTTTAGTTTTTTAAGGACTTCCTCGACAGATTTGAGCTCTTCTTCGAGTTTTTCTGAAGAGATGTCAAAGACAATGAGCAGGATATCTGCTTCCCTAACTTCTCCAAGGGTTGCTCTGAAGGAAGCGACTAACTCATGAGGAAGCTTTCTTATAAATCCTACGGTGTCGGATATCAAAACCTGCTTACCATCTAAGTAAAGAGAGCCAGTCTTTACATCTAAGGTTGCAAATGGAATATCCTTTATAAAGACGTCCTTTTGGGTTAAGGTTTTGACAAGGGTTGACTTTCCAACGTTTGTGTAGCCAACAACTGCAATGGTTATGAAATTCTTCCTTTTTCTGCTCTCCCTTATAAGTTTCTGCCTCTTTTCTATTTCCTCAATTTCTTTTCTGAGTTTGTGAATCTTCTTTCTCAGTGTTCTTGCTTCGACTTCCATCTTTGTCTCACCAGGTCCTCTTGTTCCAATACCACCACCCAGCCTTGAGAGTTTCTTACCTTTTCCCCGGAGGTGTGAAAGCTGGTAGTAAGCTCTGGCGAGTTCGACCTGAAGTTTTGCTTCCTTTGTTCTTGCTCTCCTTGCGAAGATTTCAAGGATAACCTCTGTTCTATCTATGACGGGTAATCCTGTAAGCTCCTCAAGGTTTCTTTTCTGGGAGTAGGAAAGTGGATGGTAGGCAACAATAAGAGAGGCGTTTTCGGTATCTATTTCCTGAACCTTTCCCTTTCCTATGTAGGTTGAAGGTGAAAAGGCTTTCCTCTTCTGAATAACGGTTCGGACAACCTCTCCACTTAAAGCTTCTATAAGCCCTTTTAACTCCTCTATATCTATCTCTTCTCCGGGACGTTTTACGGCGATTATTACCGCTTTCTCTTTTTCCATCATTTGAACTTTATACAAAATCTATCCTATTCTGTAAACTTGTGGAATGTTTACAGATTTTTTACAATTAAAGCCAAGTTTCAGAATTGGAGGATTCTAAATGTTTAAAGGTGGAATGGGTAACCTCAACCAGTTAATGAAAATGGCAAAACAGCTTCAGACTCAGGCAAAGAGGATAAAGGAGGAGATTGAAGAGAGAGAATTTGTTGGAACTGCTGGTGGTGGCGCGGTTAAAGTTGTTGCAAAGGGTTCTGGAGATATAGTCTCTGTTGAGATAGATCCTGAGCTCTTTGAATCTGGCGATAGAGAGATGGTTCAGGATCTGATCGTTGTTGCTGCCAATCAGGCTCTTAAAGAGGGTCGTGAAACCCTTGCAAGAGAGATGGAAAAGCTCACAGGAGGATTTGGAGTCGATATTGGAGGTCTCTTTTGATATACCCGGATAACCTCGAGCTTCTTATCCAGTTTCTTTCGGAAGTTCCAGGGATTAGTGAGAGAGCTGCAGAAAGGGCTGTATTGCAACTTTCAAAACTTGACGAAGAAAAGAGAAGGATGATAACCAATGCTCTCCGGGAGTTAGAAAGAATAAGACCCTGTGTTGAATGTGGTCTTCCCGCTGAGGAAGATTTCTGTGCGATCTGTAGAGATCCAGAAAGAGACCGAACAACTATCTGTGTCGTTGAGCAACCAAGAGATGCAATCTCAATAGAAAAGCTTGGTGAGTATAAAGGGCTTTATCACGTTCTTGGTGGTGTAATATCACCGCTTGAAGACGTATCGCCGGAAGATTTAAGGATTGAGAGTCTTTTCGATAGAATCCAGAGGAATGGCGTCAAAACGGTTATCATAGCCCTCAATCCAACGGTTGAAGGTGAGGCAACCTCAAAGTTCTTAATTGATAGACTTGAAAAGATGGAAGTTGAAGTTTACAGGATAAGTTACGGTATCCCTTACGGTGGAACGATAGATATGGCAGATGAGCTTACTCTCAAGAGAGCCTTTGAAGATAAGAAACTTATCGCTGGAGGAAAGTAATGATAGAGATAAGATGGCACGCCCGCGGTGGTCAGGGTGCAGTAACTGCTTCTAAGATCTTAGCCAGTGCGGTTATTCAAGAAGGAAAGTACGCCCAAAGTAACCCAGACTACGGTGCGGAAAGATCTGGAGCACCATTGAGAGCTTACAACAGAGTTTCTGAAAAGCCGATTACCCTTCACTGTATGGTTCTCAATCCAGACATAGTTGTTGTTGTTGATCCTACTCTTCTCAAAGCTGTTCCATTCCTTGAGGGAACAGACGAAAACGCTATTCTTGTAATCAATACCGATAAAACTCCCCAGGAAATTAGAGAGAAGTATGGAATTAAAGGAAGGAAAATCTATACAGTTGACGCAACAAAGATTGCGATGGAAGAACTCAAGAGACCTCTCATGAACGTTCCAATGCTTGGAGCTCTTGTCAAAGTTCTGAATGGTCTTGTTGACATAAAAACTGTTGAAGAGGACATCAAGAAAGCCTTTGGGAAGAAAATTTCAGAAAACGCTCTTGCTGCCAACGTAAGGGCACTTTACAGAGCTTATGAGGAGGTACAGTCAGAATGATTAAGGGATGGAGAGAGTTAAAGATAGGTGGAGTAATAACCGAGCCAGGCTCAAGTGAAAAGTACAACACCGGTGAGTGGAGAGCCTGGAGACCAGTTTTCGAAGCTGATAAGTGTGTTAATTGTATGCTCTGCTGGGTATTCTGTCCAGACTCCAGTATTCTGGTAGAAGAAGAGAAAATGGTCGGTGTTGACTACGACCACTGTAAAGGTTGTGGTATCTGTGCTCATGAGTGTCCAACCAATGCCCTTGAAATGAAACCTGAATACCTGTTCCGTGAGGAGGACTAACTATGAGACCTGAGCTTATAAAAGAGGTAACCTACGTTCCATACTCCGGAAACATGGCAGCAGCAGAGGCTATGAGGCAGATAAATCCAGACGTTGTTGCTGCATATCCAATTACTCCTCAGACTGAACTTATGCAGTTCTTTGCAGATTTTGTTGCAAACGGTCTTGTTGACAGTGAGTACGTTACTGTGGAGAGTGAACACTCTGCAATGTCCGCATGTGTTGGTGCAGCTGCTGCTGGAAGCAGGGCAATGACTGCAACAGCAGGTCCCGGTCTTGCCTACATGTGGGAAGTTCTCGGTATTGCTTCTGGAATGAGACTTCCAATTGTTATGACTGTTGTGAACAGAGCTCTCTCTGCTCCTATCAACATTCATGGTGATCAGTCAGATATGATGGGAGCAAGAGATCAAGGCTGGATAATGCTCTTTTCCGAAAATGCAGAAGAGCAGTATGACAACCTGATTCAGGCAATAAGAATAGCTGAAGACGAGAGAACAAGACTTCCAGTTATGGTCGGTATGGATGGCTTTGTTATCTCCCACGCTATTGAAAGAGTAAGACTCCTTCCAGACAGAGCTGTAGAGGAGTTTGTAGGTGAGCTGAAACCCATGTATCCACTCCTTGATGTTGACAATCCGGTTACCCATGGTGCTGTTGCCATGACAGATTCCTACATGGAATTCAAGAGGCAACAGAGAGAAGCCATGACGAATGCCTATAAGGTAATAAAAGAAGTTGGTGAGGCATTTGAAGAAGCTTTCGGCAGAAAGTATGAACATATCGAAACTTACAAAACAGAAGATGCAGACTACATTCTTGTGATAACAGGTTCTGCTGCAGGAACTGCAAAGTACGTTGTAGATAAGTTGAGAGAAGAAAAAGGCATAAAAGCTGGTTTAATTAAAATAAGAACATTTAGACCTTTTCCTTACGACGATGTAATGGATGCAATAGAGGCATCCAACTGTAAAGCAATAGGGATATTTGATAGAGCTGAAACTTTTGGTGGTGCTTCAGGACCACTATTTGAAGAAGTGGCAACAACCCAATACTTGAGACGTAAGTACTACCCAATGACAGGGTTCATCTACGGCCTTGGTGGAAGGGATACAAACGTTAACCACATTGAAGAGGCTATAGACAAGTTAATGCGGCTTGCTGCTGGAGAGGAAATTCCTCTCGTAAACTACCTTAACTTAAAAGAGTAATGGAGGAAACAATGGCTCAAGTTAAAGCTGCTGAGATTAAAATTCCGCCTTTGAAAAAACTGACAAACTATCCTGAAAAGCTTGCTCCGGGTCACAGGCTCTGTGCGGGATGCGGAGCTTCAATTATCATAAGACAGATGTACATGGTTGCGAATGCCCTTGGGTATGAACTTATTATTGCCAATGCAACAGGTTGTGTTGAGGTTTGTACTACCATCTACCCTTACAACTCATGGAAATCTCCATGGATTCACAGCGCTTTTGAAAACGCTGCTGCTACAATTTCTGGAGTGGAAGCAGCCTACAAGGCACTTAAGAGAAAGGGTAAATTGCCTACAGACAAGAAAGTAAAGTTTGTTGCCTTAGCCGGAGATGGTGGAACTTACGACATTGGTTTCCAATCCCTCTCTGGAGCTCTTGAAAGAGGACACGATTTTATCTATGTCTGCTACGACAATGAAGCTTACATGAACACAGGAATTCAGCGTTCCAGTGCTACTCCTAAGTACGCAAATACAACCACACAGCCGGTAGGTAGTGAAAGCCTTGGTAAGCCTCAAAACAAGAAGTGGCTACCTGTAGTTGCAGCAGCTCATGGAATTCCGTACGTTGCTCAGGTAGCCCCTTCACATTGGAAGGATTTTATGGAAAAATTTAAGAAAGCACTTTTAACTGAAGGTCCCTCTTTTATAAACGCGTTTTCTGTCTGCCCAAGAGGGTGGCGTTCAAAGGAAGAAGAGGGTATACTTGTAACGAAACTTGCAGTGGAAACCAACTACTGGCCACTGTTTGAAGTTGAGAATGGGAAATGGAGAATTACCTACAAGCCAAGGAATCCAAAGCCGGTTGAAGAGTACCTGAAGATGCAGGGAAGGTTTAAACATCTGTTTAAGCCGGAAAACAGACATCTAATAGAGGAGTTTCAGGCAGAAGTTGACAGAAGGTGGGAATGGCTTAACCATATGGAGGAGATGGGAGAAGAAAAATGTTGAACATTACACCTGAAGAAGATAGAGAATTAAGGAAACTACTTACTGAGCTTGCAAAGGAGAGTAAGTCAAAAATAGTTATACTGATTGATAAATCGGGACAGCTGATCAGCCGGAGTGAGTCTCCGGCTTTCTCTTCTGATGATATTACTTTTGCTTCATTAACAGCAGGAAATGTTGCAGCTTCAGAGGCACTTTCGAAACTGTTAGGGGATAAGGATCTGAACCACA
>OFBZ01000063.1_pt1 | contig 14912 bp, 14 predicted proteins | sample 1520731 | NCBI WGS metagenome assembly OFBZ01 (sample SAMEA3696450, study PRJEB22514) | metagenome | biome: water; feature: marine; material: hydrothermal vent | place: Pacific Ocean | collected 2014-08-16 | depth 1514 m
GCTACAGCAGAAGCTGAAGCAGCAGCTGAAGTAACGGCGGCGGCAGAAGCAGCAGCAATACCTGATACTACTAAACCAATTATATCTCCACCAGCGGACTTGGTGATAGAAGCAACTGGAGGTTTAACATCTGTTGAACTAGGTGAGGCAATAGCAATGGATGAAAATGGTATTCAGCTATTAGTTAACAATGCACCAACATTGTTCCCGTTAGGCTCATCTACAATAATTTGGACGGCAATCGATAATAGTGGAAATTCAGCATCAGCAATACAACAAGTTAGCATTGTTGATACAACTCCACCCATAATACATTCAGTACCTGACATAACTGCTGAAGCAGTTGTACCTTATGATAACATTATAGAATTACAGGAACCAAGCGCAGATGATCTACTAGGCGTGATTTCAATCACAAATGATGCTCCTGAGTTCTTCCCAATAGGAGAGACCGTCGTAACATGGACTGCTACTGATGTTGGAGGAAACACAGCCAACATTGAGCAAAAGATTACAGTTGTTGATACCATATTTCCAACTTTACAGGTACCAGATGATGTTGTAATTGAGGCAACAAGCTTGGACCAAAATGAGGTGAATTTGGGCGAAGCCACATCCACAGATAATGGCGAAATTGTTTCAATTACAAACGATGCACCTGAATTCTTTTCATTAGGTGAAACCACAGTTACATGGACAGCCATTGATTCCTCAAATAATTTCTCAAGTCTTACCCAGTTAGTTTCAGTGATAGATACCACCGCGCCAGAAATTTCATCGCTAGAAGACATAACTCTTGAAGCAATTTCGGTGGATGCAAATATTGTTAATTTGGATAGCCCAACCGTTTACGATATACAGGATTTCACAATTTACGTAATTGCCCCTGATGTTTTCCCAGTTGGCGAAACTACTGTTACTTGGACTGCTGTGGATACATCTGGCAACTCAGCCAGCGCAACTCAGACTGTTACAATAGTTGATACAACAAAGCCAGGACTATCCATACCACAAGATCAAACTGTTGAGGCATCTAGTCTTGAAGGAACACTGGTAGAGATTGGTCAGGCTGAGGCTCATGATATTACAGGAATTTCATCCATTGTGCATGACGCACCAGATGCATTCCCATTAGGTTCTACTCTGATTGCTTGGACTACTACTGATAATCATGATAACATTACAACTGCATATCAAAGAATAACCGTAGTAGACACTACTACACCCACAATTATTTCTCCACAGGATATTTTAGCTGAGGCAGTTGATCCCACCATGAACTATATTGGACTTGGAGAACTCAGTGCAGCTGACAGTGTTAGCATTGAATCTGTAACTAATGATAAACCAATCACATTTCCATTTGGAAGTACCACCATTACATGGACGGTAACAGATACTTCAGGCAATATTTCACAAGCCACTCAAGTTGTTACACTTGTTGATACCACAGATCCAGAGATTATTGCACCATCTGACATTGTTGCAGAAGCCACTGGTCTATCCAGCACTATGGTAGAATTGGGCGAAGCCACAGCGCATGACATAATGGGAATTTCCTCAGTTACAGAACATCCATCAAATTTCTTCGTACTTGGGGAGACAACAATCACATGGACTGCTGTGGACACATCTGGCAATTCAGCCAGTGCAACTCAGACTGTTACAATAGTTGATACCACATCTCCAGAATTAACAATGCCTGAAGACGTTATGATTAGTGCATTTTCCTTAGAAAAACAGGTTGAGATTGGCGAAGCACAGGCACATGACTTGGCAGGTTCCGCATTTACAATAACAAATGACGCCCCAGATACTTTCCCATTGGGCGATACGGTTGTAACATGGAACGTCTCTGACGAGCTTGGAAATTCTTCAAGTTCTCAGCAGGTAATATCAGTCCAGCCATGTGGAAAGCCATTATCATACTATAACCAAATCTTTGGAACTCCAGCAGCTGATACCATTGTTGGCACAGAAGTCGCTGATCTAATCTTTGCATTTGCCGGGGACGACATGATCTTCGGCGGGGAAGGTAACGACTGCATCATTGGTGGCGATGGAGACGATCTAATATTTGGAAACGCAGGTGGTGATCATCTAGTAGGCGGAGAAGGCAATGACATTCTCAAGGGCTTTTCCGGAGATGACAAACTAACAGGCGGAACTGGCACTGACATTCTTGACGGAGGAGATGACTTTGATGTATCATACGACTCTGCCTCAGACATTATAATCAAATGTGAAGAACAACTGTAAGCAAATTTTTGTGATCAGTTACTATATAGTTACACTATAGACTATGTGCGTCACGGTTAAGTTCAAAACTTTTCTACGCAGATTATGGGACAGTTCTTTTCCTGGGTAAAATCAAACGAAAAACAAATTTTAGTAACTCTAGATAATTTGGCAAAAAAAGGAGTTGAAGTCTCTGAAGCAGTGGTAGTTATGCTATCAGATCTAGGTAACGATGAACATCACAAAAAAATTCATGCTCTTGAAACCAAGGCTGATTCTCTAGTACGAGAGATTTTTTCTGAGTTAAACAGTACATTCATCACGCCTTTGGATCGTGAGGACATGCAAAGGGTTGCATCAAAAATAGATGATGCAATTGATCATATGGATGGAATAGCTTCAAGACTTCATAGTTACAAAATAACTAGTGCTCCTCCACACGCACTGGATATTGCAAATGAATTGGTAAAGGCAACGAAAGAAGTAGAACTAATGACATCTAAATTACGAAATATCAAGAATCCTTCTACAATGATTGAACACTGTAGAAAAACAAGTGCAATTGAGCACAAAGTAGATGATTTGTATAAACTAGCTATGACCGAACTCTTTGAGGGTACTGACGCAATACAAATCATTAAACTAAAAGATATCTATGAATCATTAGAAACTGCATCAGATAGATGTGTAGATGTTGCTGACGTTGTTGAAGATATCGTTCTAAAATATACCTAGATGAATTTATGATAGAAATAGCAATCGCAGCCATAATTGTAGCATTAATCTTTGATTTCGTAAATGGCTTCAATGATTCTGCTAACTCTGTTGCTACGGTAATTGGAACGCGTGTTTTAAAACCACTTCATGCAGTTGCGTTATCTGCCGCCGCTAATTTTGTAGGACCATTCGTTTTTGGTGTTGCAGTTGCCACCACTATTGCAAAAGGAATTGTAAGTCCTGATGAGATCACCGTCTATATGATTATTGGAGGTTTGGCAGGCGCAATAGCTTGGAGTTCATTATGCACATATTTCGGATTACCAATTTCCAACAGCCATTCCTTAATCGGTGGAATAATGGGAGCCGGCATTATTGGATTGGGCTTTGAACAACTTGTTTACGGTGGGCTAACCAAAGTTTTTACAGGAATAATTATCGCGCCAATCGGCGGAGTAATTTTTGGTATGGTTTTAGTGGGAATTATAATTGCAGTTTTTGCTAAACGTAAACCAGCTGTAGTAAACAGGACATTTGGTAGATTATCAATTATATCATCTGCCTGGCTTGCACTTACCCACGGAGCAAATGATGGGCAAAAAACTATGGGAATAATTGTTCTCATCTTGTTTTCGGCAGATCTTATTTCTGAAATTCATATGCCACTTTGGGTAATTCTTGCGGCAGCAAGTGCAATGGGCTTGGGTACATTCTTTGGAGGATACAAAGTAATCAAAACACTTGGTCTCAAAATCACCAGACTGAAACCATATCAGGGGTTTGCAGCTCAAACCGGTGGCGGAGTAATGTTAGCTATTTTTGCAATATTAGGAATCCCTGCAAGTACAACTCATGCAATTACTGGCAGTGTTATGGGGGCTGGCGCAGCGCGAAGAATACGTGCAGTCCGCTGGAGAGTTAGTAGGCAGATCATATTTTCTTGGGTAATTACAATACCGGGAGCTGCCGGACTTGCAATTGCATTTACTTACATAATCCATTTGTTTGTATAGATAGGAATGCATTCATCCAACAAAATAATTTTTATCGCCGAACTGATTGGCACTTTCGGTCTTGTTGTTGCCGCAACGGGCTCTATGGTTTATGATGTAATGCTTGGGGGAATTTATGGACATCATTTCGTTGTTGCAATACACTTCATTGGATTATCTATTGTAGTTTATGCATTTGGCAAGTATTCAATGGCTCACTTTAATCCTGCAGTGACTGTTGCATTTTTCATTACAAAACATGTGAAGGGAAGACAGCTTCCGTATTACTTTGCAGCGCAGGCAATTGGCGCGTTTATGGGCAGTATTTTTGTGCTGCTTGTAATGGGCGACTACGCAAATCTTGGTACGAACTATCCAAACCCTACTTCTACTGTGGAAGCGAACATCAGCTATGAGATTCTTACATCCATATTTTTGATGGGAGTAATCTACATCGTAGTCCATTTCAAAAAGCTTGGAAAGCTTACTGGTGTTGCAATTGGTGGAATCATTGCCTTGGACATTTTGTTTTTTGGTTTAGTTTCTGGCGCTTCAATGAATCCAATCAGGTCTTTAGCACCGGCAGTTATCTCAGGAGTGACCGGCGACCTTTGGCTCTATTTGACTACGCCATTCATTGGAACAATCATAGTTGCAGCCATTTACAAGGCACTCTCAGGGCGCACGAAAAACACCAGCACACATTAGAAAGATATTAGTGATATTCAACATGAATTTTGTAAATGGTATCAAAATCAAAAAAGCTATTTGATCAGGCCAAAAAGATAATCCCATCCGGAGTTAACAGCCCAGTAAGATTTTTCAAGCCTTATCCGTTCTTTGTAAAAAAATCACAGGGCAGCTCAATCTGGGATGAGGATGGAAGGCGTTACATCGATTACTGTAATGGATATGGTGCTCTGCTGCTTGGACATGCAAGAAAGGAAATAATTTCTGCAGTTTCTTCACAGCTGAAAAAGGGGACACTGTACACAATTCCAACTGCGCTTGAGGTTGAACTTTCAAAATTAATCATCAAAAACTTTCCCTCCATGGGCAAGGTCCGTCTTGTAAACACTGGTGCGGAGGCAACCATGACCGCAATTAGATTGGCAAGGGGATTTACAAAAAAGAAAAAAATTATCAAGTTTGAGGGCTGCTATCATGGAGCATACAGTTCAGTTTTAGTTAAAGCTGGTTCCGGTTCTGCCCACATTGGGATCTCAGTTTCAGAGGGCGGATTAAAGGAGGCTTCAAAAAATACGCTGGTAGTTCCATACAATGATTCACAAACTCTTGACCGAGTTCTTTCAAAGAACAAGGATGTTGCCTGCTTGATCATGGAGCCAGTTCTTGCAAACATGGGTCTCATTCTGCCCGAAAAGAATTTTCTTTCCGACGTAAGAAAAATTACCAGACAGCATGATGTTCCACTCATCTTCGATGAGGTTGTTACAGGATTTCGGATATCAGAGGGTGGCGCACAGCAGACTTTCAAAATAAAACCTGACATTACTACCCTTGCCAAGGCTCTTGGAAATGGCTTCACAATAGCTGCAGTGGGTGGCAAAAAGGAGATAATGAACAAACTTGCACCAGGTGGAAATGTCTACCAAGCAAGTACATTTGCTGGAAACCCAATATCTGTTACAGCTGCAATAAACTCCATCAAGACAATTAACAAAAACAAAAACAAGATGTACGCAAAACTTGAGAGAAACTGTGAGCTTTTGACTAGTGAGATTGATGATCTGGCGACTGATCACAAAATCCCGCATCAGATTAACTCAATAGCATCAATGTTCCAAGTCTTCTTTTCAAGCAAGCCGGTAACTGATTACAATACTTCAAAAAAGGCAGACGGTAAAAAATTCAACAAGTTATTTGCAAACCTGCTCAAGAACGGCGTGTTCATAGCACCATCACAATTTGAAAGTGTCTTTTTGTCTGATGCCCATACTGATGCAGACATTACAAAGACGTTGGGTGCGTATGGACTATCACTAAAGGCGGTGAAACATTGACATTTTTGGTAGGAACACGTGGCAGTAAGCTTTCATTAGCCCAAACAAATTGGGTGATATCAGAATTGCAAAAGGAAAATAAAGATTCTGAGTTTGAAATTAAAACTATTACAACAAAGGGCGATACAGACTCTAGAGCTCTCTTTACAATAGACCAGAAGGGAATATTTGAAAAGGAAATTGACAAGGCAGTTGCAGAAAAGCAGATAGACTTTGCAGTACACAGCCTCAAGGATGTCCCATCAGACATCTCAAAATCGTTAACAATTGCATGCATACCAAAAAGAGAATCAGCTAATGACGTTCTAATCACAAGGGAGGGCTATAATCTTAAGACAATTCCATTAAATGCTGTTGTTGGCACAAGCAGTCTAAGAAGGGCAGTTCAGGTTTCAAGAATAAGACCAGACATTGTAGTAAAGCCAGTTAGAGGAAACATAGAGACAAGAATCAGCAAGGTTACAGACGGCAAATTTGACGCCATCATATTGGCAGAGGCAGGAATTTCTAGATTAGGCTTGGATGTTAAACACTCGGTACTGTCAACCAAAGATTTTCCTCCATCCCCCGGTCAGGGTGCATTGGCAATTGTCTGTAGGGCTGACGATGACAAAACAATATCTATGCTAAAAAAAATTGAAGATAAAAAATCCAGAACGGAAATAGAAGCTGAGAGGGCACTGTCAGAATATGTTGAATCAGGATGCAGGTTTCCTGTCGGTGCACTAGGAATTTCCAATTCAAGCATGTTGAAGCTTACGGTTTCGGCATATTCAGTTGACGGAAAAAAATCAATCACAATAGAAAAAACTGGAGATATTGACAAACCCAGAAGTTTGGGGCAGGAGGTTGGAGAGGAACTCCAAAAAACTGGCATTGCAGAGATTGCTTCTAATTGGAGAGAAAGCTTGGATGAGTGGAACAAAAAATGACTGGGAAGGTATTTCTTGTCGGAGCGGGTCCAGGAGATCCAAGTCTTATTACACTACGTGCGGTCGAGCTGATCAAAAAGGCAGATGTAGTTCTTTATGACAGGCTAGTTAGCAAGAAAATTCTTTCAATGATTCCAAAAAAGGCAAAGGCAGTTTACGTTGGAAGAGCAGTTGGTGATGATTACAAACATCAGGATAGCACAAATGACCTGATGGTAAAGTATGCAAAAACAAAACGTTGTATTGTTAGACTCAAAGGTGGAGACCCGATAATGTTTGGTCGTGGAGGTGAAGAGGCAGAATATTTGAAAAAACATAAGATACGATTTGAAATCATCCCAGGTATTACATCAGGAATTGGTTCGGCAACTTATGCTGGAATTCCATTAACTCATAGAAAATTTGCTTCATCTGTAGTATTTGTAACTGGACATGAAGATTCTGAAAAAAAGAAAGAAGACGTAAGATGGAAAAAGTTAGCCAAGTCCACTGATACGATAGTAGTCATGATGGGACTTTCTCGCATTGGCATAATTTGCAAACAGTTGTCAAGTGGTGGAATGGACAAAAAAACTCCTGTTGCTGTAATTCAGGATGGTACTACGTCAAAACAAAAAATGATTACAGGCACAATTTCAAATATTGCACAAAAAATAAAGCAATCTAAGATAAGACCGCCCTCAATAATTATAATAGGAAAGGTTGTTAGTCTTTCAAAAACTATTGGATGGAGAAAAAAATGATTGAAGGAAAAACTATAGCGATTACACGGTCAAAAGACGATTCACAAGAATTTATTGATCTGATCACCAGAGAAAAGGGAAACGTACTTCCGCTTCCAACAATTGAGCTGGTAGGCAAGGGTGAAAAAATAGTAGATGAGTTCTTGTCAGCACTTGCAGAGGGAGATCCTGATTATTCTGTATTTATGAGTTCAAAAGCAGTATCTCTTCTCTTTGAAACTGCAAAAAAGGCTGGAAAATTTGAAGAGTTGCGATTAGCGGTTGCAAATACAATCGTACTTGCAGTTGGTCCCAAAACAAAGGATGTTTTAGAGAAAGAAAATATCAAGGTTGCACACATGCCGGATCGATATTCTTCCGTTGGTATAGGTGAGGTGTTTACAAAACTAAATGCTGTTGGAAAGAAAGCCATTGTTCCACGCAGTGGAGCATCAACACCTTTTCTGAAGGAACTTTTAGAAAAAATTGGACTTCATGTAACTGAACTATGTCTCTATGACGTCTGTACATTTCGTGATACATCACAATGGAATGAATTCCGACAACTTTTTTCACAGAATAAGATTGACGGAATTATCTTCACTAGTGTGTCATCGGTTCAGGCTTTCTTCGAGATTATGCAAAAAGATCATGAGCAAAACAAACTTGTTAACATGTTACAAAAAACGACAGTTATTTCGATCGGCCCATTTACTGCTGACGAGTTAAAAAAACTCAACGTTGAAAATGTTATTGCAGACGTTCACACTGTTTCTGGTTCTTTTAATGCGTTGGTAAAGGCGCTTTCATTAGCTAAAGCTATTTAGGATTCCCTAAATTTACACTGCTTTTTATAACATATTTTTTACAACACCGTTATGGCTACTGAAAATCTTGACATGGATTATTCCAAGTATGACTTTAAGGACTCTACTGAAATGTATGTTCATCTCAGCAAGAAGGGTCTAACAAAGGATACTGTTAGAGAAATCAGTCAAATGAAAGAAGAGCCAGAATGGATGCTTAATTTCAGACTTAGATCATATGACATTTTCATGAAAAAACCAATGCCACAGTGGGGTGGTGATCTAAACAAGATTGATTTTCAAAATATCTTTTATTATGCAAAGGCATCAGAAAAAACTGAGAAAAATTGGGATGACGTTCCAGAAAATGTTAAAAATACATTTGATAAACTAGGCATCCCAGAGGCAGAGAAAAAATTCCTTGCTGGTGTAGGCGCACAGTATGAATCTGAAGTTGTATATCACAGTCTAAGAGAAGATTTGGCAAAACAGGGAGTTTTATTCTTAGATACTGATACTGCACTAAAAGAACAGCCAGAACTTTTCAAAAAATACTTTGCCAAGATTATTCCACCGGAGGATAACAAATTTGCAGCCCTAAACAGTGCTGTATGGAGCGGTGGCTCATTCATCTACATTCCTCCAGGTGTCAAGGTTGACATGCCATTACAAGCATACTTTAGAATTAATGCAGAAAATATTGGTCAGTTTGAACGAACTTTGATCATTGCTGATGAAGGTTCTGAAGTTCATTATATTGAAGGGTGTACTGCACCGGTTTATTCTTCAGAATCATTGCACGTTGCAGTGGTGGAGTTGCTTGCCCACAAGGATGCAAAGTTACGTTATACAACAATACAAAATTGGAGTAACGATGTTTACAATCTGGTAACAAAACGTGCATATGCATATGAGGGTGCTACTGTTGAATGGATTGACGGAAACATTGGCAGCAAGCTAACCATGAAATATCCAGGAATCTACCTGATGGGTAGAAAGGCATATGGTGAAACTCTATCAATTGCATTTGCAGGAAAGAACCAACATCAAGATACTGGAGCAAAGATGGTACATCTCGCACCCGACACTACCTCTAAAGTAACATCAAAATCTGTAAGCCGTGCAAATGGACGTTCTACATACAGAGGACTGTTGAAAGTGGCAAAGGGTGCAACCAATGTAAAAGCTACTGTAAGATGTGATGCGTTACTATTAGATGACACAGCAAAGACGGATACATATCCATACATGGAAATCGACCAAGAGGATGCCACAGTTACTCATGAGGCAACTGTAGGAAAGATTGGTGACGAACAAATTTTCTATTTAATGAGTCGTGGTTTCTCAGAAGATGAAGCCTTATCACTGATTGTAAACGGGTTCATGGAACCATTTACAAAAGAACTTCCAATGGAGTATGCAGTAGAACTGAACAGGCTCATTAAATTAGAGATGGACAATTCAGTCGGCTAGTCTAAAAACAACCTTGTTGATTAACAATGTCTCAAATTTCTCTGTCATCAATAGATTCCTCACTTATTGAGGAAATTTCTTCTAAAAGAAATGAGCCAAACTGGCTAAGGGAGTACAGAAAAAACTCTCTTTCTGTTTATCACGATTTACCAGCAGAAGTTTCACCATTATACAACAAGTATACTGATGCTAGAAAAATGAATCCGGAACAAGTATCATTATCTACAAGTTCGGATTCTTCAGTACCGGATTTTTTAGCTAAAAGATTAGACGAAATTAAAAATGAAATTAGTATTGTTCAAATTGGCTCAAATATTCATTCAATAAATATTAATGACGAACTAAAATCAAATGGGCTTGTCATTTCTTCATTGGATGATGCATTACAAAATCATTCAGAATTAATCCAAAAGGCATTAGAGGACTCAAATTCTAAGGAGGACAAGTATACGGCGCTGAACAACGCCGCATTTAATTCAGGAGTTTTTGTTTACGTTCCACAAAATCTTACTCTTGACAAGCCAATTCACCTGCTATCTTGCTTATCTTTAGATGGGATATCGACAATATCTCGCAACATAATCATTGCTGAAAAAAATACACATGCTTCAATTGTACAGGAACTTTATGCTCCAAAAATGTCAAAACAGCAAGCATATCTTGAATTGCTAAACACACGTATTGGAGAAAACAGTAAACTAGATTTCACAACATTTCAGATTATGGATCAAAGCGCGGTTAACTTTTCTACTAGAAGAACACATCTTGCCCAAGATGCTAAAATAAATTGGTATCTTGGTTTGTTTGGCTCCATGTTGTCACGATATAGAATTGAGTATCATCTTAATGGGACAGGCTCCGCTGTAAATGATGCCGAAGTGATTTTTGGAAACAATGACCAGTCATTTGACTTGAACATTATTGTTAACCACAACGCACAGTCTACGGAAGGAAAAATTGTAGAAAAATCAATTTTAAAAGACACTTCAAAATCACTATTCAAGGGAATGGTTCGAATCAACGAGCAAGCTGCACATTCAAATTCGTTCTTGTCAGGGCGTTCTATCCTATTAAGTAAGGGTGCAAAGTCGGATTCAATACCAGGACTTGAAATTTTTACCAACGATGTAAAAGCGACTCACTCTGCGTCAGTAGCTCAGGTGGATGACGAGCAAATTTTCTATCTTGGCACCCGCTGTCTAAGCCATTCTGAAGCTGAGCGTATAATTGTTGAGGGATTCTTAGAACCACTGTCCCGTATTATGTCTTATCAAGTAAGGGCATGGCTCGCAAATATTATTGAATCAAAATGGATGAATACAGAATTAACAATTAACATGGATGACCAGCTTAAATCTATTGTTGAAGTAGAAGAGACACGTTATAATGAGAACGAAGAAGTTGAACAACATTACAAGTATAGGTAATTACGTTGACTAAATGGGTAAAAGTGTGTAAAACAAATGAACTAAACGACGGTCAATTACTACCGTTTGATTACGGCGACAAGAAAATTATGCTAGCAAAGATGGAAGGTAAGATCTTTGCAACTGATAGAACCTGTACTCATGAAGAAGCAGATCTTTCTATGGGAATATTAAGCGAACAAGGAGTAACATGTCCATTACATTTTTCTGTTTTTAATTTAGAAAACGGCAATCCGGAAAATCTTCCAGCTGAAAAACCATTGGAAACTTTCAATATAAAAACAAACGAAAACGAGATTTACGTGGAGGTCCCCTAATTGCAAAGTACCACATATTCTCTTGACAGTATAAGAAGCGACTTTCCAGTACTAGAAAGGAAAGTTAGGGACAACAAGCCCTTAGTATATTTGGATAACGCAGCAACTGCTCAAAAACCAATTCAGGTTATAGATGCAATTACTGATTATTACAAAAATCATAATTCCAATATACACAGAGCAGTACATGCTTTGGCAGAAGAATCTACAGAGGCATTTGAGGCAACACGAAGCAAAGTTGCAAAATTCCTAAACGTTGCAAATACTAAGGAGATAATTTTTGTAAAAGGAACAACAGAGGCTATCAATTTAGTTGCTTATGCGTGGGGAAGAGATAATGTACAAAAGGGTGACATTGTTGTCACAACGGAATATGAGCACCATTCAAACATAGTTCCATGGCAGGTACTAACGCAGGAAACTGGCGCGGAGCTCAAATACATCGACATAGATGAAAATGGCGAATTAATGTTAGAACAACTTGATGAGTATCTTGCAACGGGCAAGGTAAAACTAGTTGCTGTTAGCCATGTTTCAAATGTTCTTGGAACAATAACTGACGTTAAAGAGATTATAAAGAAATGCAAAAATGTTGGTGCCAAAATTCTGATTGATGGCGCACAGGCAGTTCCACACATGAAAGTAGACATTGGTAATCTAGGATGTGATTTCTATGCTTTTTCGGCTCACAAAATGTTAGGTCCAACAGGAGTTGGCGTTCTCTGGGCAAGAAAGGAGCTACTGGAAAAGATGAGACCTTTCCTGGGTGGCGGAGATATGATAAGGGAAGTTCACAAATATGAAACTACTTGGAATGATCTTCCATACAAGTTTGAAGCGGGGACACCTAATGTGGCAGATGTTATTTGTTTTTCAGCTGCAATTGATTATCTTACAAAAATAGGAATGGATAATGTTAGAAATCATGAGATTGAGTTAACAAAATATGCATTAGAAAAAATGTCTAAAGTTAAAGGTATAGTCATTTACGGTACTAAGGATCCTAAAAAACAAGGTGGCGTTATCTCATTCAATTTTAATGATGTGCATCCTCACGATGTTGCAACCATAGTTGATAAAAATGGCGTTGCGATAAGATCAGGACATCACTGTGCTCAAGTATTGATGGAGAAACTTGAAGTTGCTGCAACTAACCGTGCTAGCTTTTACATTTACACTACAAAGCAAGAGATAGATGCTCTCATTAATTCACTTGAAGAGGTTGCTAAGGTGTTCAAATTATGAGTGGGGATCCTATCTACACAGAAATGATAATTGAATATTCTAGAAACCCTTCAAATTTTGGTAAAATAGAAAATCCACACATACATAGACATGACAGTAATCCTCTTTGTGGCGACAGCATTGATTTGTATGTTAATGTTGATGGAAATAAAATTACTGAAGTAAAATTTGATGGTAAAGGTTGTGCTATATGTATGGCATGTACTTCTGTGTTAACTGAAATGATTAAGGGCAAAAACCTGGAAGAAGTAAAAAATTTCAAAAAAGACGACTTGTTATCAGAACTTGGTCTAGGACATTTAATCAAAACAAGCCCAGTACGAATCAAGTGTGCATTACTTTCATTAAAGGCACTGAAATACGGAATTTATTCTTATTTTGTTGATAAAATGAATGACACAGAGGCTGCAGGAAACTTAAAAGAAGAAGCTGCATCTCTATACTAGGTGGATAACAATCCAATAACAACTAGCATTAGAAGGATAATTTTTGAAGATTTCAATGATGCCGACCTAAAATTCAACAATGATCAAGTTTTTGAAATTTTAAAGCAAAATGAAAAGATTGATCCGTCTTTGACAATAAACGATATGGAAGTATATTTTAAGGAATTGTGCGACGCTGAAATTTTGCGTAATATTGGTCAGAATTTGACAACACAATGGTTTAAGCTATTCGAACCAATTGAGAAAATTCAATGCAGCTCATGCAAAAAAGAAAGTTACATCATATCATCTGAGAATAGGATCTGCCAAAATTCTAGTTGTGGTTCTACGCTTTAGCCCTGTATCTTTTTGCCGATTCTTCAAGAGATTGAATCATTGGTAATTTGGTACCAGTTAGATAACGAACTAATGCGCCACCAGCTGTACTGATATGTGTTATTTTTTCTACCAAGCCGAATTTTTTTAAAGCAGATGAAAGATGACCTCCACTAACTATTGTTGTTGCCTTAGAAGCTGCTACTACTTCTAGAAGTGCCTTTGTTCCATAACCAAAATCTTCTTTTTCAAAAAATCCGGCAGGACCACTGATAAACACTGTTCCTGCTTCAGATATAATCTTGCCATAATGCTCTATGGTTTTTGGACCTAGGTCATAAATTTCATCATCCTTGTTTAATTCTCTAATATCCAGTTCTACTCTTTTTCCATTCTGTTCTATTGCTACATCTACCGGTGTTGAGAAAACATCTGGAAATTCTCCTATCAATGTGTGTGCTTTAGCAACAATTTCATCTTCTCTCTTAATTCCAAGAGTGGATCTTATTCTACCTTGGGCTCTTAAGAATACATTACCAATCAAGCCAGTAAGTAAAACATGATCAGCTCTACCATTTTCTATTAGCAATCTAATTGCTTCAAGTCTGTCTTCAACCTTTTTACCTCCTAAAACTAGTACATGAGGTGCTTTGGCTACACCCATAATTTCATCCAGTTTTTTAACTTCTTTTTCAACAAGGCGTCCTGCACATGCTGGAAGTACATATGGAAAACCTACAATTGATGGATGAGATCTATGTGCACTTGGAAACGAATCCAATACGCAAAGGTCTAACAATTTTGATAATCGTTTAACCATTATGGTTTTTGCAGCATTGGATCCAGAAAACTCATAATTTTCTTCAGCACATAATCTTAGATTATCCAGTAACAGAATTTCACCATCATTTAGTTTTTTTATTTCATTTTGTGCTGCAGAGCCCATAACATCATTGACATATGTTACCTTTCTATTCAACAGCTTTTCAAGTACTTCCGCGTGTTTTTCCATACTAGTATAATCTTTATTGCCAACTCTTCCCTGGTGTGATGCAATTACAATTTTAGCATTATTTAACGAATTAATTGTTTCAATAATCTCTTCAATCCTTTTTGTCCCAGAAATTTCTAATGTGTCAGGATCTATAGGACAATTCATATCTACGCGTAAAAAAACAGTTTTACCTTTAAAGTCAAAATCATCAATAGTTAGGAATTCCACATATTTTTCTCTTTTAGCTCCTGTTAAAATCTTTTA